>JACCDG010407489.1_pt1 | contig 43645 bp, 40 predicted proteins | sample 7442471 | NCBI WGS metagenome assembly JACCDG01 (sample SAMN15323444, study PRJNA562643) | freshwater metagenome | isolation source: river surface water | place: USA:Blue River Watershed | collected 2017-08-17
ACGGTTATAATTATCCGAACGATTCTGTACCAGTTTCCACCTTTATGGCACCCGGATTTTTAAATATGGGTCTGGGGGCAGACTTCCGAAAAGACGACAATTTTAACATCTTCTTTTCATCCATTGCTTTGAAATCAACTTTTGTTCTAGACGACTCCTTAAGCGCCAAAGGCTCCTTTGGTGTGCCTGCTGGCCTGCGCTACCGCCAAGAATACGGTGCCTATCTCAAAATGAAATACAACCGCCCCTTGGCCAAAAACATTGAAATGAAATCGAAGCTAGAGTTGTTTAGTAATTACCTCAATAACCCCGAAAACATCGATGTCAATGGCGAATTGTTGTTGCTTTTTAGGGTCAATTCGTTGGTCTCGGCTTCGGCCCAATGGAACCTCATCTACGACGACGACATCAAAATCACAGACACCTGGGGCAATACAGGGCCTCGCACCCAATTCAAATCTGTAATCGGAATTGGCCTCTCGTACAAGCTAGAAAGCTAAGGCAAAACTTAGTGCCCGTTGGGCTGACAACAAAGCGGCAACGCTTTTTGAGCCTCCAAATTAGCTTTTTGATCATCGGCATCATAGCCAATACTCACAATGACTCCTTTAAGGGCTTCTTTGCTGGTTTTCGACTCTTTAAACTTGACCTCTACCACTTTGGTTTCTAAATTCAACTCGGCATAAACCACGCCTTTGCTCTGATTTAGAGCACTTTCAATGCGTTCCTTGCAATCCCCGCATTGCGCTGAAGTTTGAATTTGAACTGTAATTGGTTTTTGAGCAACTAAGAGTTGGGTGGTCAATAGGAAGAAAGATAAAAGAATAGTTTTCATGATGTTTTCTTTAGAAATTGATAATTATTGAGTTGATTTTTATGGATGAATCGATAATTTTAATTTGATTGATTTGATTGATTTTTTCATTGAAAAATTGACCAATTATTTCATTGTGAATCTTAAACCGAAGTAGGCATTCCAACCCATAATGGGGCCCCAAACTTGGGTGGCATCGAACTGTGTGCCAAAAGGATTTTGTGGATCCATGATGGGGTGATCCTGACGGAAATTTAGCAAATTTTCTCCACCTAGGTAAAGTTCAAGAGACTTCCAAGAGCGGGTTACCTGGGCATTGAGCAAGCCCCAGGCCTTTCCATCACCATGATGTGGCAAACGCACCGCGCTGTAACGCGAATAAGTGAGGTCGTATTCCCAGCGTTTATTGCGGGTTTGGTAAGCCACATTGGTAAAAAAGCGCTGGCGCGGCAAGAGCACTTGTGTTTGCAGCTTGCCAGCATACAAGGCCCTCACATCTTGAAATTTATAGGCCAAGCGTAGATCAAGCCCGCGTATGAATTCATAGGCAAATTCTGCCTGAAGCACCGTGGCAACCGAGGCAGCTGCTAAGTTTTTAAAGACAACATACCCTAGGAGCGTGTCGCGGTCAGCGACTAGTTGTTGCGCAAAACGCGTGTGGTAAGCGTCTATGGACAAGCTTCCTTTGCGTTTTTTGAAACTAAAACCCTGAACCAATGAAAGCCCAGTATTCCAGGAGATTTCTGGCAGCAGGGCCTGATTGGTGATCCAAGCATTAGACGAAGCCAATAAATTGATGTTGTCGGCTACAAAGTTGGGTAAGCGCCAAGCCCTGCCTGCCGTTGCCCGGAGGTCAAGTTGGGGGGTGAGGGCGTATTTGAGGTGCGCCCTTGGCGAGAACTGGGAACCTGCAAGGTTGTGCTGATCGTAACGCGCACCTACAACCGCTGTGAGGCGGTTGCCCGAGTAGGTATACTCGGCAAATACGCCCGGCACCCATTCAGCGCGAGCACCACCGATCGTCAGAAAACCTTCAGGCTGTGCTGCGTACTGTGAAATTTGTAGTGCCAACATGCTCGCGCCCGCTTTGATCTTGTGATCAGCGTTGCCAATGATGTCGTCATAGATGGCATTGAAATAAAAGCGTTTCTCGTTGCCTTGAAAAGCACGTAAGCCGTAAAAACCAGAAAGATCTTGGTATTTAATGTTGGCGATAAGCCCGAGGCTTTGCGCAGGTTTTTTTCCAAAAAACCCGGTCTTTGAAAACAAGGAGAGGTGCTGACTCTCGAGCAACATGCCATAGGCTCCTGGGACTGCCTGCGCATAAGCCACTTGGCCGCCATTTTTGCGGTCGGCATAGGCTTGCAAGCCCAACTGCGCTTCCATACGTTTCCCTTGATAAGCAAAGCGCTGGAGTAAAGAAAATGTTTGTCCGTTGGTTTGATCCAGAAAACCATCGTGGTTGTGATCGGGGCGGCCATAAATGGTGGCGCCATGTAAGAAAGTACCCATGTGCCAACGTTCATTGAGCTTGGCGCCACTGTGCAAATTGAGCTCTGAGCGCCCGAACCTATTCTGATAAACATTGAGTGCCAGCTTGGGCATTTCGGCGGGTTTTTTAAACTCTAAATTTACCAAGCCCGCCATCGATTCATAGCCATTGACTACCGAGCCTGTGCCTTTGGTAATTTGTATCGATTCTAGCCAAGTTCCAGGGATGCTATTGAGGCCAAAACTGCTTTCCAAACCGCGCAAAAACGGAATGTTTTCCATTTGCAACTGTGTGTAGACGGCATCGAGGCCCAATAATTGAATCTTTTTGGCGCCGGAAATGGCATCGGCCATACTGACATCGACCGTTGCATTCGTTTCAAAAGACTCGGATAAATTACAGCACGCCGCTTTTCTAAACTCGGCACTCGTGAGCTCCTCAACGTGCAAGGTTTTCATTTTAGAGATGCCATGGGCGTCTTTTTGGTGCTGCACCACTATTTCTTGAACCATCTGACCCGATACCAAGACCACATGCAGTGCGGCAAAGCGATCCGCACGTGTGACCACCATTTTATCGGAACGGTATCCTTTTAATTCAAACAAGAGGGTATCTGGAGTTTGTTTACCAAGGTAAATTTCAAAACTCCCGTCTTCGTTTGAATAGACCGTTTGCTTTGCCCTGAGGAGCGTAATTTTTACATTTTTGAGTGGTTTGGTTTGCGTAGAATCAAGACCTTGGACCACTCCTTTAATTTGAGCTTGAAGGCAACCTGCGAATAGCAAGCAGCCAAGCAACATTAAATTTTTCATGAGATATAATTTGATGATTGAACTTCTAATGACTTAGAAATGCACATCAAATCAGCCACACTTGGTGGCGTACCTGAATATCCCTACCCTGCTCAAAGAGCGGTGGCGGTCTGTAAAAGCTAACTTGTTGAAAGCTATTTAAATTCGAATTTTGGGTCTTTGAAATAAAAACTTCAAGCGGTTCATCTACTACATATTCAAGTGCAGTGGCTTGCCAATCAAAAGAGCAAGAGGTTTGATCGAAGTTGGCTTTCACAATAGAAAGCTCATCTGAACAGCAGTCTTCTTGGGAAAGTTCTGCACGGCAAGATTTTTCTTCTGTTGCTTGTGCCTGCTGAGCTTTTTGACAGCAAGGTGGTAAAGCTTTTTGCACCTGTTCTTCTTCACATTCGTGATCAATTTTCAAGACCAACGACGTAAAAGTGCCGTCCATTTCACAAAAATGCTTGTGAATTGGAATGCCAACCTGCAATGCAAGTTGTAAAACAACCAAAAGAACCGCAAAAATTGCTTTCACAAAACAAATATACTGAGCATTTTAGGTCTGGGAAATTACTTTTTGAATTTTAACAAATAATTACGAAAATTGAATAAGTTAAATTCAGTAACTTTGGCACTCAATAAATCAAACCATGAGTGATCCGATTAAACACGAGTGTGGAATAGCCCTTTTGAGGCTCAAAAAACCCCTAGAATACTACCTCGACAAATACGGATCAGCGCTTTGGGGCCTCAACAAGATGCACCTCCTCATGGAAAAGCAACACAATCGTGGGCAAGATGGCGCCGGCATTGCCAATATCAAACTCGACATGCAACCCGGAGAGCGCTACATTTCAAGAAGCCGCTCTGTCAAGAAAAACCCTACACAAGACATCTTTGATCAAATCAATGCGAAGTTCAAGGCCATCTATGATGAAAATCCTGAACACCTCAACGATATCAAATACCTCAAAGAAAATGTCGGTTTCACCGGTGAAGTATTTTTAGGGCATTTGCGCTACGGTACCTACGGCCGCAATTCTATTGAAAGTTGCCACCCATTCTTGCGTCAAAGCAACTGGATGACCCGCAATTTAGTGGTTGCCGGAAACTTCAACCTCACCAACGTAGACGAACTCTTCGGCACACTCGTTGAACTCGGGCAACACCCCAAAGAAAAATCAGATACAGTTACCGTCATGGAAAAGATCGGGCATTTCCTCGATGTTGAAAATGACGAACTTTATGCGCACTACAAAGCACTTGGCTACGCCAAAACAGATATCTACGAGCGCATACAGCACGAAATCAAAATTGACAAAATCCTTAAAAAAGCCTCTGAGCGTTGGGATGGCGGCTACGCAATGGCTGGCTTATTGGGCCATGGTTCTGCTTTTGTATTAAGAGACCCAAATGGCATTCGCCCAGCATTCTGGTACGAAGACGACGAAATTTGTGTAGTTGCTTCAGAACGCCCTGTCATTCAGACAGCTTTCAACTTAAAGGAAGAACAAATTCAAGAATTACAGCCTGGGCACGCCCTCATCATTGAGAAAAAAGGCGAGGTTAAGGAAATTGAAATCAATGCACCCAAAGAAATCAAAAAATGTTCTTTTGAGCGCATCTATTTCTCCAGAGGTTCCGATTCTGATATTTATAAAGAACGCAAGGCGCTCGGGCGTCTGATTGTCCAAGACGTTTTAGAAAGCGTTGGCCACGACTACGACAACAGCGTCTTTTCATTTATCCCCAATACAGCAGAAGTTTCTTTTTACGGGCTCATCAAAGGCCTCGAAGAGGCACTCAATACCGACAAAATCAAACAACTCGCAGCCCTTGGTGGCACGGCAAGCACTGAACAAATTTCAGAAATTGTAAACCGCCGTGCGCGCATTGAAAAAATTGCCATCAAAGATGCCAAGTTGCGCACCTTCATTACCCAAGACGACTCCCGCGATGACCTCGTAGCCCATGTCTATGACATCACTTACGGTTCTGTTCGCCGCGGCACCGACAACCTCATCGTCATTGACGACAGCATCGTACGCGGCACTACTTTGCGTCAAAGTATTTTGCGCATCCTAGACCGCCTTGGGCCTAAAAAAATTGTGGTGGTTTCATCGGCTCCACAAATTCGTTACCCAGACTGCTATGGCATCGACATGGCCAAAATGGGAGACTTCATCGCTTTTGAAGCAGCCATTTCCTTACTGCGCGAAAGCGGGCAAGCGCAGGTCATTGACAACGTTTACAAAGCAGCCCTCGAGCAAGTACAATTGCCTAAAGAACAAGTCAAGAACGTTGTTAAAGAAATTTACGCCCCCTTCACAGACAAACAGATTTCTGCGCAAATTGCCAAAATGCTCACACCAGCTGGCATCAATGCCGAGGTAGAAATCATTTATCAAAGCGTTGAAAACTTGCACATCGCATGCCCTGGCCATCTCGGAGATTGGTATTTCACCGGAGACTACCCTACCCCTGGCGGTAACAAAGTAGTAAACCGTGCCTTCATCAACTGGATGGAAAAACGCAACGAACGCGCTTACTAAGAAAGTAAACGCTCAGAAATGTGCGCCTTCAGGTCTTGTACCTGACTCATCATTTGGTTTTTATGCTGCGCATCCCACTGCGCAAAGTGTTTCAAGCCATTTTCAAGCTCGTGTTCATCTTGAACCTCTAAGGCAAAACCTAAATCGATTAATTGTTGCGCTTCCGGAAATTTGCCATGCTTTGGGCCAAATAAAATAGGCAAGCCATAAGCCGCCGGCTCTAATATATTGTGTAAACTCCCACTGAAACCACCGCCTACAAAAGCGAAATCCCCATATTGGTATGCCGCACTGAGTTGACCTATTGTGTCCAAAATAAAGATTTTTGCCTCGCTTAAAATGGTATGATTTGATGAGGAGAAGGAGCGCTCAAAGAGATCAGAATAATACACCGCACTTGGGAATTTTGACTTCAAATCTTCTAAATGACCCTTCGACAGATCGTGAGGGGCAATCAAAATTTTATGTAAAGAAGTTGGATGTTGGTTTTCAATTGTTCTCAAATAGGCAGCCAATATGTTTTCCTCTTCAGGCCAACTGCTTCCTAGTATGAATAAGGGTTGCTCGGCCTTGAAACTTTCAATAAGTGGGTTGGCAAGCGCCTTCTCTTTTGCTGCAAAAACACGGTTCCAGCGCAAATCTCCGAGTATTTCAATTTGTGGTGCTGCAATACCTAAAGCTAAAAGCAATTCTTGAGTAGCCTTGTTTTGAACCGAAAAATGGGACACATTTAGAAGCGCTTTTCTAAAAATACCACCGTACCATTTGAAATAGACTTGCGAAGGGCGCAAAATTGTTGAAACAGCCAGCACCTCTAGTTTTGCTTTTTTCGCAACTGCCATAAGACTTGGCCAAAACTCGTATTTTAATAAATACAGCCGATCTGCTTCAATGGCCTCCACAAGCGCCTTCATCTGCCCCATGGTGTCTGCCGGCAAATAAAAAACCGCAGTGGGCACGAAACCGCGCTTATGATAGTGCTGCATGCCAGATGGAGAATAAAAACTGACAAAAATCTCGAGCTTAGGATTTGTTGCCTTGCACGCCTCAATGAGCGGCAGCGCCATGTCGTATTCACCCAAAGAGGCGCAATGAAACCAAAAGCGTTTATTGGTGCTTTTCGGAACTTGCTTCAAAATCCCAAGTGCCTTTTTCCTGCCCTCCACCATGCTTTTAGCTTTCGGATGCCAAAGCGCCACCAACTTCAAAAGTTGGGAGTAGATAAAAATAGACAACTGATAAATAAAGCTCATAAAAGGAATTGAAGCGAATTTACTCGAATTGTATCGATATCTGAACTTTGCCGCCCAAACCTAGTTATAATAAAAATCTCTTGGCTCAGAAGAATAAAACGGAATGTACCAACCGATGCGAAAGCCTGTTTGGAGGTCGAGGCGTAGGGCTGTGGAGACAGGCGTGTCGGGTTGGTCAAAGTTGATGGTGCGGCGGTTGTGGGTGAAGCCTTGTTGAAAATAGAGGCCTGCATAAAAACTGTAGGAACCCTTGTTGTTCAAGAAGGAATAGCCGACAAATTGTTGGGTATTGATGCCCGTGGTGAGGCGGTCATAGCCCTTTTTGTAATCGAGTTCTAGTTGCGGAACTACGTTGTCATTGGTTTCAATGCGCAGGTGGTGCAAGACATAGCCCGCACTCAGTTGAACTAAAATGCCGCTATTTTGATTGCGCTCATTGAGTGGGAACAAACGCCCCACATAGCCGTTGGCATGCACGCCACGCGGAAACACGAGAACCCCGGCAGGCATACCGATGTCATTGGTAATATTTCCGAATTCATCTACTAAATGGTCAAACAAGCCCGTCATTTTGACACTGTCTGAAAACCAAAAGTCAGATTCAATGCCAAAGCTCCAGTTGCTTTTGAGTTTATAACCAGCCGTGAAACCTACACGATTGAAATAGCCATAGCGATCCGCAAGATCAGCACCGGGAAAAGCCCCACCGTAATGCACACCCACTACCGGAATACCAACTGGGCCCGAGCCTGAGACTTGGGAGAAGGCAAACTTATTGCATGCCAAGAATGTAAGATAGACTAAGAAATGGTTTATTTTGAACATAAATTGAAAGAGGAAAATTACCACATTTCAATCTTCTAACCGCAATATATCATGTTTTTTTGCGGTTACAACCGCAGAATATCGCTTTTTCTTGCGGTTTGCAACATGAATGGCTCGAAATTCTCCGGCTTATTTTGCACGCAATACTACAATTACCCTATCTCAAAATAGGTTTACCTCAAATTATATGAACCCTAGAGCCTGTTTTGCCGTATGCTTGCTGGTATTTGAGTAACTTTAAACAAAAAACAAACAATGAAAAAATTATTTACACTCGTGGGCATTGTACTTTCAGCAAACGCTTTTGCCCAAGGATGGAATTTTCAGGCTGGCGTTGGTGGTCACCTTTGGAATATTTCTGATGCGGTTGGCTACGGTGTCAGTGTTAACGCCGGTACTACCTATGACTTCAACAAAGTTGTTGGTGCGCGCCTAGACTTCAACTACGATTTCGTTGGTGAAGAAAGAATCAAGCGTTTAGGCTTGCAAGCTAACTTCCACCTCATGCCTTTGCTTTCTGAAGCACCTTCAAAATTTGGTCTAGATGTGCATACCGGCCTTGGATGGGTAAACAACAGCAATGCCATGTACAACGACGGTTATTATTTCCGTGGCGATGACGCTTGGAACCGCACTATCGGTATTACACCAACCATGCAACTCACCGAGAAAACACAACTCACGCTTGATTTCACGCTCAACAACAATAAAAAGACAGAATCTCAAATGAAAAACTACGTCAATGCAGTAGTTGGTATTCGCAGAGCGTTCTAAGACTTCAATACTTATTAATCAACTAAAAAAGCCGTGTCACATGACACGGCTTTTTTTATGAAACCTACTTCTTTCAATGAAGAAGTAAAATGTACTTACTAGTTTTTACTTTCCTTCTTGGCCTTCACCACTTTTCTGACCTCAATAATGCGGCGCAGGTTTCGCAAATAAAGGGATAAAATAATACCAATACCAAGTAATACCGAAACAACTGCCCATTGCGGTGCATGTACAGTAGACTGCCAAACCAACAAGCAAATACCAATATTTATCACTACAATGGTAGAAGCCGTTTTGCGGTGATTCCAGCCGTGGTAATCCATCAAAAGGTGATGAATGTGCGTGCGGTCTGGGGCAAATGGAGATTTACCTTCAGAGGCGCGGGCTATGAAAATACGAATGGAGTCAAAAACAGGAATATAGAGCATCCCGATGAGTAAGTGCGGTAAATTATTCGGGGGAATATTTTTAATATATGTTGGGTAATCACTAGCCATGATTTCAATAACAAAAGCCGAAATAATAAATCCAATAAACATTGAGCCGGTGTCTCCCATAAAGATTTTTTTATCGGAACTGAGGTTATAACGCAAAAAAGCCATGAACATACCGACGAAGGCCATACAAACCATCATCATCGTGTAGTCCTGCCGATAATAATAAAGTATAGCAAAAAAAACAAAATAAAAAGTCGCTAATGACGATGAAAGGCCGTCAATTCCATCTATGAGGTTATAGGCATTGATAAAGAAAATAACTACCGCGAACGCCAAAGGAATAGAGATCCATATTGAAATATCATAAATCCCTATAAAATCATATAGTTGAGTAATTTGAAAATCTGAGGACAAAAACAAAAGCGTAGTTGCCAAAATTTGGCCAATGATTTTGTTACGTGGCCCTACACCCGTAAGGTCGTCTTTAAGACCAATCATAAAAATAATAAGGGCTGCCGGAATCATATAGTAAGCCCTACCCGTAATGAAGAATTGCTCAGCAAAAGATAGTGCCAGAACAAACACAATAAAAAAGGAAATGCCCCCGAAACTTGGCACCATTTGGTTGTGCGAACTGCGTTCGTTGCGTTTTTCAAAAAGGCGAAGTATTTTAACCACGTTCATGATGACGGGCGTCAGGTAGTAAGTGATGACAAAACCACCTGTGAAAAATAACATCAAGACGAATAGGATGTAAGGAGTCATGAAGTTTGGAGAGTTTGGTAATACAAAGATGCGAAGTGTCGTGTTATGGTTGCCTCAGCTTTCAAGATAAAAAAAAGAAATTAGGGTCATCTTAACCTTTATGATTGATTTCTAGCTGGTTACTCCAGTTGATGACTTTCATGCGTTTGTCTACCGGATGCTTGGTTTCATATAAAATATCGTCTACGTCAAGTGCAGTTAGCAAGGCAATCTTGGTGCGCAAGGCCTTGATAAAGCTTTCGCGACGTTTTTTAAGGGTTTCAAAAGAAAGTTGTTCTTCATCAAACAGGTCATTGAGTGCTGATAGCTCAATGCTGCCATGCTGATGTATGAGCGTAATACAACGCCATTCTAGGTCTGAGAAATCACTGCTTTTTAGAATGGCATTGCGTCTTTTGTACCAATCTGTTTTATGAACGCGTCTGATGTAGAACAAAAGCAAAAACAAAACAAGGTTCAAGAGCAACGAGAACCACAAGTAAGTATCTATGGGTATTTGTTTGAAGATAGATAGCTTCTTATAGAAATACTGTTCTTGGCCCGTTGTGCCCACCAATAAGGCTTTTTTAGAAAGCACTTGAGCAGTAGAATTTGGCGCATTGGTGTTGCGTCTGAGCACCATGAAAAATTGCTCATCTTTATTCGGGATGAGATTTTGATAAGTTAAAAAACGCGGGTGGTGATACGTATAAATCCTGTTGTTATATTGATCAGTATGCACAATCTCTTCTAAACTCACAAACCATTCTTGTGGAACATTGCCAACAGGATGAATGTGCTCAGCAAATTTCGCATAGTTCTGATTGAGTTCGGCATAAAAACTCCAGAGTTGGGTTTTGAAATCAAAGCACCACATGTCTAGCATGGGCTTGTCATCGAAGCCTCTGCGACCAATTCCGCCCCAAATGTAAAGTTTATTACCATTCACCAAACTTTGTGCATTTTGGCGGGTTGGTGGCCGCAGGTCATAATTGCGGTTCACGACTTCAAACCATTCTAAGGCACTAGGCTCGAAATAGGTAATGAGGTTTTTGGTTTTAAAAAAGCCATAGCCGCCAAAGAAATGCACCTTGTTTTTGTAAGTGAATACACTGGCTCCAAATTGATTTTTATGAGCAAAAGAAACATCGATGCGCTGTAATTTATTTTGCTTCAATTCATAAACAATACCACAACCCTTGGCAATAAAATACAACTTATTGTACCCGACCGCCTGTACTAAGAACTCTTCCTTGAACTGTTTCCAAGGTAATTCAAGTTTTATTTGAAGCGGTTTCGCTTCCCAAACACCGCGCTTGATCTGGTATTGCCAGTAATGCGTAGAATCATCAAAGACATAATAGGCATTGGCTTCTGGGCTATAGCAACTCAATACCTCATTGGAGAGTACAAGTTGCTTCTGGTTCTTGGGTAGCAACAGTTCTTTTTGCGCAACAAGCGGGCCTGAGGCAAAGATGATTCCGAGAAAAATGAAAAGAACGCGTTGCAAAAACTGAGTTTGCTGAGGGTGCATTAAAATTGGATTTCGATGTGGTCTTTTTGGATAAATACTTGTTTGGCGGCTTTATCGATGCGGACCATCATGCCGTTTACTTTAATTTGAAGGTCAGTGGCTTTGGCACTTATTTTTTGGTTTGGTGCCGGAACTTGTAACTCAAACGCAGGCGTTGCTTTAGCTTCGGCTTTTGCTGCTAACTTAGCTTGGGCCTTGCTTTTCTTGGCAAACAAACCATTCTTTTTGAGCTTGGCACGGTGATACTGTACCGTTGGCACAGAAATGCCAAACTTTTCGGCAATTTGGGCAGAGGTGGCCCCGTCATAAAGGAGCGTGGCCATTTCTGCAATGTTTTGTTTGGTGAGTTTCATTTTGTTAGTTTAAGTACTTATTCAATAAGAATGAAGTAGAAGCGTCGTGAGCTGCTACTTGTTTGCTTTCAATTTCATTGAGAATAGTGGTAGCCAATTGCTTACCGAGCTCTACACCCCATTGATCATAAGAAAAGATATTCCAGATAATGCCCTGCACAAACAGTTTGTGCTCATAGAGTGCAATGAGTGCACCAAGGCTAGCTGGCGTCAGTTTCTCGATGAGGAGTGTATTGGTTGGCTTGTTGCCACTAAACACCTTGAAAGGTAATAAAAATTCGGCAAATTCTTTATTAACACCCTGTTTGTCAAACTCTTGCTGAACCTGCGCTTCGGTTTTACCCATCAAAAGTGCTTCGGTTTGGGCAAAGAAATTCGACATTAATTTATCGTGGTGATCTTGGTGTTGGTGCAAAGATTGCTTGAAACCAATGAAGTCTGTCGGGATCAGTTTGGTACCCTGATGAATGAGCTGAAAAAAGGCATGCTGAGAGTTGGTTCCTGGCTCTCCCCAAATGATGGTTCCGGTTTGGTAGCCCACTGGCTTGCCATCGCGGCCAATGCTCTTGCCATTACTTTCCATGATGCCCTGCTGCAGGTAAGGCGCTAATTTTTGCAAATATTGGGTGTACGGAATCAGGGCTTCAGTCTCAGCCCCATAAAAGTTGTTGTACCAAACACTCAAGAGCGCCATAATGACCGGCATGTTTTGCTCAAAAGGCGTGTTTTTGAAATGCGCATCCATTTGCTGGGCACCTTTCAAGAGCTGCTCAAAATTGTTGGGGCCAACCGCTAAACTAATAGACAAGCCAACAGCACTCCATAAAGAGAAGCGCCCCCCTACCCAATCCCACATCGGGAAGATATTTTCTGGCGCAATGCCAAATTCTTGAACTTTCTGTAGGTTAGTTGACACCGCCACAAAATGCTTAGCGACATCTGCTTGCGTTGCTGCTTTCAAAAACCAAGCGCGAATGGTTTGCGCGTTGCTGAGTGTTTCTTGCGTCGTAAAGGTCTTAGAAACAATGACAAAAAGCGTAGTTTCTGGGTTCAGGTTTTTAATGACCTCCTGCACATGATCACCGTCTACGTTAGACACAAAATGCAGCTTCAAATGATTCTTGTAAAAAGCCAATGCGTCGTCGAGCATGGCTGGCCCTAGGTCAGAACCCCCAATACCAATATTCACGACATCAGTAAAGGCCTTGCCCGTAAAACCCTTGCGCTCACCGGCAATCACGCCCTCACAAAAACCTTTTATTTTTTGCTGCACCGCCTGAATCTCGGTCATGACATTTTGGCCATCTACCAAAATTTCTTGCCCTGCATCTGCACGCAGCGCCGTATGCAGCACCGCTCGCTGTTCCGTTTGGTTAATGAGGTCTCCGGCAAAATACTTCTCAATGGCATCTTTGAGCTGCACCTCGGTAGCCAACTCTTGCAACAACTGCATGGTTTCAGCCGTAATGCGGTTCTTCGAAAAGTCCAATAAGAAATCTTGCCATTCTATATGAAACTGCGCTGCTCTATTGGCGTCCGCAGCAAATAAATCTTGCATTTTGAGCCCCTTCACTTGCGCAAAGTGAGCCTCTAATTTTTGCCAAGCGGCAGTTTGTGTGGGGTTGATGGAGTTTAGGGGCATTGGTTAAAGTGTTTGTCTCATTTGGTCTAAAGCATATGCTTTATACTGAACTTCGAAGTTGCTGAAATTTGCTAACAAATTACTTGCCTTTTGCTTCAATTGTTCTAGCTGGATTTTATCTGAATTTCTTTTGACTTCTGCAATTAATAGGCTTTTATTGAGTTGGTCAATGGCAACAATATCAATTTCGTTGGTATTTTGCTTTTCCCAATAAGTACCTATTTGATTAAACCTTTGTAACGATTTAAGTCTATCGATAAAAAAGCCTTCAAGTGTCTTTCCACTAAAAGTAGCGTAATCTCTTTCCACGACACTGCGAATGTATCCTAAATTACCTGCTTCAATTGCACTGCGATTTTTATAAATAAAGCGGAACCAAAAACGTAAAAAATGATCGTTGATTTCATACTTAAGAGACCTACTGGTTGGCTTCGCTAAAATTGGTCTTACTTTTTTAATCAGTCCAAATTCTTGTTCGAGTCGATCCAAAAAACCACCAATCTGCATTTCCATAATGGACTCCATCTCGACTCTTGAAGTCTTTCCACTGGCAATTAAGGACAAGATTGAAAAATAATTTCCGTATTCCTTTCCAAACTCATCGATGAGCACATTCTTGCCTTCCTCTAAAAACAATGAATTTTCAGAAAGCATTAGGTCCAACATAGCTTCTTTTGTGAAGGCATGTTGCTCTATAAGGAGTTCTACATACTTGGCAACTCCTCCACTAAACGCATATAGAGCCAGGAGGTCTTCATTGCTAAATTGAGGTGAGTAGTCTGACAATATCTCTTCTAAGGTAGCTACATCAAAAGCCTTCAGATGTAAGCGTTGATTGGCTCGTCCAAAAAGTGGCTCCTTCGCATTTTCAAAGATACGTGTCATGAGCGCGTAAACTGAACCACAGCATATCCAATTCAACTTACTTGATTTTTGATAGAGGTCCCAGATGGCTTGTAACTCAGAAAATACGGAAGGATTGACCGTCTGAAACTCCTGAAACTCATCAATAATAAGCGTAAAACTTTTAGAACGCGAACGGTCCATTAACCAAGCGAATAGGGTTTTAAACTGTTTAAATTCGCCATAAACTGGCTCGCCCCATTTCTGCTCGATTTGTTCAATAAACTCAGCACACAATAAAGCCTCATTTTTTTTAGCAACAAAAAAATAAAGGGTAGCTGGATCATCATAGGCTTTGAGGAGCAAGCTTGTTTTTCCAATTCTTCTTCGTCCAACAACAAAAGTAAGTTGCGCGCCTTCTTTGGCACGTTGCCCAATTTTTTCTAATTGCGCCAACTCTGTTTGTCTGTTGTAAAACTTCATGAGTTTAATGTTTTATCGCAATTTTCATTACTGTAATGCAGGTTGCGATAGCAAAGATGTTCTAAATTTTCGATTTTGCCAAACCAACGGGCTTTTTATAAAGGTATTTTTTGAGGTTTCTATCTACCAAAATCATCCTGAACTCTAATGATATCATCCTCATCAGACGGATGATTGGCGTCAGTATGCTGCCAAATTTCAGCAATCACACCCTGCACCTCAAGGCCCACCAACCTGTGGCGCTCACCTTGTGCCAAAGTAATGACATCGCCCTCATTGTGCACCACTAACTCACCTTCATGGTCATCGTCAGAGCGCACTACCCCAACCTTACCACTCACTACCTTCCAAATCTCTGCCCTGCGGTTATGATACTGCCAAGACAAACGCTTCTCCGGCGCCACCAACAAAATCTTCGGACTCAACTTCCCACCTATTTTCAAGGTCGAAACGTCAAGACCATCAAAGAAAGTGTCAGCAAACTGCTGCGCCTGAGCTTCATCGATAACGTAAAAACCACCCCACGGACGGTTCAGGTCTGAGGAGGTGATGGTGAAGGGGGTGAGGAGGGGGAGCATGTTAAAAAAATTAATTCATTAATAATGTATCAGTTAGTTTGATATAATCATCAACCACTTTTTCTTTTGAATATTGATTTAAAATTAAATCGCAAGCATTTTGGCCCAACTTGGATGCCAATGCTTTATCATTTATAATTAAATCTATAGCGTTTGTAAATTCTACTGACCTATTCTTACTAACAAGCAGCGCACAATCTTTGTTTTCGAGAAATTTATATATCGGAGTATTGAAACCAGCAACTACAATTGTTGGCTTGGCACTCGATAACATTGAATAAATTTTAGAAGGGAACCCTTCGTTTTCAATTTGCTCATTAATTGAAATAAAATGTAATGCTACTTGATTGTTCAATGCAGCTATTACCTCCCTTTTTTGATAGGGGAATACTTTAATGTTTTTTAGATTTTGCTTCTCAATTTGATCTATCAAGTACTGCTTTTTTACACCTTCTCCGATTATCCAAAATTCTAAATTTTGAATGGTTGTATTTTTTGCTGCATAAAGAATTGGTTCCCAATCTTGATAATTTCCAATATTTCCTGCGTAAAACGCAATCTTCTTATCATGAAATCCATCTATAAAAACTTTTGGGATTTCATTTGATATGTACGATGGGTTGAAAAGACTCAAGTCAACAAAATTTGGAATAATTTTTAGCTTCGAATTGTCTTTAAATCTTCCTTCAATTGTTTGATAAAATTCTTGATCTATTGTTGTCACCGCGGTAGCCAAATTGTAAACTATTTTTTCTAAATATTTTAGTGATTGTATTGCGATTTTGTTTTTCAATTTACCTGAATGAATCAATAGATCAGGGTATATCTCTTGAACATTATACATAAAAGATGCTCCTTTGACTTTAGCAATTAAACCAGAAATCAATCCAATTGTAAGTGGTGGGGAAGGACTTAAAATTAGCTTTATCCTAGATGTAAAAAGTAAAATCCAAAACGAAATGAAGTGCCAATACATAAAAGAAACCAGCCTTAAAAGAGTGCTTTTAAATTTATACATTGGAATATGAACGACATTTATTCCTAAATAATTACTAATGTAGTATAAACCAAATAAGCATTTAATAAGTTCCTGGCCATTTTCTGCCTTTTCAATAATATTATAATGAGGAGTTGTTGTTAAAACAAAAACATCGTATCCGCTTTGTTTTAATCCAAATGCTATGTCATTGTACAGGTAAGCAGTTGAAACACCATCTGGATGAAATACTAAAGAATGAATAACAATTTTACCTTTTGACTTCACTTTCTCCAAACTACCCTATTGATATAATCCGTATAACTCAAAATAATTCTCACAACTTTTTCAGAAACATTCGGCATTGAATAATCAGCCACAGGTCTGTAGTTTCTTGTTGTACCAACAAGTTGTTGTTCGAGCTGAGCTAAACCTTGTAAAATGCGTTCTGGTTCTAAACCAACCATCATCACAGACGCTTCCTCCATAGCTTCAGGACGTTCGTGTGCCTCTCTAATATTTAAGGCTCTGAAGTTTAAAATTGAAGATTCCTCACTGATAGTTCCACTGTCTGAGAGAACCGCAAAAGCATTTAATTGAAGGGCATTATAATCAGAAAAACCAAGTGGCTTTTGCCATTGAATTAACGGGTTCAATTCTAAAGTACCCGTTGATTGAACCGTTTCTAATTTTTTTCGGGTTCTAGGGTGCGTGCTGACAATTATTGGATAACGATATTTTTCAGCAATTGCATTCAATGAATGCAGTAAATTTTCAAAACTCTTGTCACTACTTATATTTTCCTCACGGTGAGCTGATACAACGAAAAACTTTTGTGGTTCCAATTTCAGATCATTTAATACTTTGCTGGCTTTGATTTGGTCTAAATAATGAGTTAAAACCTCAAACATTGGCGAGCCTGTTTTAATGACCCTATCTGGAGACAATCCTTCTCTTAGGAGATACTCACGAGCAATATCAGAATATGTCAAATTAATATCTGAAATATGATCAACAATTTTTCTATTTGTCTCTTCAGGTACTCTTTGATCAAAGCAACGATTTCCAGCTTCCATATGGAAAATTGGAATTTTTCTTTTTTTAGCTGGGATAGCACAAAGACAAGAATTTGTGTCGCCAAGGACCAAAAATGCATCGGGTTGAACCTCTTCAAGGAGCGGGTCAATATTAAATAAGATTTGACCAATTGTAGCAGTTGGGGTGGTAGCTGCAGCATTTAAAAAATAGTCAGGCTTTCTTATTCCTAAATCTGAATAGAAGACCTCATTTAATTCATAATCATAGTTCTGCCCTGTATGCACAGTAATGTGCTCAATTGATGGACTATTATCCAATGCTACCATGACTCGTGATAAACGAATAATCTCCGGTCGTGTGCCGACCACTGTCATTACTTTTAATTTTTTCATTTAAACGTTTTCAAAATAAGTATCTGGATCTGCTGGATCATATGGTTCATTGATCCAGAACATCGTTAGTAATTCTTCTTGACCAATGTTTTTAATATTATGCGTGTACCAAATTGGCATATCTACATAAGCAGGTTGAGAACCATCGAGTTCAAAACTTAAAACATCTGAGCTGCCTATTTTACGTAATTCAATTTGCGCTTTACCCTTAATTACAGCAAATCTTTCAATTTTTCTGGTATGATAATGATTCCCCCTTGTGATTCCAGGTACTGTTGTTGAATAAGAAGTTTGACCTGAAATACCGTGCCTCATTACTTCCACAAAAGCACCCCTATCATCGATGTTCAACTTGAATGCTTTTGGGAAATATTCCTTTAAATTAATGAAGGATCTAAAAGTATTGAATAGTTGAATTTTGAATTTTGAATCTAGGTTTGGAACGCCACCATTCACAAAATATACAGTTTTAAATTCCTCTAATAATTTAAGGATTTCACTCACATAAATTACCTCGTTAGCTTGAATGATATATTCTGAGGCATTATGCTCCGATCTGATTAATTCTATGATTTGATGAGCTAAATCACCAACATAAATTAATTTAACTTGACTGTCATTGTCAATTCTAGGTTGTTGATTATTTACCAATTGATGACAAAAAGTTGCAACCACTGAATTATAAAAAGGGACGCCGAAAGGTCCAAATACATTGGGAATGATTAACCCAGTAAAATTTGCACCTGAAGTTTGTGCCCATTTGGTGAGTTTCTCACGGCTAAGTTTTTTTGAGTTGCCGTATAAATTATTATTCTGCTCTTGAGAAGAAGAAGATATTAAAACATGAGCATTGCTCTGTGTTCTTTCCAAAGCCCCGATTAATTTATCGGTTAATTCGACATTGATGCGATATAATTCTTCTTGACTTTCATGTCTGTTAACCGCAGCTAAATGAACGATTGTGTCGCACTTTGCGACAAAATCGTCCAATAAATCAGCTCTTTCAAAGTAGCCTCGCTCGAAAGGAATTATTTCAAATTCATTTTGATAGCATCCTAAATTTTGAATTAAATGATATGCAACAAACCCATTTTGACCGGTTACTCCTATTCGTTTTATGGTATGTTCTTGCTCCATTATAAAACTAAATAATCATCAATTTCTTGATTCAATAATTCTTTTCTCACAAAACTTAGTTTTGAAAAAAGTTCTTTTACTTGTTCTAGGTTTAGTTGTGTAGTGTTATGCGAATGATAATCTGTTATTCTACTTAAATCAGACTCACCTTCTGAAAAATAAAGCGCATAATTAAGATCTCTATTATCAGAAGGTATCCGATAAAAATCTCCCATATCTTCAGCTTTTATCATCTCCTCACGAGTACACAGAGTTTCATACAGTTTTTCACCGTGTCTTGTGCCAATAATGTTTATGTCAACACTAGAATTTGCCATTTGGCGCAATGCTTCTGCCAAAATGCCGATTGACGTCGCTGGAGCTTTATTCACAAATAAATCACCAGGATTCCCATTTTCAAATGCAAATAAAACCAAATCTACAGCATCATTCAGACTCATTAAAAACCTCGTCATGTTAGGGTCAGTAATTGTCAATGGCTTTTTCTCATTGAGTTGCTTCACAAATAATGGAATTACGGATCCTCGTGAAGCCATTACATTACCATAACGAGTCAAGCAAACGGTTGTATCTTTTAAACTCCTTGATTCAGCAATAGCAACTTTCTCCATCATTGCTTTGGAAATTCCCATAGCATTAATCGGATACGCAGCTTTGTCTGTGCTCAAACATATTACTTTTTTAACACCGTTTTGACGAGCTGCTCGTATTACATTTTGAGTACCATAAACATTTGTCTTCACTGCTTCCATCGGGAAAAATTCGCAAGAAGGAACTTGTTTCAGAGCGGCAGCATGAAAAATATAATCCACCCCCCTGGTTGCTGGTTCAACGCTATTGAAATCTCTCACGTCGCCAATGAAGAACTTCAACTTAGGATTCTTCAATTCATTTCTCATTTCATCTTGCTTTTTCTCATCGCGAGAAAAAATTCGGATTTCAGAAAAATGATCTGTTTTTAAAAATCTTTGAAGTACCGCATTTCCGAAAGAGCCTGTTCCGCCGGTTATTAGGAGGGTTTTGTTTTTGAATTTCACTTTAGCGATTTAAATAAATTATTTTTCTCTTCTTGGTTGGGGTAGTTAATTAGGACTGCTTTATATGGGCCTTTAAATACAAACAGACTTCCTGCTGCAACTCCAATAACACCGTTTTTTTCAATTACGGTTTCTATGTCTTTTAAACTTCCTGCACCACCCAGAACTGTCACGGGGATACTTATGTTTTCAACTACCTTCTCAATTAAATTTAGGTCATATCCTTTCATCATTCCGTCCTGATCGATGGAATTAAGAACTAATTCTCCCACTCCTAATGCTTCTAATTCTTGTGCAAATTTTATTGGATTAATACCCGTTGCTTTTTTGCCATTATGGGTATACACTTCGTAGCCGCCAAATAATTTCTTTTTGATATCTAAAACCACTATTACACTCTGAGATCCTACTCTTTGAGCTATTTGAGTAACTAAGCTCGGATTTTGTATTACTGCACTACTTAATGCGATTTTTTCGATTCCCAAACTAAATATCTTTTGAGCTTGTTCCACAGTTTTGACACCACCGCCATAACAAAGTGGCATCCTAGATTGATTTGCTAATTTTTCAATCAAAGAATAATCTGGTTCTCTATTCAGAACAGTAGCATCGATATCAAAAAATACAAGTTCATCAACTTGTTTTTCATTAAATATTTTAACTGCATTAATTGGATCACCAACATATTTTGGATCTTTAAAATTTACTGTTTTAACAAGTCCATTTTCATGAATTAAAAGACTAGGAATGATTCTGGGCCTCAGCATAACCTATAACTTAGCAAAGTTATTTAATAGTGTTTCACCATATTGATGACTTTTCTCAGGGTGAAATTGAATTCCTAATATATTGTTATTTTTAACAGCAGAGGTAAATTGAATTCCATATTTAGAGTTCGCTATACTATTTTCTAAGTCATTACATTTAAAGTAGAAAGAATGCAGAAAATAAAAAATAGCGTCATGCTCGAGCCCGCTGAATAATGGTTCGCCTGATCTTGGTAAAACATCATTCCAACCCATATGTGGTAGCTTTGTTCTCTGATCAATTAATTGCTCGTCGAATTTAAGAATCTCGGCATTAATCCAACCAAGCCCGTCTAAATTCCCTTCTTGACTCCTGTTGCCCATTATCTGCATCCCAACACAAATTCCAATTACTGGAACACAGTCTTTTTGAACAAGATCATCCAGTTTATCACGCATGCCAGAATTATTCAATTGTGTCATCGCATAATCAAATGCACCAACTCCTGGTAATATCAGTTTTTCAGCATTTTCTAGATCCAAAGCTGTTTTAGCAACTTTTGTTGGAATATTTAGTCTTTTGTAAGCATTTTCAAAAGCTGAAATATTTCCAACCCCGTAGTCAATAATCGTTATCATCGAAATAATCTTTTTTCTAAGCCAAGCTTTTGCATAATTGTTGCACCCAACTTTATGAATTTAATTTTACTTCGATAGTCGCGGAATGATTTATTCTCTCCATCAAATATTACTTGTAGTTCCTCCTTTGTTATTCCTAACTTATCTGCTACATATTCAAACTCTTTTTGTAAAAAATCTTCAGATAATTCAGGTCTTGAGATCCGATCTAGCGCTTCTTCTCTAGTCATTTGACCTGTTAAAATTAAACTTGAAAAATGTGCTCTCCTTTTTTCAAATCCAAATTTTCTTGGCAACCAGTAATCCTCATAAAATCGAGTAAAACGTGATTCATGATGTTTATGTTGGAAAGGTTCCCATCCAAACTTTTCATTTAATAATTTTTCTGCATCAGATTTAATAAATGGTATATGATTTAGAGGATTAATTACCTGCATCCCTAAAATATATTTGTAATAGATTTTGTAAACGAGAATATCAACAATTGGAAATGTTTTTAACTTACCGTTTCCAAATTTTGAATAAATATCTTTCACAAGTAATTTATCTATCCCCGGAAAACCTCCCCATTCCTCTGGTTCACGACAGCATTCGGTTGAGTAATTTCCACCAGTAAGAACATAATTTATTTTGTGCTTTCTAGCAAATTGATATAAGGCTGAAAAAAAAGCGTAATCCTGAGGCAAGTCTTGATCTGCAATTTGAGACTTTAAAAAGGCAAGCTGTAGATCTTTCATTTCCTCCCAATTAATTACCTCTGTATATAAATCCAATCCTAAACCGTTGCAAATTTTTTCAATGTTACCCACGGCCTTGTCGGTATTCCAACCAGCATCTACATGAAATAACAATGGTCTTAAACCCATAATTTCTTTGGCTACGTATGCTGTGTAGGAACTATCTAAACCACCACTTAGTCCGATTATACAATCAAAGTCATGGTTCTTTCGTTTGGCTTTGATTTTTTTAGCAATTCCTTGTAATTGATCGAGCCCTCGTTTATCAGTTATCCAAGTAGGTTGAATATTCTTTATAAAATTCACATAATAATCACTCTCTCCATTTTCATTGAAAATGATATTAGGATCACTAGTATCCATAATGGTTTTGGTGCAAATTATATATGGTTTAGTTTTCATTAATTTTTAATATTTCTTTGTATAATGATAAATATTCTTCGAATTTTTGTCTTTTACTAAAATTCCTTAAAGCATGATTCCTACAATTAGATTTGTAATACGCTTTACCATTTTGAGTTATCTCAATTATTGCTTCTTTCAAGCCAAATATATCATACTTCTCAATAATAATTCCTGTTTCCCTTGTGATACTTTCAATACTTCCACCAGTATTGTAGGTTACAACAGGTGTTCCACAAGAAATTGATTCTAAATTTGTTGTGGGATAAGTGTCTTCCAAAGTAGGGTTGACAAATACATCTGCATTTGAATAAATCTCAGCTAATTCCTCGGCATTATTAGTCTTTTCCATGCCAATTATTTTTTCTGGAAGATTAGCAATTTGATTCTTTGTTAGGCCTACAAGCACAATTTGAAAATAATCATTATTTAATATCTCATTCAGTTTAATAAATTCCGACAATCCTTTTCTTTGATCCCAAGTACTCGCTACACCTAAAATAATTTTTTTGCCTTTTAAATTTAATTTATCCAACAATACATTTTGCTTACTTTGAGGAGAAAATACATCTAGATCAATACCATTTTTTATCACTTTGATAGAATGAACCTTTAAAAAAGATTCTTTTACTTTACTTGCTAACCAATCTGAAACTGGAACAATTGTTAAATTATTTATACTATTAAAAATGTATTTTTTTTCTTCAAAGTTCCTCTTTGATCTATCAACATAAAAAGATTTGGGATAAGATTTTATCTGCGGGCAATTCGAACAACTCTCCTGCCATTTATTACAGCCTACATAATCAAAATAAGCACAATGTCCAGAGAAAGACCAACAGTCATGAAATGTCCAAACAACTGGCAAATCAGACTTATTTAAGAAATTAAACAAGATTTTCTTGTTAATATAGTATCCATGAATATGATGTAAATGGATAATGTCCGGTTTGATTTTCTTGATTTTTCGTATCAAAAAATATGTTGCTATCCTGGACGCGTTGGCATGATTATCAAATAATCTAGTCTCAAAAACATGCCAAATTGTATCTAAAAAAGTACCTATTTTTATTAATTTTGATTTACTCTGTCCACCAGATCTAGAATATGTAATATAACTTTCCCAATTATTTTTTATTACAACCTCCCCTATTTGTTCAGCAATTTTACCTACAGAATTTCTATTTACTTCAATAGTTATTTGTAATATTTTTTTCATATGAATGTTTAATACTCAATAGAGTAATAAAGTTTATTTTTTGTGCAAATGAAAATCGAATTCATTAAAGACGATTCAAAATATTTTTCGTTTCCGCCTAATAAATTTTAATAAAAACAAATGGATTTTTTTCCTATTGAAACGGAATATTTAAATTTCAAAATCCAATCTAAATTAATGATCGTATCTTAGAACCTACAACGTACTCAGGCCAAAGTTTTTTGGATGATATTGTAATAATTCAAGAACTCTTCACTAGTAAGCAATGCCGCTTTTTTCATTTGGCTCAATAAATCTGGATTGTATGAGAGCGATTCAATTATAGATTGAAAAGTTGATGCTACAACTTCATCTTCTGGAATTGAGATAATTGCACCATATTTGTTTAAATAATTAATTTCTTGATCTCTAAATTGACCAACAACAAGAGGGAGGCCTACACTTAGTGCTTGTTGCCACAACACAGATTGACTCGAAGGAAAAACTGCGAAATCACAAGCAGATAAATAACTATAAATCTCTTTACTACTTAACCAACCAATGAAATGAATTCTACTATTCAAAGTTGCTAAAGATTGTAAGCTATCAAAATATTCTTTGTCTTCATCGCCACTCTTTCCAATAACAAATAAATGTGAATTTTTGCTCGAAAAATTAGTGAAAGCTTGAATGAGTATTTCTGTTCTTTTACTCGGTGTTAACTTGCCTCCTGTAAAAATAACGACATCATCCTCCAGTATAGAAAATTTTGAACGAATATTATTTCTAACCTGACTATTATTTACCTCAACTATCAAGTCTGTATCTGCTCCTAATGGCAATAATTGCATATCGTTATAAGATACATTGTACACTTCATTTAAAAACTTCGCACTGGAAGGTACTACGTAAAAAACTTTATCTAAATGTTTCCATTGAAAACTTAAAAATGTCTTCCTTATAATTTTATGAAGAATATTTAATGAGAACCAATTTTTAGCAGAATTACTATAATCAGCGTGATAGTCCATTATAATCTTACATTTTTTATTTTTAAACTTTTTGTATTTTACTGCATCGGTTAAATTCAAATGAATATCATGTGAGAAAATCACATCTGGATATTCACTAAGTAGGATATCATATACCCCGCCAAATTTTCTTAATTTATTGAAAATATTTATGGAATATGGCAATTTATATAATTTGATTCCATTTAATGTATATATTGAAGTAAGTTTTTTTGAATTATAATTATCTGTATAATAATCAAATACAGATTCAAAAGTGGAAGCAATAATAACTACTTCATGTCCAGCTTTAGTATAATATTTAGCAAGTAAATTTTCTTGATATTGAAGACTATCAAGATATAAATCACACAACATTAATATTTTCATACTTGAGATATTTTTAACTTACAACTTTTTTTGATTCTTGCTCTTTTAAAGATATTTTTTGGTTTATATGCCTTGTCGATAAGAGCAGGAAAATAATTAACGCGCCTCCACTTATAATCGAAGAGAAGAGAGATGTATTTAAAAGTGAGAATAAATACGGTATTAATACCATGATTAGAAATAACTTGTTGTACGATTTAGACAAATTATTGAAAACAACGAAAACTAGAAAAAGAATTACACTAGATATAATAATACCAAAATCACCCAGTGATGCAATTCCATCAGTAGCCCAGAAATTTGCATTTGCATTCATGTCATAACTATAATATTCACGACCTACTACTTGTCCAATTGAAAGGTCTTTAAAAGGATAAGAGTTCGTAAATAAATTAACAACATTTACGTGAGAATAATAAGTGTGTGGATGGTTTAGAAAAAAATCATGGTAATGCCTCGTTAAACTGCCGCCATTACCTATCGTTCTCATTAAAAATAAAGAAGTGAGAAGATTAACATCGCTATTAATAATAAACAAGAGCAATACGCTTAAGCTAAAACCTATAAATGCAAAAGTATACTTCAAACTTCTACCTCTAAAAAATAAATAGATTAATAGAATTAATAAAGGGTATGTTAAGACACTTTTGGCAGCAGTAGCCATAAAAACAATTAAACAAGCAAGTATACCTAGAAAAAAATATTTATACTTTTTTGCAAATAAACCATAACTTAATAAGAATGGAATTAATGCGTTTGAAAGCCAAATATAGATATATCCAAAAATATTTCTCTGACCAAAATCTTTATTTGAGGCACGTTGAACATATACGTCTTCAATTGAAACAAATCTTAAATTATCGTGATATATCATTATAATATAAGTGATAATTAATAGTGTTACAATAAATAACATGTGTGAAATATTAATTTTGGAATTAATGATAAATCTTCCTTTAAAGTTTATTTGATCTGAAAGGAAAATTATAATCATTCCTATCATAAATAATAATTGCTGATAAAAAAGGTATCCAGAGCTACCTGACAATTCAAAAAAGTATGAAATTATTATTGGGACGTATAAAATATAATAAATAAAAATTGCTAGAAAACTAGAAATCTGTTTAATGCCATTATAAAAAATAAGTGGGGCCACAGCAATCAAGAAGGTGCATAAAGTAATATTAACATTTTCAAGACGAGATTCAATGATTTCAAATCCCATGTAACCATATACTGTGTTCAAAACTAATATATAACTCAAATAAAACAAATAGGTATAAATTAAGCCTATTGATATAATTACAAACTTATTTAGCTGAAGATTTTTATTTATCATTTAGAAAATTTGTATGAAAATCTCAATAAAATGATATTGAAAATAAAATTTGAAAATGAGTAAAATATTAGGGATAAGTAAAAATTATCAAACATTGACCCCAAATAGAGGGCGAATATTCCTGATAACATATTGAAAAACTGAATCCTTGAATAGGTTTTTTGTTTATTCCTTATACTAAAAACACTATTTAGAGGTAAAGCAATAAATTCTACCATTAACATTAATGATAATATTTGTGCCATTTTCCCTGCAATTAACCATTTTTCACCGAAAAAAAACGTAAATACTATTGGTGAAATAAAAAATATTAAGGCATATATGGGCAAGGACAAAAAAACTAGTTTCTTTAACGTAGAAAAATACAATGTCCTACAATTACCCTTTATCCGGATCTCATCAATAGCATCATTTCGAAAAACACTCCCGATAGCGGTTGTTATTACTATATTTGGTAATCTCAACATCCTATTTGCTAACGAGTAATAACCAACGACCAATGTAGAGAATAAATTAGAAAATATAATTGGTGTAAATTGCTGGCTTATCGTTAAAGATAAGTCTGATATAATCAAGAATTTAGGAAATGAAACAAATTCCTTCGCTACGTTTCGAAGTTCGGTGACCTTAATTGGATATTTTAATCCCCTTATCTGATAAAGTAAATAAAAACTAGTAATTATTACCCCTAAAACTAATGCGATTATCATTCCAGCTTCTATAAATTTATAGTAGCCCAATACTACACTTATTAGAGTTGTAATAATTACCTGTAGAGCATTTGCAATAGAAATTTTTTTATAACTTTTTATTCTTTGCAACCAATACAACAGACCAGTATTAAGGGCTATGAAAAAAGAATATATTGGGGCAAGATAAATCCATTTCGTTTTAAATAACTCTAATTTATTTTGAAAATCAAAAAATTCCCTGGTAATTATTAAAAAAAACAAAAGAAGAATTGAACAAATAAAGCCTATTCCAATTATCAATTTGAGGATTTCAATTGCTTTTTTCTCATTTTCTGGTATACCAATAGCAAACTCGTATCGAGCCGTAGTAAAAACACCAAATATTACAAATACGCTTGTAAATAAAGAAAATAATCCGAAAGATTCTACAGTATAAAGTCTTGTTAATAACGGTGATGACACAATAACAACAAATTGGCTAGCCACTGTTCCCAATGCTAATGAAGAAACGTTTCTAAGAAACTTACTTTTCATGATATTGGATTCTTTTAGGAACACTTAAATAGAATTTTTTAATTCGAAAACATCCACAATAATCGTGAAAAAAGTATCATAGATGACAACCATTTAATTAGTATAACTCATCTTTATTAATACTTTTTATTATTTTTGAAATCATTTCAAAATATTCCGTCTTATCTGTAGAAATAAATAAATAATGACAGAAAGAAAGATTGATGAAATAAACCCAATAAATATTCCTTTAACTAAACTGAAATCTTTTACTTCCAAGGGCAAAATCGGTTCATCTATGATCTCAATAATTGGCTCCTCTTGGCTACGTTGAAACTTAGTCATCTCCAAGTTTTGGATTACGTTGCCATACATCGTTTTAAGCACCTCCACGTCTACTTGTTTTTTGGCTTGTTTGGTTTTGTAGCGCATCAGTGGGGCGTGGCTGTTTAGGTCAGTTTCAATTGCCAACGTGGTAATTGATCCATCTAGTAAGCCTCTTATTGAATCTCGTTTTCGGGTCAATTCGCGTTCGGTAGTAATCAGTTTGCCGACCTTAATTTCCATGTAAAGGTCAATAGCATGTTGTACTAACATTTTGGAAAATAACAAGGCCCACTGCTCGTTTTGGTCCTTAACTTCTAAATTGATAATCGTGGTTTTTTTATCGGCGCGCTCGGCTATTAATTGTTTTTCTCTGATGTTTTTTGTGATCAATAGCAACAAACTATCTTGGGCTCTGGTGCTTGTTATGGAGTCAAAAGTCTTGGGAAAAAGTGCTATTTTCTTTTCTTTCAGCTCCTTATCAAAATGGTTTTTTACATACGCATTGAGCAAATGGTCGCCTTTTAATTCATCCAAAGGTGCTTTGAGGGCCTCATGAATAATGCGGTTGCTTTTCATGAGCATTAAGATGTTTTCACCTCCAAACATTCCACTACTGCTTGCACCTCCAATATCACCAATTCCTAAAGAACTTGCCAAACCACCAAGTGCACTAGCTGCTCCTCCTGACTTTTGTTCCATTGCAAAGGTTATTTTGGCAGTGTATTCTGGTTTTGTTAGGTATTTTGAATACGCAAAACCTATTGCACCCCCTAAGCAGCCCACCAAAATAAATAACCATTTACGTCCCCATAAATATGAAGTCCAATCTTTGGCGATTAATATTAGTTCTTTCAAACTAATTTCATCGGGATTGTTTTGTTGTGTCGGGGTTTGTTCGTTCATCCTAGAGTTGTTTGAGCAGTAGGGTAATGGTTAACAAAGAAGATATGGCTTGAAATGACCTTGAGAAAATAGCATCAAAGTCAACCTCTTTCTTTTCTTTGAGTGTTTCTTCAGGTTTTAAGCTAACCACAATTTGGCCGCCTGGCCTCACAGTGGGCATATCGTTAAACACAAACAACACTCGCTTTGTACCATCTACTTGCCCGTTAGGGTAAGCAACGGCAACTGTTCGGTGGTCAGAGCTGTCAGCAAAACCTCCTGCAAACTCCCTGATATACCATCGAGCAGAATGCTTACCGCTATATAAAAAGCTAACTTGAGCATGTTGAGTACTATCTAACACTGGGTAATTGGTGCCGATAGTACGGACACTAAATGTATTTTGATTAGGGAAAATGGTTAACACATCTCCAGCCAACAAATAAGGATTGTGTTTTTTAGAATATGAGCGGTTTAAAGCTTTTTTAAGATCAATTCCAATCGGGCCTACATTATTAAAACTTCTAACTAGTACAGCGGCGTTCTTATCTGCCAATACATTGAGGCCTCCCGCGTCATGAATGAGGTCAGATAAACGATAAGAAGTTGCAGGCAGTGCATAATCTCCAGGGAATTTAACAGCACCTTCGACACTAACGTGTTTGTCAATCTCAAAAAGAGCCTTTTCCCGGATTATTATTTGATCAAATGGCAAGACAGGAAATCCTGCAGGATAGCCTACCACATTGAAATTAGAATCTAAGCTTAGGTGTAAAAGTTCATAGCCCGAACCACGCTTTTCGTTGTAATACAATCTGAAAAGGTCAACGCGTGCTAAATTTGCTTTTTGCGTTGGTCTTCCCGCCATTTCAATGAGGTCTTTAATTGTGAGTTGGGGACTAAATGGCGTTCTAGAGGCTTCTCTTACCGCGCCGCCAATGCTTACGTCTGCAGCTTGAGTATAAATTTCTTTATCGTAGATCATCAAGACATCCCCAGCACCCAAAGTAAGGTCTTGGTTTTCTTTTAGGTTTACTCTGAGGTATGAGTACGAATTAGGTTCGAATAAATTAGTTCGACGAACATAAGCCCAGTCTGCAGTAGTTGGGAGGGTGCCCTTTGCCAATGCAATGGCCTCAGATAATTTGATTTGATCGGTATATGACATCAGTTGCTTGAAAGGCGCCCTAATTGCACCCAAAACCTCGAGAGGAAGCTGATTGGCAAAATTTGCTTGGTCATAAACCAAAATTTGATCTCTTGCGGCAAGGTTAAATGTACTTGCATCTGTGCCGGCAACCTTAAAAAGTTTTTTAGTGCCGTCAGAAAGTGTGCGCTCCACAAAATACAATTCTGTACTTGTTTGGGGTTTCAATTGCGCTTTGGCTAGCACTTCAGAAAGTTTTAAGCCGTCTTTCCAAGCAAAAGATCCTGGGTAATACACAGCACCGTCGACCTTGATCATTTGCTCTAAAGGAACTGTGCTAGAACGCAATTTAACGATATCGCCATCTACTAATTCTACAAGTACCTTTCCTTCTAAAACTTCACTGAGACGATACTCGGTAAGACTTGGCTTGCCACCCATTTGACGCTCTACTTGAATGAAGTCAATATTAGCGTTGTATAACACCCCACCAGCAAAAGCAATAAGTTCTTTCAAGCCTTCTTTGCCAGTCAATTCATAACGCATAGGGCGTTTCACTGCGCCCTCCAAACTTACAATCTTCTGCGCTACTGGCACATACAAGATGTCATTGTGTTGAAGGTCATACTGAAACTGCACGCTTGGGTTGTTCAAGAAGGCATAAAGGTCAATTTTCTTTCGGGTTTCTCCACGCATGAGTTCAATATGGCGCACAGAACCAATTTCACTAACCCCACCTGCTGCCATGAGTGCATTAAGCGCGGTATTCAGTGCGGAAAGCTGCACGCTGCCTGCTTGAGACACCTCGCCGAAAATATTCACATTAAGTGTTCTTGCCTTTTGAAGAGTGACTGCAAATTCATCAGACTGAAAACGATAGGCCACCGAAAAACGGTTACGAACTACTTTTCTGGCTTCACGTAAGCTCAAGCCCTTTAAGTAAATTTGAGCTAAACCAGCTGGGCTTACAAAACCAGACTCATTTATGGTTAGCAATAAATCTGCTTGTGAAATGCCAAAAATGGTGATTCTGATTTGATCTCCCGCTCCCAAAATGTAGGTTTCAGGCGCACTAGAACCATCAGTAATTGTTTGAACAGGAAGCCCTCCGTCACCAAATAATTGATGCCCGTAAATTGGCTTGGGGCCAATTAATGAATCTAAAACGATTTTGATTTCTTTCTTTACCTCCATAACTTTTGAGGTATCTTTTGACAAAGACTCTTGGAGCTTTGTTTCTTGAACCGGTTTTTTGGCCGTTGCCAATTCGTCTAATACCGCTGAAATCTGAGACTTTTTGGAAAGAGCTTCATCCGGGCTCATTTTTTTAACATCAAGACCATTTGAAATCAAGGCCGCATCCGCCTCCTCTGCTGATAAACCTCGTTTATCGAGCTCTGTTTGAATCAGGAATTCTTGGCCCGCAGGTAGCTGCGCAAAGGCAGCCGAGTGCATTAGTGTAAAAAGTACCGTGAGTAACGTACATTTTAATAAACTCATATGTTGGATTTTAAGACGCAAAATTAAAGAATTGCAAGCAGTTATACTAATCTGGGCTCAGTATGGCTTCGCCGCGGTAAGCCACAGTGGCAAACCCAATTAAAAGCCCTAAAAGCTGCTGCGCTAAACGCTACAGCACTTTTACAAAACTCTTTGGCACATTAATTTCAAAAGCCACCCCGAGGTGGCGAATTTCTATTTTGACGCGCAAAGTATTCAGCACCTGAACGGCTGTGCCAATGATTCCTTTAAAAGGCCCCCTAACAACTTCAATGGCTATACCAGGAGTTAATACGTCATTCTGGATGTCTCGCACAACTGCTTGCTGCAACAAAATTTGCAAATTGAGTATTTCTTGGGGCTGCACCACCGCAGGCTTGCCTAAATAGCGCAAAACACGGCTGAAACCCAAGATGTTGTAAAGCCCAGAAAGCTGCGCTTCGGTGCAACGCACAAATACTACTGAAGAAATAAGGGGCTTTTGGATCTTTTTTTTGCGATCAGACCACTGTTTGAGCTCTTCTTGTAGCGGCAGATATACCTCATAGCCAGCGTGTTGGAGGCGCTCGGCAAACTTTTTTTCGGCTTGGGCTTTGGTATAGACCACAAACCAACTAAAAATAGGGGCAATTAAGGGAAATTCCTTTCCTGTATTGGTTTGTGTAGTGGTTGTTAGCATAAAAGCTATTTTCGCTTTACAAGAACAAAAGTACTGCTTTTCGCTTATTTTACCCTATTATTTTAAAATTAATTCAATATGAACTGAACAAGTAAGCCCCTGAGGTGTATGGTCTTGACAAAATTCCTTTTCTTTGCACTATGAAAGGGCTACAAATGGTCGATCTTCAGACCCAATATCAGCAAATCAAACCCGAAATTGATGCCGCCATTGCGCGCGTTTTGCAAAAAGGCGTCTTTATAGGAGGTGAAGAAGTGCAAGCGTTTGCTGCAGAACTCGGGCAGCACCTGGGCGCAACACACGTCATACCATGTGCCAATGGCACCGACGCCCTGCAAATTGCTCTCATGGCCCTTGGCTTGCAACCCGGTGATGAAGTCATTACACCAAGTTTCACTTATATTGCCACCACCGAAGTCATTGCCCTTTTGGGCCTCACGCCTGTGTTTGTTGAGGTAGACCCAAATACCTTTTGCATAGACCCTACGGCCATTGAAGCCGCCATTACCCCGCGTACCAAAGCCATTGTGCCGGTGCACCTTTATGGCCAAGCGGCCAACATGGAGGCCATTATGCAATTGGCGCACAAGCATCAACTTTTTGTAGTAGAAGATAACGCCCAAGCCATTGGCGCGCACTACACTTTTTCTGATGGCACCAAGGCCCAAACGGGTACTATTGGGCACATTGGCTGCACCTCGTTTTTCCCGAGTAAAAACCTTGGGTGTTATGGCGATGGCGGTGCACTTTACACCCAAGATGCCCAACTGGCCGAAAAAATAAAAATGATTGCCAACCATGGCCAAAAAGTCAAATATGTGCACGAGGTGGTGGGCTGCAACTCCAGGCTAGATGCCTTGCAGGCGGCCATTTTGCGTGTCAAATTGCAAAAGCTTAACAGCTATATTGCCGCACGCCAAGCGGTTGCCGCCGCTTATGACGCTGCTTTTCAAGATGTTTCAGGCTTGAGTATTCCAGCGCGCAATAGCTGCAGCACGCACGTGTTTCATCAGTACACCCTCAAGGTGAACAAGGGGCAGCGCGAGGCCTTGCAACAACACCTGCAAGTACTCGGGGTACCTACCATGATTTACTACCCTATTCCGGCCCACAAACAACACATGTTTGCCCAATTTGGTGTTTCTAACTTAAGTTTACCAGTATCTGAAGTGCTCTGCACTAAAGTGCTTTCTTTACCAATCCATACAGAAATGCTCCCCGAGCAACAACAATACATCATCGAATCCGTTTTATCTTTTTTTAAATGAAACAAATCGCAGTAATAGGCACCGGATACGTGGGTTTGGTCACCGGAACTTGCTTTGCCGAAATGGGCAATCAGGTCATTTGCATTGACAACAACGCCCAAAAGGTAGCCAAAATGCAGGCCGGAGAAATTCCGATCTATGAGCCCGAACTCGATGTATTGTTTGAGCGCAATATCAAAGCAGGGCGCCTGAGCTTCACAACCAACCTTGCTGAAGGCATAGCCGCAGCTGAAATCATTTTTTTAGCCCTACCTACCCCACCAGGAGCAGACGGCGCGGCCGATTTATCTTTTGTGTTGGGCGTAGCCGAAGAGCTCGGCACACTCATCACTGACTACAAAGTCATTGTAGACAAAAGCACCGTTCCTGTGGGCACTGCTGAAAAAGTGCAGGCAGCCATTGCTAGAAATGCACAAACTGAATTTGCGGTTGTGTCTAACCCAGAGTTTTTGCGCGAAGGTTTTGCGGTTTCTGACTTCATGAAGCCGGACCGCGTTGTGATTGGCTGCTCAGACAGCCGCGCGGCTGACATCATGGAAGCGCTTTACAAACCTTTTGTAAGACAAGGCAACCCGATTTACATCATGGATGAAAAATCAGCAGAGCTGACCAAATATGCCGCCAACGCCTTTTTGGCCACCAAGATCACCTTCATGAATGAAATTGCCAATTATTGTGAGTTGGTGGGCGCAGATGTTGACCAAGTGCGCAAAGGCATGGGCGCTGATGCCCGCATTGGCAAGCGCTTTTTGTTTCCGGGCATGGGCTATGGCGGCTCTTGCTTCCCGAAAGATGTGCAGGCCTTGGTGCAATCTGGCCAAGAGCAGCACTACCAGTTTCAGATCTTAGAGGCCGTCATGAAAGTGAACAGCAGCCAAAAAACTATCTTGCTACCGCGCATGAAAGATTTTTTCAGGGGGGAACTTGCTGGCAAGCGTTTAGCCGTTTGGGGCTTGGCCTTTAAGCCAGACACCGATGACATCAGAGAAGCACCTGCCCTAGAAATGATTGCAGGTCTCTTAGCTGCCGGCGCCAGCGTGTGTGCATTTGACCCTGAGGCCATGCCAAATGTTAAAAACATTTTAGGAGACAGCATTTCCTACGCTAATACTGAATACGAAGCCCTACAAAACGCAGACGCGCTTCTCATTTGCACCGAATGGGGTATTTTTAGAAACCCAAACTTTATTGCCATGAAAGACATCATGGCAGACGCCGTTATTTTTGATGGGCGCAACCTTTATGAGTTGCAAGACATGCAGCAGCATGGCTTTTACTACAGCAGCATTGGCCGCCAAAACATCTACAGAAGCCTATGAAAAGAGTCTTGATTACCGGAGCCGCTGGTTTCTTAGGTTCGCATTTAGCGGAGCGCTTTTTAAAAGATGGCTATGCCGTGATTGGCATGGACAACCTTATAACAGGTAGCCTCAAAAACATAGAGCCTTTCCAAGACAATCCAAACTTTACGTTTGTCAATCATGACGTTTCAAAGCACATTGAAATCGATGGCCAGCTAGACTACGTGTTACATTTTGCTTCACCGGCTAGCCCCATTGATTATCTTAAAATTCCGATCCAGACCCTCAAAGTAGGGTCTTTGGGTATTCATAATTGCCTTGGTTTGGCCAAGGCGAAAGGCGCGCGCTTACTGATTGCCTCCACCTCTGAGGTCTACGGAGACCCGCATGTGCACCCGCAGCCCGAAAGCTATTGGGGTAATGTGAACCCTGTGGGGCCGCGTGGCGTCTATGACGAAGCCAAGCGCTTCCAAGAAGCCATTACCATGGCCTACCACACCTACCACGGCCTCGAAACGCGCATAGTGCGCATTTTTAATACATATGGCCCACGCATGCGCCTCAACGATGGCCGCGTGTTGCCTGCCTTCATTGGCCAGGCACTCAGAGGCGAAGACCTCACCATTTTTGGCGATGGCTCTCAGACGCGCTCGTTTTGCTACGTCGATGACCTCGTGGAGGGCATTGTGCGCCTCTTACACTCAGACCATGCCGAGCCCGTGAACATTGGCAACCCCGATGAAATTACCATTGCGCAGTTTGCAGAAGAAATTATAGCACTTACAGGCACTGACCAAAAAGTCATTTACAAAGATTTGCCGGTTGATGACCCCAAGCAGCGCCAACCAGATATTACCAAAGCACGTCAACTTTTAGGTTGGGAACCTAAAATTGACCGCGCCGAAGGTTTGAAGCGCACCTACGCTTACTTTAAAAGCCTAAGCCAAGAAGAATTGCGCCAAACCGAACACGCCCAGTTTGATCAATACATAAAAAAATGAGTAACTATTTTGCCCACCCTACTGCCGTGATCGATGCCCCTTGCCAAATTGGCGATGGCACCAAAATATGGCATTTTTCGCATTTAATGCCGGGCTGTGTGCTCGGTGAAAATTGCAACATTGGGCAAAATGTGGTCATTTCACCAGAAGTGGTATTGGGCAAAAATGTAAAGGTGCAAAACAACGTAAGCATCTATACGGGTGTGAGCTGCGATGACGACGTCTTTTTAGGCCCCTCTTGTGTGTTTACCAATGTGCTCAACCCTAGAAGTGCGGTAAACCGCCGAGACAGCTACCTCAAAACACACGTAGGAAAAGGAGCCAGCATTGGCGCCAACGCCACCATTGTTTGCGGACACAACATTGGTGCCTTTGCCTTTATTGGCGCTGGTGCGGTAGTTACCAAAGAAATCCCGGCCTATGCCTTAGTGGTAGGTAACCCCGCTAGGCAGTTGGGTTGGATGTCTGAGTTTGGGCAGCGCCTAAATTTTGATACCAATGGGCTAGCCACCTGCCCTGAAAGTGGCCAACAATATCAATTGAAAGAAAACCGAGTAGAAAGAATCTCATGAGTAAAATAAAATTTGCAGTAATTGGGGCCGGCCACATTGGCAAGCGCCACGCCGAAATGATCAGACGCGATGCCGAAGGCGAATTAGTAGCTTTGGTAGACCCGCGTGGCAAAGAAGCCTGCGGCGCCCAAGAATTTGAAGTTCCGTTTTTTAGTAGCATCGAAGAATTACTCGCAAGCGGCCTCGACTATGACGTGATCAATGTGTGCACCCCTAACGGTTTACACGCCGAGCAAGCCAAAAAAGCTCTTGAGGCAGGAAAGCATGTGGTTTGTGAAAAACCAATGGGCCTGAGCAAAGAAAGCTGTGAGCAAGTCATATACACCGCCTTGCAGGCCAACAAGCAAGTTTTTTGCGTGATGCAAAACCGCTACTCGCCACCAAGTGTCTGGATCAAAGATATCATAGAGCGCAAAGTGTTGGGAGATATTTATATGGTGCAACTCAATTGCTACTGGAACCGCGATGAGCGTTACTACAAAGCAGGGGGCTGGAAGGGCACCAAAGACCTCGACGGTGGCACGCTCTTTACACAGTTCAGCCATTTCATTGACATCATGTATTGGCTTTTCGGAGACATCACTAACATTCAAGGCAAGTTTGCCGACTTCAACCATAAAGACTACACCGACTTCGAAGACTCTGGTTTTGTAAGCTTTGACTTCTTGAATGGCGGCATGGGTTCTTTGAACTACTCAACCTCAGTGGCCAATCAAAACTTAGAGTCTAGCATGACTATTATTGGCCAAAATGGCTCGGTAAAAATTGGTGGGCAATACATGAACGAGGTAGAAGTTTGCAACATTACGGGCTATGAAATGCCAGAACTGGCACCAACCAACCCTGGCAATGACTACGGCCCCTACAAAGGTTCAGCAGCCAACCACAATTATGTCATTACCAACGTCATCGACACCCTCAATGGCCGCACCGCCCCAACCACCAACGCCCTCGAAGGCCTCAAAGTGGTAGATATCATTGAGCGTATTTATGCCGTGCGCGACGCTCAATTTTCAAATTTATAATACCTCAGCAGACCATGATTTATCAAGAGCTCATTGATCAAAACAACAAACTTGCCGTCATTGGCTTGGGCTATGTAGGCTTGCCTATTGCCCTCGAATTTGCCAAAAAAATTGAAGTCATTGGTTTTGACATCAATGCGGCGCGAATTGCCCAAATGCAGCAAGGCCAAGACCCTAGCCGAGAGCTAGAAAGCAACGCATTTCAAAACTGCAACATTACCTTTACCAATGAGCTCGATGTATTAAAGCAAGCGCAATTTTACATTGTTGCTGTACCTACACCAATAGACAGCAGCAACCTCCCCGACCTCAAGCCTTTGTTGGCAGCTAGCCGCACCGTTGGGCAAGTGCTCAAAAAAGGAGACTACGTGGTGTTTGAATCTACAGTTTACCCGGGCTGCACCGAAGAAGATTGCATACCTATTTTAGAAGAAGTTTCTGGGCTCAAGTTCCAAGAAGACTTCATGGTGGGTTATTCGCCAGAGCGCATCAACCCCGGTGACAAACAACACACGCTGCAAAATGTCATTAAAATAGTGTCTGGTTCATGCCCTGAATCTTTAGAGCAAATTGCCAAAGTATACGAATTGGTTGTGGAAGCAGGTGTACACCGAGCACCTTCTATAAAAGTAGCAGAAGCGGCTAAAATCGTAGAGAACACACAACGAGATGTCAATATTTCTTTGGTCAATGAGTTGTCTATTATTTTTAATAAAATGGGCATCAATACTTTTGATGTATTAGAAGCAGCAGGCACTAAATGGAATTTCTTGCATTTTTACCCCGGCTTAGTGGGTGGCCACTGCATTGGCGTAGACCCTTATTATTTGGTGCACAAAGCCATGCAAGTGGGTTACCACAGCAAAGTCATCAACTCTGGGCGCTATGTCAATGACTCCATGGGCTTTTATATTGGCAAGCAAACCGCCAAAAAGATCATTGCGCAAGGTAAAACGATCCAAGAGGCCCACGTATTGGTTTTGGGTGCTACCTTCAAAGAAAATGTCTCAGATATCCGCAACTCAAGAGTTATTGACGTCATAAGAGAACTCGAGTCTTTCCAAATCAATGTAGACGTCATGGACCCACATGCCGACGCCGCAGAAATGCAGCACGAATATGGCGTCGAACTCACTACCCAAGCACGCTCAGATTACGATGCTATTGTTGTAGCAGTAAACCACGAAGAATTTGCCGGCTACAACGAAAGCTACTTCAAAACCTTACTCAAGGACGGCAAAGGAATTTTGGTAGACGTTAAAGGAACCTATAGAAACCAGATCAAATATTTGACCTATTGGTCGTTATAAGAAATATAAAATGAATTACACAAAACACATCTTAATTACCGGCGGCGCGGGCTTTATTGGCTCACACGTAGTGAGAAGATTTGTTTTGAACTACCCTGACTACCTCATCGTGAACCTCGATAAGCTCACTTATGCGGGTAACCTCGAAAATTTAAAAGACATCGACAGCGCTGCAAATTACCGCTTCGAGAAAGTTGATATTTGCGAAGCCAGCGCAGTTCAAGCAGTGTTTGAAAAGCACCAAATTACAGATGTGATTCATTTGGCAGCAGAAAGCCACGTAGACCGCTCGATTGAAGGGCCCATGGAGTTTGTCATGACCAACGTGGTGGGTACCGTGAATTTATTGCAAGCAGCACGCGCCACTTGGGGGGACACCGAAGGGCATGTGTTTCATCATGTGTCTACCGACGAAGTGTATGGAAGCTTAGGCGAAGAAGGTTTGTTTACAGAAACCACTGCCTATGACCCACGCAGCCCATATTCGGCATCTAAAGCGGCCTCTGATCATTTTGTCATGGCGTATCACCACACCTACGGCTTGCCTATCAAAATGAGCAACTGCTCCAATAACTATGGTTCGCATCATTTTCCGGAGAAACTGATACCGTTAATGATCCATAATATTTTACACGAAAAATCACTGCCTATTTACGGCAAAGGAGACAACATCAGGGATTGGCTTTGGGTAGAAGACCACGCTAGTGCTATAGATGCCATTTTCCATAAAGGGCGCGTTGGTGAATCTTACAACGTAGGTGGGCTCAATGAATGGACCAACATTGAACTGGTGCGCTACCTCTGCCAAGTTATGGACCAAAAATTAGGGCGTGCTGAAGGCAGTTCAGAGAAGTTACTTACTTATGTGACCGACCGTGCTGGCCATGACAAGCGCTATGCCATTGACGCCAGCAAACTGGAAGCAGAACTTGGCTGGAAGCCCTCCATTACTTTTGAGCAAGGCCTCGAGCGCACCGTAGATTGGTACCTCGAGAACCAAGAATGGGTGTCGAAGGTAACCAGCGGCGCCTACCAAACCTATTATGAACAAATGTACAGCAACCTTTAAGTGATGAAAGGAATTGTATTAGCAGGAGGCTCGGGCACACGCCTACACCCCATTACCAAAGGGGTTTCAAAGCAATTGTTGCCCATTTATGACAAGCCCATGATCTATTACCCGATTTCAGTACTCATGCTGGCGGGTATCAAAGAAATCTTGATCATCTCTACCCCCGATGACCTTCCTTTTTTCAAAAAACTGTTGGGCAGCGGCGAAGAACTCGGGATTTCATTTAGCTATGCTGAACAACCCTCACCGGATGGTTTGGCCCAGGCCTTTATAATTGGCAAAGAATTCATCGGAGACTCCGATGTTTGCTTGGTACTCGGAGACAACATTTTTTATGGCCAAGGCCTCTCTAAACTTTTGCGCCAAGCGCGTGCCAATGTGGCAGACGAACGTGCCGCTACTGTTTTTGGCTACTGGGTATCAGACCCTGAGCGCTATGGCGTGGCTGAATTCAATGAAGACGGCAAAGTCATTTCTATTGAAGAAAAACCGCTTGCACCGAAATCTAATTTTGCGGTAGTCGGGCTCTATTTTTACCCAAACAATGTGGTCAAGGTGGCCCTAGAAATCAAGCCCTCTGCACGCGGCGAGCTCGAAATTACTACCGTAAATGAGCACTATTTGGTCCAAGACCAACTCAAAGTAGAACTCATGGGACGCGGCTATGCATGGCTAGACACCGGCACCCACGAATCTTTACTCGAAGCCTCTAGTTTTATCCAAACCATCGAAAAACGCCAAGGCCTCAAAATTGCTTGCCTAGAAGAAATTGCCTATGAAATGGGCTTCATCGATAAAGCACAAGTTATCAAATTGGCACAGGACTTATCGAAAACCGGCTATGGCCAGTACCTCCTCAAACGCTTCGACAAATGAAAGTAATTCATACTGGTATTGAAGGGCTTTTTGAATTAGAACCCAATGTATTTCAAGATGCACGCGGCTATTTCATGGAGAGCTACAAAAAAGAGTGGTTCGATGCTCATGTTGCTCCTATTTCATTTATACAAGACAACGAATCGAAATCTACCCGCGGTGTATTGCGCGGCTTGCACTTTCAAGAAGGTGACTACGCGCAAGCCAAATTGGTGCGCGTATTGCATGGCGAAGTACTCGATGTAGTTGTAGACCTCCGGCCAAATTCTCCTACCTTTGGAAAACACCATAAAACCGTCCTTTCCGAAGCCAACAAAAAGCAATTTTTCATCCCGAGAGGTTTTGCCCACGGCTTTGTGGTTTTGTCAGAATCCGCAGTATTTGCCTACAAGGTAGACAACGTCTATAGCAAGGCCCACGAAGGTGGCATCTTGTACAATGACCCTGCCCTCGGCATCGATTGGCAAATAGATAGTTCTGAGATTTTACTCTCAGAAAAAGATGCAGTTTTGCCAACGCTTGAAGAGTGGAGAAGAAGAGAAGTAAAATGAAATCAATGAATTGGAAACTCTTCTTTAGAATTACCTGGATCCTGACCGTAATTGGCATCATCATCCTTTCCTTGCTTCCGCCAGCCAACATGAATTACCAATTATACGGTAACGACAAAATTGGCCACCACTTTGCCTACGCCATCCTGAGCCTCAACTCCATGCTGGTCTTCCAACGCTGGCCAAAATGGCTCCTCATTTTTACCATGATCGGCTTCGGCATCTTCCTCGAATTTGGCCAAGCGCTCATCCCGGGCCGCCAACCCTCTATCTACGACGCCCTCGCCAACACCAGCGGCGTCATGCTCGGCATCATTATTTACACCAGGGGCAAATACGAGCGTTTGGTGAGGTAAAATCTATTGTTTATAGGGAAATCTACTGAATTCATTTTTGGGATACCAAGTTACATTTGGTGACAAAAAGAAATGAAAGTAGTTTGGGCTGAACTTGCTCTTAAGAATTTACAAAATATATTGGATTATTGGATTGATCGAACTCAAAGTTTGAGTTTTGCAAATTATTTATTGAAAAGAATAGATACAAATATTTTAACGATAAAGAAATTTCCAAACATTGGGAAGCAATATAAGAAAGGTCCAATTAGACAAATAATAATTGGCGATTTTAGTATCTTCTATACTTCAAATAACAAGAATATTCAAATTCTACTCATTTGGGATAACAGACAAAATCCAAATAAATTAAATGAGATTCTTCAAAAAAATTAATCCAGCCTTATCATCTAAAACTTCTGATTTTCACTAATTTTATATCGTACATCTGACTAATATTGATTAAAATCACAAAATGAAGAATTCAAGCAAAAATCAAATATCAATATCAAAAATGCCCGCTGTTACTTCTTTGGATTTTGATAAGGAACATGAAATTCTTCTCGACAAAATATTGGCACAGAGCCTTAAAGAAGTTAACGAAGGCAAAGTCATCCCACATGATGTAGCTATGCAACAAGCTGCTCAATGGTTGAGGGGAAGTTCAAAATGAAACTCCACCTCTTACGCCACGCGAAAACCAATCAAGTTTCACCCACCGGTAAAGACTTCGACCGTGAATTATTACCACGCGGTTATGAGCAAATTGCTGAGCTCAAGTTATTCCTGAAGGAATACCCTATTGCACCCAAAACCATTTTGTGCTCTAGCGCCATTAGAACGCGTCAAACTTTGGCGGAGATGAAAGAATTGTGGCCAGGCGCCGATATTCAATACCTTGACGACCTTTATTTGGCTGAAAAAGAAGAAATCTTAAAATTGATTTGCGCGCAAAACAGCCCACATGAAATACTCGTGGTTGGGCACAATGAAGGCCTCAGTGAACTGGCTATGAATTTAGCCCACCCTCGGCACCTGCTCAAAACCTGTGGCTTCATAAGCCTAGAATTTCCCTTTGAAAACAGCGCCTACATTTCACAAGATACTGGGAGTGTTTTGGGGGTGTTTCGGGTGATGTAAAAAGTTTTTGATTTACTCCGTTGATTTACTGAAAGCCTTTTGCAAGCAAGAAATTAGTTTTGTGTAGGCAAAAAAAAAGACCTGAATAAACAGGTCTCAATTCCTAAACTTGGTTACGTTACCTAAATGATAAGAGGCTTTACCAAGCATCACGATACGAAATTAAAAATACAAATGAACATTACAAAATGGAATTTACTGAATTTGAAAAATATTTTTCTGTACAAAGAATTTCAAGGTATGTTCGAGCAAATAAATATTCTAAAAAAAGAGCAGTAGAAGCTTACAAGGCTAATTTAATAGTATCTCAAGCCTTTCACCCTTTACTTGGTATTTTTGAAGTCGTTTTTAGAAATCGAATTAATGACCTTTTAATTTCTCATTTTAATGATCCAAATTGGATAATTAATCAAAAAAAAGGCTTTATGTCTGACCCCACATTAATTTTCAATTGTAAGCGGACTGGACGAAAAAAAACGAATGACTACCTCAAAAAAGAAATATTTAAAGCGGAAAAAAGAATACAAAAGTCAAATTCAATAATTACTAGTGGAAAAATCATTGCTGAACAATCACTAGGATTTTGGACCGACCTATTTGAAGTACATCATTACCGCTTGTTAAAAGGGAAGCCTATTCAGATTTTTAGGCATTTGCCATCAGGGTATGGAAGAAAGGAAGTTAATGATGAATTAGCCAAAGTTCGGCGCTTAAGGAATCGAATTAGCCATAACGAACCAATATGTTTTATTGATTCCAAAATAGACTATTCTAGAACTAAGGAAGTTTACTTTTCTATTGTGAATTTACTCACTTGGATGGATGCTGAAATTCTTAAAGTTACACGTGATATAGATACCGTATTAGAGGTTATAATTAATGCGGAGAAAATATAAACATGCCATCCTGTCAGCAAAATGCAAATGGCACTATCCTTGCCTAATGTGCTGCATGCGACACGACCCTGCATTTGAGAAAAGTCTGAAGCCAGCCATGCTGCCTGCTTTTTTGGTGGTACTACTCATGTGGTTGGCTTATTGGGCAGACGCGCTTTTTGTGACGGACTTTCAGCGCTATGGGCTCAATGCTCAGCACGTTAGCGGGCTTCGCGGCATCCTTTTTATGCCCTGGATCCATGCTTCTCAAGACATCAAGCATATCTTAAATAACAGCATGCCTACTTTTTTACTCCTGACGCTGCTGTTTTATTCATACAGAAAAGTGGCGTGGCGCGTGTTTCTCTTGAGTTGGTTATTTACGGGTGTTTTGTTGTGGTTTATAGGCGGTAGCAACGG
>JACCDG012081923.1_pt1 | contig 43622 bp, 34 predicted proteins | sample 7442471 | NCBI WGS metagenome assembly JACCDG01 (sample SAMN15323444, study PRJNA562643) | freshwater metagenome | isolation source: river surface water | place: USA:Blue River Watershed | collected 2017-08-17
CAAACCGTTGTTTGAAAAAGATAAGCAGGAACAAGACCATTTAGTGTCTGATGTTTAATAAAAAATATTATTATTTTTTATATTATTTCGGGACACTTAATCAAATAAGCTATGACAAACCGTTGTTTGAAAAAGATAAGCAGGAACAAGACCATTTAGTGTCTGATGTTTAATAAAAAATAATAATCTTTTTTTCATGATGAATATAGATTCAAAAATGCCCGAATGGCTATCTGTCGCTTTGGTGATTGTTGCAATAATCATCATAATAAAATGTATTCCTCTAACCAAGGCAAATGAAGGATTTAAGTACGCTGGCGCTTCCAGTGGATATATACAGAACCAATCATTATCTGCGCAAGCTGCTAGAGCCGATACTGCTCGTGTTATTCCGGGAAAATTACCACCCGGCTCAGTTCGTGGAATGTTTGGGGTTGATTCGCAAACACTTCACAGTACTCATCCGCAGGCCTGGAGAACAACTATATTTAACACGCTACCAGCAACGTCCGCTACAGTGTTTTCGTGATTGACTTCGTCAATCGTCTTCGCTCTAGCCCAAAAGCAAAGCTTTTGGGCGTCGTGCTCGCCATATACCGACATTGGATAGTGGATAGCATCTGGGCTCGCCGCATGCCAGTGTTGAATAATGAATATGATTATTTTTTATTTTTTCTTCCCATACAATAATTATTTTTTCTTAGTTTTTTGCGCCCAAGATATACTATCGAACAACAAGATGCCTAGTGGAGGTCGTCGTAAGCGTCGCAGTGCTGGTGCCAAGGTCACCAAGCGTAGCAAGTCTGGAAGCAAGGGTCGCAAGAGGAAGTCCCGCTCTGGTGGCAAGAAGCATTAATTGCTTCCCCGCAGAGGAACAAAATAAAAATACAATCAAGAATAAAAATTATACCAAAAAATAAGAAAAAAATCTTGGTTATAACTTAACGAGCATCTGCAATCAATTGCAGAATGCCGACATAATTTTTTCGTTTCGCGAGGCACCGCCTCGCTGCACCAGCTGCGCTCTAGCGAACCGCAGGTTCGCTTCGATGCTCGCCATATTCTGGTCCGGCTCACATATTTTTTTGGACATTTTCGAGGCGATATTCTCAGATTGTGTTAAAAGTGCATTTTAAGCTTGTTTAGGGGTATTGCCGGAATTATACGAGATGGATTCCGCGAAATAACAACGTATCGGCCCCTTAGCACAGCCAGCGAACCAGTGACCCATGTTGCTTCGCAGTGGCGAAACCGCGAGTAATTAGATGTTTTTGCCTTTCAAAAAGCAATGTAAGTGTATGGCGAGACCAGATTGCTTCGCAATCAGAACCTTCGGTTCACTAGGGCGAAGCCTTGATTTCGATAGAGCGCAGCGAGAGAGAAGTTAATTAAAAGAACAACATCATTAATATATTCATCATGACCGAGCGAATAAAGTTAGATAGATCTGATGCAAGTTTTGGAGTGAAGTTGTTCGAACACTTCCGCCAGCTAACATATGATTTAGCAAAAAATCCTGAAATTGCCAAACAATGGTCATTTTTACGATACTACCAAAAGATAATAAGAGACTATTTCTCTTCTATCGAAACTCAATCCCGCGGACTTCTAATAAACCTCCCCCCTGGAATGGGAAAAACTCTGATTGCTGTGGCGGTTGCAATGGATCACATGGAGGACAATTTCCCGATAATTTTGGCCAGTAAGTCCCTTCACATAAACTTCATCACCGGGATAAAAAAATACATAAAAATGAGGGCGGAAGTCGATCCAAACTTTGCCATCGGAAAAATACCCGAAGAAGATCAGGACAAATGGATTGCTAAAAATTTCGGATTTGTTTCCATGAATGCCAGTAATATGATGGATCAAATGGTAAAGGAAGCTGAGGGGCAAGTAGGAAAAGAATTCCGCAAAGTGCAATCGAAAATAGAGAAGAAGAGAGTTAAAGAAGGCCAATATAAAGCAGCCGCCGCAATGGGATCATTATATGGTAAATTCTTAATAGTTGATGAAGCCCATAATTTGTTCAGATCCATCACTAACGGAAGTAAGAATGGAATTGATCTCTACAATATGATTATGCATTCGCATGAATTGAAAATTATATTCCTCACCGGAACCATTCCCGTAAATGATCCATTCGAATATGTTCCATGTTTTAATATGCTTGCTGGCACAGATCCTTCCCACCCGTTATTTCCCGAATCTTATGGAGATTTCCGCAGGGCATTTGTATCGGAAAAGAGGCTTATAAAAAACGAAAATGATTCTGTGGCCGGGTCGAAGCTCACTATGATAAATAAGGACAAATTTCAGAACCGTATATATGGATTGGTTTCGCATGTTGGATACAATACAATGCTTGGAAAAGGAATAATAGATATGTCCAGCCGACAAGGTGAAGAAATAGATTTCAGCAAAATAGGACTCACCGGAGAACAACAGCCGGTTAATTTCCCTAAGGTACTTCCGTTGATTGTGAAATATCTCCCCATGACAACTCAGCAATATTCTATGTACATGATTGCTAAGAATAAAGAAGCCGAAGAACATAAAGTTAAACGATTCCGAAAAGGTAGTGCTCCAATAATGCAAAAACCTAAATCAGTATCTGCATCAACATACAAGCAGAAATCCCGTCAGATGGGAAATTTTGCACCTCCATCATCACTCGGGTTGGTTAAATTCAGTGAAGTTGACATGGATAAGATACCCGACGATGAGGTCAGTAGTGTTAAATTGGAAGAATTATACAAATACCTTAAAACAGTCCCTGGCATCGGATATGTTTATTCTCAATTCGTCGGCGCTGGAGGATTAGGTTCTATAATGAGATTCTTAGAGAAAAAGGGATGGAGCTTATTCTCGGGGCAAAAGAAGCTTCAAACCGGTTTAGCGGCCAAGAAAACACAGGGAAAGATAACAACAGCTATAAGCTCTGATTTTGAGGAAGCTATAATGGATTCAGAAAAGAAAGGAGGGAATTCCTCCCGCTTGGATGAATTCTTGTGCTTCATGGAACAATTTGGGGAGAGAAAGGGAGGGAGTGAAGTTCGTACCATCAATGTGTATGTCATGGTTAATGGACAAACTGACCTATGTGCAGAAGGAAGGCAAATCGGGGCCTCAAATACTTCCCTAAATGAAACAGGTATTAAACAAGCAAAAATATTGTCGGATCTCATTTCTAGCGGAAAAGTTCTTAACATCTCTGATATGGATGAAATCATAGTTGCTAGTTCACAAAGAACGCATGATGTCTTCAATATTATTCAAGAAAATAATCCAAAATTAAACATGGATGATGTTATTATGTCGGACAAACTATCCCCGCGTAATGGCGGCATACTTGATGGCGTTAAAAGAGATGTTGTAAAGCTAATTTTAGAGGAGGCCGGTAGATATCCAGATGAAGGATTAGTTGGGTTTGAAGACATAGAAAATGTGTTGGATAACATAGCGGCCCAAACTGAAGAAATTCAATTAATTCGCGATTCACAACAAAACAAAGAAGAAAATGAAGAGGTTTTTAAATCTCGTGTATCAGACGAAATAAACAAGATACTTGAGAGGGCCGCTAGTAAAACCGCAAAAAAACCCGACTATAATATTATAATAATGGCTCCCAATAACGTTTATACGACCATTATGAAAATACTAGATCCTGACGGATGTTTTGAGGAAATACAACCGACTATAATAGAGAAAATACAGTTCGAAGTAATTGATGGGAAGCCAACATATGTGAAAGAGAAAAACGGAGGGGATGATCAAACTGATAGAAAGAAAATCATTGATATATTGGATAAAATTATAGCGGATATTGCTGAGGATGCAATTTTGGGTGGGGAGGAAAATAATAATAATAAAATTAATAATAATAATAATAAAATTAATAATAATGAAAATAATAATAATAATAAAAATAATAATAAAATTAATAAAATTAATAATAAAGGGCACGTTTTTGCATATTACAGCGGCGAGGTTGACGTTGAGGATAGGGAAACTATACGAAAAGTGTTCAATGACATAAAGAATGCGGATGGTAGCCAAATAAAGCTATTATTGATATCTTCTACCGGGGCGGAAGGATTAGATTTAGAGAATGCTAGATTTGGCCTATCATATGAGCCTTATTGGGTTTGGTCACGAAATAAGCAAGTATTCGCTAGAGGTGTTAGACACAATTCACACATACATTTGCCCGAAAAAGATCAAAATTTCCAACCTGTGTTGTTCATTGCGGTGTCGCCAAATACATCAACTGTTGATTATAATGCGTATACAGAAAGAATGATAGCCGGAATGCCTCAGCCTGGCGATGAGGCCCTATTAACCACGGATCTAGAATTATACATAGAGTCATTGATAACAGAAAACATAAATAAACAATTTTCTGACGCAACGGGAGAAGTATCTATAGAATGTGTATTGAATGGGGAACATAGCTGTAGAATGTGTGCGCCAAATGATTCTAAATTGTTCGGGAAGGATTTTGATGCGGATATGAGGCGCCCAAATACCTGCGAAAAGTATGAAGAAGATTTATTTGAAGTCAGTGAAATAAAAGTGGATGGTGTGTCATATTATTATGTAAAGGACCCAGAATCTATTTTCGGTTATAAATTGTTTGAATACGACTCTGCGCTTGGTAATTACAGGGAGATGGAAAAAAGTAATGAACTATATTCACAGATAACAGACATTTTGGACGAACAAACTCGTTAAACGGGAGTTATTCCATTGGTCTTATCATCTGTAAGAGATCTAAACCTCACAGTGAATGCTATACGACGGAATCCAATCACAACTGTACCGGGGACGACACCAATTGCGGCAAAGTTAAATCCGGCCGTCGCAGTGGGTGGGAATTCAAGAGTGTTAGCATCTATTACCGTTACAATGAAGCCATTTTGATTATTGATGGCATTGTCCACAGATGATGAGCCGGATGAAAACCCATTCACAAACACAGTTACCAATGATGCCACAGCAAGTTGATGAGGTGGGTTGGTTGTTATTCTCGCCGGATTTGATGCGGCGACAGATACGAACGAAAGAACATCTGGTTGAAATCCAACAGATTTTAACGGCGCTCTAAAATTAAATGTGGCAGTTGAAATGTCTCTGAATGGCCTTTGGAATATGAATTTTTTGTTGACTGGAGTGGCGGACAATGAAATTCCCGCGGGTTGTAAATCCAACTCCCAGTGGAATCTTACCGCATTTTGAGCCCTTATAGATTGTGCTTGAGGTTCCTCCAAAAGAAGGTTGAGCCTGTCGTAAAAGAAATACTGGGGGGATGCAAGCGGTGTAGTTATATTGGGAATGTAAAATGAGCCAATTTCCATTTCAATAATGTTTTCTATTGGGGTGTTCTGATTTATTTCTATCATATTCCATGAAATTCTTCCAGCGGCCAAATCAGAAAGTGTTGATTTCTTAGCCACACTGTCAAAATAAATATATGTGTCTTGAATATGAGACGGCTTCAAGTCTTTCAAATCTATTTTAAGGTCTGCAATCTCATCCTTCTTGTCCCCTCTGACTTTTCTTGCTATTTCCGTGAGTTCGGGATATCTGCGATATGAATCTTTCAGGGGCTCTCCATCTGCTATGAAACCGCCATTAACACCTTGCAAAATCATTTCTTGTTTAAGGGCCTCATGTACATCTATTTCTTTCCTTCTATTTTCGGGGCGTTTTATATTGGCGTAAGGCATTTGGGATTGCGAATTTGAATCCGCATAATGTGTTCCGTGATACTGCTCCATGTAGCAGCGAATGCAATTATATTAATTGAGTTATTTATTTGATTGCATATTTCTGATCACCACTCACAATAAAGTCGCTCAAAAAACAAAAGGAAATGCCAGTATGGGGGCGAGCATCGACGCGAACATACGGTTCGAAGCTACATTACCAAAAACACCGCGAAGCGGGTCGAGTAAGGATCTCTGCGAAGCAGAGTCCGACGGTGTAGTGACGAGTGAAACGAGTACTACGCCACAGCGTAGCTGTTGAGACGATTGCCGAAGGCAATCTGATCAATAATTGTCATTCCCCCACCAGCGTTTGTTTTCTGACTCGTCCAATTCTTTACTAAAATGGCGCTTGTAATAGTTGGCATTCTTAGAAACATACCCGTCAAGAACTTTCTTGTCTCTGGTCCTCATAGCAACTTGTCTGGTATTTGCCTCGTCTATTCCCATATAGTCATTTATATTGCAACCATTTAATTCTCGATTTGGGCCAGGATAACAATCTGTATATCCTTGGTTGCTGCTCCACGGGTAGGCATCAGTGGGATTCTTCTCGCCAACAAGTGCTTGAACGTCCTTATTTCTTTCTGAGTATTGATCTGCCAATTCTCCACGATCCATTGCACGATCAAAATAACCAGATCTGTCACATGATTCCGCTGATGTTGGCTCGTTCATTATAGTCGTAATAGGGATGTTCATACTGTCGTCTAACATCACATGGCAATTGCATGTATTAACTCCCCCGCAAAGGTGTTTGCTTAATGGATGTGAAAACACTTGTGTATCTGAATTAGCGAAAAATGGGTCTGATTTTACATTAGAGATTCCGTATACCAAAACGCCTGCAAGGGAAAGTAAAAGAGCAATATTCACAAGAGACGATTGCATTATGGCAATAAATATCAGCATAATCATTATTAGAGTTATAATAATGGTCATAGCTGATCTGTCCAAACTAAATGATAGATGCATGATGCAAGAATGAATTATATAATTGTGTAGATTATTTGTATTCATGTGAATGCAAAAAAAGTTATTATGTTACTAGTTTTTGCGGGGAGGTTTTCCTTGCTTCTTTTGTTTTTTGTCTGATAGCCCCATAGATCGCATTACCTCGTCAACTGACTTGTCAGCATTCTTGATTTGCGCATCGCGATATTGCGATTTCTCAATGTCTTCTTGGGTTGGTTTCTTCCTAGCAGCTTCGGCTTCCTGTTCTCTCGCAACATCTTCCGGATCAATATATTCAGTTACTTTTCCCTTCTCAATGCCCACAATATTATCAGCATGTCTTTCCGCTTGGGAAAACTGTTGATTAACCTTATCAAAGAGGGTTCTCAATTGAGGATTTTGAATATTGTCCTTTGCCAATGATCTGTAATGGGAAATGATTTTCCTGAATTGCTGCATGAGTTTGGGGTCGCTCTTAGCGTTTTTGTTGGACACATCGATAATAAAATTCTCCATAATAATTGTAGAATTCTTCGATTCCAAGAAATCCTTGTAATAATCAGAGAAGTTATCTTTCAGCATTTTGACTGATTCTTTGATTTTGGAGAACGCTAAATCACATCTGGACAATTGAGGCTGATGCTTTATTTGATCAATAGAGCCAACGATAACATTCACAAACTCATCTACATCAATGTCAGGGCTAGTAATTACCTTGTATAGATTATAGGTGAAACTGTAGAGCTTATGCAGAACAATCATACAAAATTCGAATAATTGTTTGGTCACGTTTTCTACGCGAGCCCTATCCTCTTTGGACGAATATTTACTTTCTTCGCGCTCATTCTCCATATTCATCAAAATATCCTTGATATTAAGTGTGGGGTCAAATGGAAATGGGTTGAATTCCATGTCAGGCATGTTGAGAATGAATTTATGACTTAGTTTGCTCTCATCTTGTAGATATTTTCTGTATATGACAAGTTTGTTGCAAAGACTAATCAAAGATGCCGTAAGATTGTGTGTTTTGGCGCTTTTATATGAATCGGCTATTCTTGCTTTGATTTCATCATCAGCGTTGTCTGGGAATAGTTCATGTTCTTTGGGAATCTTTGCGTCATAAATATCCGGCAGCATAATTCTGGAATCATTACAGAATCTCAGCATCATCTGAACATGTTGACGATAAGTATCACCGTATCTGGCAAAGAATGGAGAGTTAGCAAATTTTTCTATGATGTTGATGATGTTGTTTGAATATTCTTCCATTTGCAGGTATTTGGGATACACTATGTTTAGATTAACAGTATCGCCAGTGCCAAGCATTTGGTTGAACATCTCGGACATTTCCTTGTCCTTCACTTTAGTTACGGTGGCCATTTTTATATTTTGATTTTGCAATATTTAGTTCGATTACCGAACATTCTGCTTAGTTACCAGAAAGCAACGCATATGTAACGGCACTTTCAAGCAAAATATCTAATTTATCGAACAACATGCTTTTTTCCTCGTCGCCGACATCGTCATATAATTGTTTCGCAAATCCGAAGAATCGCAAAATGGTGTCGGATTTATTGTAATCCTTGCCCAAAGCAGCTAATTGGTTTGATCTGAGAGCCTCGATTTCCTGGTTCAGTTTCTCTTCAGTAAATGACGATAAATCACGTGCTATTATCATATCTTTGTATTTTATCACAATCTTACCTGACAATGATACTAAAAGATCGTGTGATGTGTTTTTGACTATAATTGCGCGATCTCGAGCCCGCAATATTTGATCTTGTATAAGTTTGTCCTTCGCAAAATGATCACTGGCCATTTTTAATATGGACAGTAGGCTTGCATTGTAGGAAGAAATACAGGCGTCAATTTCTTTTGATGACATGATATATAAATCAAAAAGATAGCTTTCATATGAAAATTTCGTTGAGAGCGGAGCTCTCAACTGGCTGCAGCTCGACGTACCTTCGGTACATCATCGCCTCGCCGGTTAAAATATATTTTAACCAAGACCAGCACGGGGCGAGTCGAGCACCCCGGAGGGGCTTGGGTCAGCGGAGCTGACCTGCGACGCAGCCGATTGACGAAGTCAATCAATACTCTCCCATCACATTGTGGTCATTTACTCCTTCCATAAGTCGATTAGTAAAAATATCATCAGGGCTGTTTCTCATAGGAGCAATATTATCAGGCTCATCATCCATAGAGCCTCTACGCTGTTGCCTCCTATCCATATCCCCATCCAAATCACCACTCCCACCAGCAAAATTATTATTCCCCCCTCCTGGCATTTGTACTTTTCTTCTTCCCATATTCTCGGCAATTCTCCGATTAAAATCTTCACCGTCACTGGAGAATCCTTCCTCATCTCGTTCTCCATCTTTTTGGTCTCGTTTAAATGCTTCCATACTCATTTCTCTTTCAAAATAAGCGCGTGTAGCCATCGACGGGTCTGTTATCGGAGCTTCCATTTGACGCCTGGGTTCACGTCTGGATTCTTCTATCCATGAATTATAATCTCTTTTGTTTCTTTCGAATAAATCTTTTATTTCATCAACGCCATTTCTCGCCTTACCATTGTCAAGAACTAAGGCAGGAAAAGAAACCACGCCTTTGGAATTCAATGAAGCAACAGTGGCCCTGTTTAGCATGTCATCATCTATTACGCTAATCTTGATCTTTATACCCATTTCATTTATAAGGTCAATGTTTTTGTATACGTATGATAGCCCCTTTTCGGATGATATTCCAGTGTCTTTCACTATTAGTTTAAACAATCGAACGTCCGACATCGTTTGGAGAATTCGATAAACGATAATATACTATATTTGGCACATGTGATTCTCTAAAATAAAATTTTGAATGCCCTGGACAATTATTAACTATATATAGAATTAGCATCATTCAATACATTCGCAAAATATGACCGGAATCAAAGTGTACAACTATGAAGAGATTGTGTCTCAGCCAGGTGATCCTGACGATAAAGAAATAGATGCTTTATTAGCCCCTATGAGAGTTCTGAAACAGAAAGAAGTCAGTTTCGACGTTCAAGGAGTGAGCAGTGCTTTTATAAGCGCTATCAGACATAGCATAATATCCCAAATAGAAGTATACGCATTAACATTTAAATCATCTAAATACCATAATGGAAATGATCCTCATCAAGACATTAATTTCGTGAGGCAAAACATTCGCCAGATACCTATTTTGCAAGACGATAAATTGGCCGACGTTAAGTTCGAATTAAGGGCCGAAAATAATACACCTGAAACTCGTGATGTTAAATCTGGCGAATTAGTTCAGAGATCAGGTCCAAAGGGTGTTTATTTTGCATCTAACATCACCATAGCAGTTTTGAGCCCTGGTTGTAGGGTTTATGTAGATGATATACATGTTATGTCCGGAATGGGTTATTACAAAAGCGATCACGGTGGGCTCAAAATTAGCCATCAGGTATGTCATAAGCCTAACGGAATTAAGATTTGGGATCAATTCGAAAAAAAGGGAGAGCATATTAGTGTTTCCGATCCCAGAGATCATCATTTCTATTTCCGGACTGAAGGGCAGAAAAATCCTAAAAAAATCATTATCTCTGCTTGTGATACACTAATTAAAAGGCTGGGAAAACTCAGGGAAGTTAAAAAGAATATGAGGGAATTTAGAGGATATTATATTCTTGAAATCAGCAATGAAACTGATGCAATTGGAAAGTTAATAGAAGTAACATCGTATGATATATTTCCGGAAAATGAAGGATGGAAATATTCAATGGATGATATTAATGAAACTCTAAAATTGGAAATGAGGGGGAAAGATGCGGACAAAATGCTTAATAGCGTTATACACGAATGTGAACAACAACTGAGTAAATTCCGTTCATATTTCTGATTGCTCGCGCTTCGCGCTGCAATCGTCTCCGCTCTAGGCCACCGAAGGTGGCCGTCGTGCTCGACTGCTTCGCGACTCCAACTCTTGATCACCAGATTGGGGCTGAATGCATTTATTTTTTTTCCTTCCGTTGCGGCAATACCATTAGAATGACTCAAAACATCATTTAAGCCCCAAATAACAGTGTTCCGCGAATTTATGCGCATAAATTCTGCTGAAAAAATACTAATCGGCCCTCCAGTACCAGTAAGCTGGCCTGTATACGAAATCAGCGGCGAGCGCAGCCGAGCATAACGCGGCTGATAGATAACAAGTAAAAAAAATAATAGTTTCAGCCAACAAACATGCAAACAGAATCAGTATGGGGCGAGTCCGGCTGAACACCGAAGGTGTGAAGCGATAGCGAAGCTATCAGCACCGCAAAAAGTCGAGTAAGGTTCATTTGTTGCATTTTTTGCTTCAGATTGCCGAAGGCAATCGGCTACGCTAGGTCTTGCTTCGCAAGAGCCGTCGCTCGCCTTCGCAAATCACAACATAGGTAAGGGCCGACAGAGACGATTGCCGAAGGCAATCAGGAGCGGCTTGGTCTAGTGGCTTCGCCACTAGACTGCGACGCAGCCCATACACGAAGTCAATCATCGACTAAGTGTACGTGTACAGATTCGCGGATCCATACTTCCAATTGGTATTGAATCCTTCCTTGCATACGTTTTCCAATTCATACAAGTCTTGCATCCACAATCTAGCTCCCCTGAATGGCGGCTCATTAATTATGCGTAAATATTCGGCATATTCTTTCTCCATGACTGCTAGCTTTTTCTGCATTTTTGATACATTAGCAAGATGTTTCATATAATCAGTTGTGTTGAATAAATAATCGAAACTGATATCGACTTCAAGCACGTTATGATAGATTTCCATGGCCGCAACAGTTTTGCTGGACACAGTTTTCAAATATGTATGATTATACTTCACATACTTGTGTTCTATTAGAATGTTCTCGGCATCTTTTGTTTCTTTCTTAGTTATGTTCAAAGAGTCATATTCTGTTATATATCGAATGTGTTGTTTCAAACATCTAATTTTGAGATCTTGGATGGCTTCTTCTCTTTCTGCTCTGAGTACGTATAAATCCTTTACTTTCGGGAACCAGTTAACCAGTATTTCTTCATAAGTTTTGAATTTAGTCTCAACTGACCCATCTTCGCGAGTCATGAATAATTGGTCATCCATACGTTTCTTTAAGCCGAAATATCCAACAAACCCATCATAATATCCCTCGAGAGCATATTTGTTAATAATGTCAAGTGGATCCCATCCATTATTGGGTTCTGCTATGGTTATTTCAATGGAAATATTATCAGATGAAGACCTATCGAATATTTCTCCACTTATTATCCTCACTAAATCTTTCTCATCCTGCGAATGAGGACGTCTCACAAATGTCTTTGTAGAGACCAATTTTTCGACGTACTTCTCATACCAAACTCTCAGCGGCAATTCTGTTACAATCAATAATCTTTTACTCTTATTGAATTTGTATCGCCCGAAAGAATGCATCCTTCCGCGAACAGGGATGATTTCACCAGTAAATCCGCGCGAATATGGGGATAAAGTTGTACAGCGGGGAGGAATTCCTTCTTTGTATCTTAGAATATTTCCTTTGACATTATTAATCACACTGAAGACATCTCTTGCATGGATCTTTATTTTGTATCCATTTGATGGGATTTCCACCGATTCACAAATTCCCCTGGGGATGATTCCCATGAGTATTTCTTTTTCAGCGGCAATTCCATCCTCTAATTTGTCCTTTGCAAACGCAATCAGATCTCGTGGAAATAAAGCATTAAGCAATGGTTTGTTAGGTATTACATTCACATATCTTGCGCTTCCATGTTTGGATCCACCACAACCACGTGTGCCTCCATTACCTATCAGAATTACAAGCGGTAATTGTACTCCACCAACATCAACGAATCCCATGCTGAATATGCTTTCTTGTATGGAGTTCTCGCCATGGTGATATTGCATTTCCGTCTGCACATAACTACCCAATTGTGATACTCGTTTTTCCGCAATAGGGGATTTTATCAACTTTAATAAACCACATGTTATCTTTCGGCCAACTTCATTAAACCCATCGTATTGATTGCAGAGTTTCTGAATAAGATCGGAGAACATGAATTCCTTCCTTTCGAAGTCTAGATGATCATTGAAATTAACCTTCCTTGTCAATTTACGCAATTCGAGTTGTTCTATTGTGGGAGGCTTTGTAGGTGTTTCTAATATAATTTTCCTCTTCTCAGGGTCCTTGCCGAAATGGTCCTCGAACAACTGGGGAGTTTTATCATCAGCCGAATATGTTAGGAGATTCTTCTCGAAATTTCTGAATATATGGGCCATTTCAGGGGCCTCATTAGTTGCTAATCCCTTGAAGAATTTTATATTGTATTTTGCTGATGATGCAGGATTTTCTTCAATCCATCTATCACAGTCATAATCTCCATAGAATTCTAATACTTTACCACCACCCTTTGGATATGCTCTTCGGGATGGTGTCTCTAATCTCTTGATGAATCCTAAATTAATTAAGTTGGGCCAAAACAACATCACCATATTTGCAAACAATGTAAATATTTTTCCAACACCGTCGAAATCTTGGTCAGTACATGATGTTACACAATCATAGCTTAAAGATGCATATTCTTCTTTGAATGTTGGGGATGTAGGTTCGTATTTGTAATCAAATCTTAATCCAATTATCTTGACAAAATTCAAGAAGAATTTATTTTGTTCTAGCTTTTCATTAAGGAACATACGTTCTTGCGCACGGGAGAATTCTGTCTTACCATTCTTACTACCATGTATTTCGCGTAATATATTCTTTCTCGCGTTGATAACATTGCCGCCGAAGGTATACATTCCATAATAATCGGGATCCAGCATGGTTTTTCCTGTCTTTTTGTCCTTTGTCATCATAGCATTTTTGCAATGAGTTTGGGCAGAATCACCCTCGGCGATCAATAAATATACTTTTTGTTTGCATTTTTTAGTCCCACGTTTACCAGCGAATTTAGCTGGATAGTATTTCTCTATTCCAGAAGCATTATTAAGAGCCTTGCTGAATTCTGTGGATAACGATACATTGTGATCTAATGGGAATATATCGGCGGCAATCTTATTCCTTAATAATCCGCATATTTCAGATATAACATTATCAGGCACATTATACTGCATGATACGTTTTTTGTTTATCTGAATGCTTTCCTTTGTTTGTCCTCCTCCCCAACTAACGTTTGGAATGGTGGAATTCATAAACATGTAAATGTATTTGTATATTTGTGACGGGGCTATAGTTTTCATTTCCACTTTGAGATCTTCTGAAAGCTTTTCCCTAACTTGTTTGACAATTGTATTGCGAAATTTGTTCAAGTGATTACCCGAGCTAACTACAACAGAATTAACATTTGACAGTCGGCAAAAATCATCTTTGTTCTTTGCAGAGAATGGTGATGTTGTTGATATTGCCGTTACAAATTCCCACGGATAAATCTCATCCCCATCAAATGAAGGATTTATTACACCATCTGAGGGGGCTATTATCTTAACTTCGTTCTTTTTAATCTGTTCCGCGAACATACATTCTGCTAGCGTTTTCATGGACTTTACTCGTAATTGCCGCCCATTAATCATGATAGATGCTCTGGATTTCGAAAACCAGCCAATATAAGCGGCTAACATATGCATTCGGGCTATGAATAATTGCGAAACTTCCTTCATATCGGTATTATTATCTGCGTTATAACCAAATCGTTCATAATTAGGAGTAAATGTTATTTCAGTGTATGTATCTCGGACAGAACCATTTGAGCTCGATATTACGGGATCATGTACGGTTTTCATTCCATTTTCCCATTTTTGAGTGTATTTAAACAATTTTCCGTTTCCAGGATGCAAATAGGCTGTTGACAATGTAAAATTGACAGAATGTGTGTTCGTAATCTTAATTCCTATGCCGTTAGTACCACCGCCAATATCTAATTTCGTTTCCTTTTTCAAATTAGACCCTTTGAAGGCTTCTCCGAATATAAGTTGTGGAGCGTACATTTTCGCCACAGAATGATAATCAGTCGGCACACCCTGTCCGTTATTATATAGCGTAATAATTCCATTTTCTGTCATACTAAACTTTACTAACGTTACTGGATTTTCATTGCCATTTTTATGCATTCTCGCTACATGGTCGGCTATGTTTACAACGGCCTCATCAAACATCTTTATCAAAGCCGGTGATACACATAATTTCTTTTTCATTAATGTGTACGACGAGCTATCAGTAGGTATTATTTCGGCGATTAATTCTTCGCTGTCAATTCGGCTAATACTACCGGCCCACATCTCCTTACTGGCTATGTGGTCTGTAATAGTCCCATCGGCGGGGAACATCTCTTCTACCGTGATTTGAGAGGCCATATTGTGTGATAATACCTGAATTTGGAGTTCAATTTTTTGATTGACTTCACTACGTTCGTCAATCGGCTCCGTCGGACTCTGCTTCGCTTCGCTACGCAGAGGTCCTTACTCGCCCTTTACTGAATCGATCTGCAATTCTTAATGTTTAATTGGAAAAAACAATGGCCAACAAAATCAGCGGCGAGCATCGACGGCTAAGGGCGGAGCCCTTAGCCTAGAGCGCAGCCTGATTGCGAATGAGTGCCGAAGGCACGATTGAGCAATCAGTTATTTCCCCATATTCCTATCTTGTTTAGATTCTATTTTATCAACTAGTTTAGATATGTCCTCTGAATTATCATCTTCATCATTCTTGGCCTTATCAGAACCAGATTTCTTTTTCTTTCCTGGTTTTCCGCTTTCTACTCCTTCCGATGATGATATTTTTGGATATACGTACTTGTATAATACAAACATTATAAGTACTATTGCTATAGCTACTATGACACCGTTTTTAGCGTTTAGTTCCATGCCGAATTTGTTAAATATTCCGCCCACCATTCCGGGTTGTTCTGCAATGTTATCTTCCATGATTGAAATTGTTCAATGAATATATTAATGTGAGATGTATTTTGTAATATGAAACGCGGACAAAAAATGAAGAAGTATTTTGTATAGCTGGCGGGAGACGGCTCTTGCGAAGCAATCAAAAAATAAGTAAACACGACGAGTCAATCTCCGCTGCGAGGGTCGAGTACGGCATTCACCGAAGGTGAATGCCGACGGAGACGATTGCGAAGCAATTATAAAAAATAAGTAAACACGGTGAGCAGCGACGTGAACCTACGGTTCACTAGCGCGCAGCCTGATTCGGGCTTCGCCCGAATCACTTTACAACTCTCCAACTAACAGCTTTTCCTGTTTCCCCACTAGGTCTTAATATTTCTATGGTGTCTCCAATCCTGGCCCCTAACCATACAACAGGTAAATCCTGAGTGGATATTGCGGTGCGTTTTGAGCTGTCTGTTAACCGATCTTTGTTTAGAAGATCAACTTCTTCCTGAGAAAGTATTCTGTGTTTGGGAATTATAGAATTAGATGGGGTAATAAACAGCTTTTCATACGTATATGCTTCAATATGTAATTGTTTGTATTCGGACTTAAGACCTTCATGAATCTCTTCGTAACCGTTTATTACACTCACCGGTTTATCTCCCGATATAAATATCAAATCAGTGTTAGCAAGGCCATTAGACCGCAATTGGTCCAGCAATTTAGTGAAATTTCCCTTTTTCTTTGCAGCCTCCGATGTGGGCGAAAATATTATTATAATACATTTCCTTTCCGGTAATCTTTCACGTTTTGCAGCAATTCCTTCTACGGTAACGTAACTTGCGGTTCTCATTAACTTGTTAAAATCATCGACGCTTATTCTTGGAACTTGCGGAGCTATGTTTCTGTATTTATAAAATTCGACGAGATTTTCGTACACAGTCCATGCAATATCCCTGTATTCCATATCTATATTTTTCTTCTGAAAGGTGTATTTAATTTGTAAGTTATTATTTTCAATTTTTTTGTCATGTTAGAATATATTTGCTATTTGACATTAATCAAGTCGAATTATTTTATAATTTTCCAATTTTATATTGATAGAGTATATGACAAGTAGAATCGACCCAAACATCGAAGTCTATAATCCCGAATTTAGAAGGTCAATCAACGTTAAGCCTTATAAACCCGACATCATGGAAGATTTGGTTCAAAAAACTGTTGGCACTTACACAGTGCTCTCATTCTGGTTAATTATTATTCTAACTATTCTCGTCATCTGGCACCTGTGGAAGGACAGCAAGAAACCTGAAGGTTTCACTGGCGCTGGATCGGCATATATTAGCGGCAATGCTCAAGATCAGCCGTACTTTAATGGAAGTGAATGTGTATGTGCCATTAATGCGTCTGGCGTTCCTTTCCCCTCCATGGAAGGATTCCGCGGCATGGGTGCTGAACGATACACAATTAAGCCTCGTGAAGGTTTCGCCCCTAGCATGATCATGGCCGATGGTCAAGGATCTTACATTTATGATAACGATAACAAGGGCTTCGGAAAGATTTACCTTAACGGCGTTCCCCTTGATGCTCAGGGAAGCCCTCTTTCCACCCTTCTTGTTGATGCTCAAGGCCGCAGTTATTACTATTCCAGCACACAGGCTAATGCTTTCGTGTTCAATGCCTCGTCTAAAAAGTGGGACCGTGTTCCTAGCATCCTTGGTGGAGTTGAGCCCACTGCTCAATACCTCCTCGCGCCCAACATGAGCGTTAACATTGCCTCTCTTGGTAATTCCCTCACTCAGGCCCAACTTACAGATTTGAGCAATGAGCTTGGTTGCCCTGATGTTTCCCCGGAGTCGGTCACTGATCCCCTTAACTGGATTACTGGCCAACAGCAGGCCATTGTTCAATCGTCTGGTGGTTGGGAAGGAATGTCTGGCGATAGACTCTTGGTTGCCGCTATGCATGGCAAGTAATTGATTGCCTTCGGCAATCGTCTCCGCTCTAGCCCAACGCTTCTGATTGCTTCGCAATCGGCTACGCTAGGCCTTGCTTCGCAAGAGCCGTCGCTCGCCAGAAGCTTTTGGGCGTCGTGCTCGACATTAACTAGTTCTGTTAACAAATAAATCAAAAAATTTTTTGCATACACAACACCAAATTGACATATCGGTTTGCCCGATGTAAGCGGATAAGTATGAGGCGAGTCGAGCGTAGATCGGGTTTAGTCTAGGGCTTTTCCCTAGACCGCGACGCAGCCGGTTATCTTTGCTCACAAGGCACTACCAAAAATTTCCGCGTATTTAAGTATCTTCATTCTCTTATCGCTTACATTATTGATCTCGTTTACATAAGATATTGTTTCCGAAATCTTGTCTTTCCATTTGTCCACGTAACCTATTTCTTTTTCTATTCTATGATAATCTAATTTGAGCAACTTCCACGGAAATACTCCTGCAGCATCAACGTTATTACTCGCACAATAATCAATGAATTCTTCCACAGATTCAAGAACATGATCTTGAGTTTCTTCCTCTTTTGTGAGTCTTGGATGATATGAGAATTGTTCTGTTCTTTGTTGCGGTAAGTCTGTATAGCTTATTTTGGAATAATATGGGCAAATAATTTTTCGTTGGAATGCATCAAATAACACCTCTATTAGAGGAAGTTTTGCAACACCAAAATCACTAAGTTCACAATATTTATTAACATTACCCTTGCCCAATTTTGAGAGTTCCGTTAGTGTTGACGATGGGGTTATTTCTATTCCCTCGTTTTTAAATTCACGAATTAATTCTTGATAGCATGTCAATAAACTTTCAAGCGATTCCAACGTAATATTCGAAAACGGAAACATTTGTGATAACGAGTTATGATTGATGTTCGGGAATAAAGTTTTGCATTCACTTGATAATACTAACGATGCGAATACTTTGGGGTTACTCCGGTGAAGTTCATCAAAATAATAAAATAAGTCTTTAAACTCCGGCCCGAAATAGAATCCTGTAAAACCGTATGCGAGCGGCAATCTGGGTGTTACAAGATCCCCAGGTGTCATTTCTCGATCATAGTTAGAATTGTCTCCGCTAAGATCTTCCCATGCACATTTGCGGAATTGTGCCTCTATGTAAATACCAAAATCACACATTGATTTGTCATTGAATGTACCATCGTTAGTTAGCTCAGGATCTGCCTCCAGTGGCATATGACACAATGATCCGAAATTATCTCGAATAGTGTCTAGACCGGTCTTTACTTGAGGCTCATAATATTCAGGTATTTTACCATTCGGAAGGCGGTTGAATGGACATTTAAATTCAAATAATGCAATAGCGGGTTCTGTAACAGTTTTTTTCTTGACAACTTTAGTAACTGTGCCTTCTCTGCCAAGCCCATCAGCCCCGTCATATACATTTTCCAACCATGATAGCGTTGTTTCAGTATCAACTACTCCAATCCCATCGGGGGAATACGATTGGTTTTTAACAATTCCTGGAATAGATATTTCTTCTCCCATTATTTTGGTGTCCAAATCCCATTCTACTATATATTGTATTATGGGTTCAAACAGATTTCCCCACCTAGTCTTAACGCTTCCACTAAACGATTGTAATCCCACTTTTTGGGCAACTAATTGCTGTATAGACGAGAACTTATTCAATCCCATTATAGTAGCCATTTCACTTCCTCCTATGGTTCTCTTTTTTCCGTGAACCCAGTCGAAAGTTCCCTGTTGAGGTGCATATTTAAACAAATTTACATAATTTTCTACTCTCTTTCTGAGAAATCTAGATAAGTGTTTTCTATCAATTGTATTCATTTTTTTAACAGCGCGAAATTAAAACAGCGCGAAATTAAAACAGCGCGATAATATTTAACAAATGACGCTAATTTTAATTAAAAAAGTATATACAAACAAATGAACTTTTTCGTGATATTGCCGGACCAACTATTCTCTAGAGAAGTTGATGTTAGATTCATCATAGAACATGATGAAATTTATCTTATTGAAGATCCTGTTATGTTTTCTCTGAGAGATGATGATATGAAAAAGATTATGCATGAGGCGTTCAAATCTTATTACAATATGCTCAAAAGTGCAACTGGTGGCACGAAAATTAAGTATATAAGCAGGCTAAAAGTAATGGAAAGAGGGGGGTCTTATGTAAGCAAAAAGGAGGGAGGAAATGGGGAACGTGAATTCGATGGGTGTGATGCAAATTCATTTCATTCGCATAAAGAATCGCCGAGTTTTCTTGAGTATTTCGTTGGCACAAATAAGCAAATGAATATGTGGCGGCCTGCAAATCATTGGATATGGGGCGATAGGATTCGTGAAATGACATTTAACGGGCTTCCAATAAATTTCCATGAGTCTCCACAATTTTTACTTCCATTTGAAGAGGTTAGAAAGTATTTTCACCGTGGAGAAGGCTATTCAGAGAGAACTATTATAAAGAACCTCTGTGAACGTTTTGATGTGAAATATGAGCTGCCCGATTCATCTCCAGACGACTATCCTATAACATATAAATTTGACTATGGATACCATCCAAATGACGTAGAATCGTCGAAAATAATAATAGAAAAATTCCTTTCCAAGTATAATTCTAGCAAATACAATTGTCCTCAAATAGACTATATATTGGGAATTGGGCTGATTACCCCTTTCGAAGTGCTTGAATTAATGAGGAAGAATCCGGGAAATGTTTATGCTTACCAATTATTCCGCCGAGAATACTTTAGAATCATATATTTGGCCAATTCTGATCTTATGTGCAAGGAAAAATTACATTTCGGCGTTGCGCAACCCAATAACATACAAAACGTTCCCGGTGGTTTGTATACTGACAAACAAGTAGCTGAGTATATGATAAAATCCAGCGTAGATGGCGTTGCTTCTTGGAAAAGTTGCCTTGATATTCTGAAAAAATCATCTAATTTATTCCCTTGGTCTATTTTGCCGAGATCATTAGGGGCTGCAATAGATTTGAACACAATAAGAGGTAATATCGACAGATATAGAAGTTGTTTAGCGATTCCAGATAAGAACAGCGATTGGGCAAAGAAAAACTCAAAGCAATTGAAGGAAATGAAAATAGAATTGTAAAAAATCAGTATAAGGCAAGGCGCACGCAAAAAAAATCAGTATAAGGCAAGGCGCTGCCCCGGATGGGGCGAAATCACCTTCGGTGATTTCGGGCTAGCATAGCTAGCCCTAGCCGCAGCCTTTGGAGTAACAACTTCGTTGTTACGACAAACCATGCATCGCTCGGTAATAGTAATCCTTTGACATTCCCGTACCAACTACGGCTTTATTTTCGCCGTAGTGTATTCTACACTTAGTGCAACCCAATGCAGAATTATGGCAGTAATCACATCCAGATACCTGAATTGGTTGAAGATTTGGGTCGGCCGCAACTGCATATCTTGGATAGTTAAATGGATTAGTTAAGTAATCATACATTTTTTTATCGTTGTCGAGTTCCAATGAAATATTGTTTGAATGGACTATACGGCTTGCTTCTTTCATGTTATTTCCGTTGAGAGTTTGCCAATCCCTGAGAACGGTGCCGCTCATAGTGGTACTTATTCCCATGCCTTGAGCTCCGTCGTACAAACTTGGCTGCCATGTATCAGACTCTTCAAGCGGGGGCTCTATAACACATCCCTTGCAATTGGGATATCCTCCCCGCGGAGACAAATCTAGAGCAAATCCTTCTGTGACAGAATTCTTTTTAAGTGACAAGGGCGAAAAATACCATACTAGTATCAGAGTGACTAAAACAGCCACGACAACTTGTGTGCTGCACATTTGTATATTATGACCATCATGTTGCAAAAAAATATAATTGAGATCAAACAATTATTTTTAATGCTTGTAAAGAGCAGCGGATGGATCAGTGAGAGCGGGGTTGTGGTAATAAATCTTGCCAGTAGCATTCCGGGCCATGACAGATGCACGGGCACCGCCAACTGATGAGATTCCCGGCGCGACAACATCAGAGAACAATCCGGCACCGCCTTTAGTAGATGTAGCTGTAGGTTGTTGATAAGTGGTATAACCTTCGATAGCACCGAGTTGAGTTGGTGCGCGTGCAACTGATAAATTTCGTGGAGTAATAACCTTAGATCCAAATTTTTGTTGGTAATATCTGGCTACGTCTGGCGATACTAATGTAGTTGCGCCAAACCCTTCGCCAATTCCAGAAAGACTAACTCCGGCATCAAGATCTGCGGTAAGTCCATGTCGGCCGCCAGTGAGCTGAATTCCAAAATTAAAGGCAAGAAGTCCGATGACAACAATGACAAACACTATAATAATTCCAAGAAGTTGATTTTCGTTTTTTACGCCTGGTATGGCATCTGCGAGGTCTGCAAGAAACGGCATTTCAATCTAAAGTATATATCATTCGACAGAAGAAGTAAAATTAATAATTAAATATAGACACATATTCGTTATAAAATGGCCGATAAGAGACCTAAACGCAACGTTGCTAGCGTCAGGGCCGGAACAGCGTTTAAATCTATTATATTAGCCAGAGACGCTTCTGGAAGAAGAATAAATGATGACGATGATGATTGGGAAATACAATTGAGTAAGAAGAATAAGAGATTGAGCAGAAGACAAACCAAATCACGTAATAATGTTCATCTGCTCAAACATCATAACATAATAAATAGCATTATAACAATCGGGCAAAAACAAATTCCGAAATCTATGCAATGGAATTATGTTTCACAAACGAAAAAGAAGCCTGTGAAACATTCCGCTGGAATTGCTTGTATGCGCAAGAATCCGTATAACAATCAATTAGAAGTATTGTTGATAAAACGGAGATATACATACGCATACGCTGAATTTATGAATGGATCATACTATCCTGCAGATTTTAGAAGGAATTCTATAGGAGAAACTCGATTAATTAATTTGTTTTCTGAAATGACTACGGAAGATAAGGTATTGATAATGGGGATGAATTTCTCGTCTATGTGGTATCATATATGGATGAGTAAAAACAAATCTCGTCAATATTATATGGTTAAATCTAGATTTGAGGCCGCATTCAAGTCAGATAATGGAAAGCGTTTGAGAGAAATGATATCATCGGCGGGAAACGGGCGACATATCTGGGATATACCAAAAGGGAGGCCAAATTATGAAAATGAAGGGGATGTTAGATGTGCAGTGAGGGAGTTCGAAGAAGAAACTGGAATAGATAAATCTAATTATGTAATTTATCCGGAAGTGAAGAAGAAACATAGTTATACTGACAAGGGGGTTGTATATGATTTTATATACTTTTTGGCGTTCACCAAGTACGAAGATGCCCAAATAAACATTATAAGCAGAGAACAATTATCGGAAGTAGGAGATATAAAATGGATGGATATACATCTCATACGCGCTATTGATGAAAAAAAGAGATTGGAAAATATATTGCGGCCTCTAATGTCATATATGAAAAAACGAATCAAAAGATATTAAATTAACGCTGTTGCCGCGCGATCATGTAAACCAACATGTCATGCATTAATTGGGATCCATAAATGCTTACCTGTGGCTCAGAAATCATCTCAACATCGATCTCCAAATTACTTCGTGATCCAATCATACGAGATTGTTCTCCTTGTCTTTTTTGCCCCGCAAGCGCTCCCGTGTACTCCCATGAGTTTGTTATATAATTCCTTCTGTCTGATCTTCCGGGGAATTTAAACGGATCATGATAGAAATCACACTTATCGTGTTTGCAAGGGGAGAATTTGCAATCCTTGACCTTGCTAGGTAAACCCACTGGAGGGGTAATTTCTCCAATATTTCCGTACAACAAAATAGCTCCGGGATTTATTAGCATAAAGAAAGTGTCAGCAGAATGCGAATAATACATATGTCCGGGTTCAATGCTGTTAATTAATTTTTCTTCACTCGGAAGCGAATGAGTTGTGCGAACATTTGGAATGTATAATTTGTCTGTTATTTGGACATCAGAAACAGTGTATTGAAGTGGTTCATATTTTGACGGCGCGCGAGTGGAAAGAGAATCAAGTACTGCAATGCTCGGTCGTTGCTTCGATACATTATCATTCATCCGCCATGCTTGCGCTATAGGACTTTTCTTCTTGCCAACAATAGTCCAACTGTTAACATGTTCATTGATTCTTTCCTTCTCAGGAACAAATTGTGTAATATTTAATGAGCCATTAATAATTCCACGCTTCTCCATCATTTGTCTGACTTCGTTCAAGTATTTGTTGTATTCTTCCAAATAATTCTTCTCGATGGATGAAATATCACCGAGAACAGATTGAATGTTAGTTTTCATTCCAACTATTTCGGCAATAGTGTCGTTAATATCATCCATATAATGCAAATTTACAACTCCGCTCTTGCCATCTAACTTTTCTTTTACTTCTCTAAATTTCTCCCTGGCATTTGAAATAAATGCAGAAATCTCTTCAATTCCGTGGGACATTATTTTTGTCTGTAACTAGAATAATATTTGACAATATGCTATGTTTAAAATAAATATGAAGAATCAAATATAATGAAAACGATAGCTGTTGTAATAGTTGCGTTGGTATTGTTGATTGCATATAGCGCTAAATCACTAATATTTGAAGGATATGATCCCGGCCTCTATGTGAGTGGGAGTGAAAGCAAGTGCGGTAGACGAAGCGTTCCTATGCTATTAGATGATTCTGGAACTGATAATAGTTTCTGGTTATTTGATCGCCAAAGAGATAGAATTGATGGTTTATATAGAGATGCCAAGTGGATAAGGACCGGGTGTTGCGATTTGCCATTCACATACGATAAAATGCTTCCATGGGGATCGCGGCTTTATGTAAGCGGAGGAGAAATGTATGATTTGTAGATGCCAATGGCATCTACTGGTCGTCACTTGTCGAACCTTCGGTATAATTAATTCCCTTCAGGAATTAATTAGTCGTCACTTGTCGAACCTTCGGTTCAACTGCGTTCCTCCCCCCATACTATTTAGTGTAATTAATTCCCTTCGGGAATCAAATAGCCGTCACTTGTCACAAATTTTTTGTTGCGTTAAAATAACCGTCATAATATAGGAAAAATAAGCAATGGATTCTTCTCTTCTTATCGCAATCGCTATTGTAGCCGTTATAATTTACTTATGCATGTCAGACAAACCAAAATCAGAAGGAATGGTCAGATATTATATGCCATATACTAGATCTCAATTCGGAACCAATACTGGAGCGCCGCTGTTTTATTCCCCGGTATTGATGAAACAAACTAACCGATGTGGTGATTACGGTTTTAACTATTAAATTTATTATCAATTATGATATTTTTTTATATAAGATGGCTAAGTACAAAAGTGCATTACAGACAAAATGGAACGCAGAAAGCGAAAAAATGGTGAAACAAATAGGTGAAAGGGCGGAAGGATATATATGGATGTGCGATATGGATGCTACATATTATTCTCGTTTATCGATTTCATTTACCATAGTGTCGGGTTTATTGGCATTAATTTGCGGAACCGCTCAAATAACCATATCTAATATTCGTTCTGATAATAGCAACTCAACTAATGATATAAATGATAGTTATCCAGAAACTATCCTGGGCGTAGCTAATTATGTGGTGGCCGGACTTATCGGATTAATGAAATTAAATAACTTCGACGCATTCGTTGATAGATTAAAGAGATCTTCCGGAAAGTTCAGAGATTTGCAATCTGACGTCCAACAACAATTAAGCATGCAAAGAGTGGATAGAATGCCCGCAATAAATTATATAAAGGCTATATCGGGCCAATACAATAAAATTACATCTAATAAAACGTTTAAAATAAGACGCGCAACCGTGGAGAAACTAAAAAAGCAATTTGCAGATAGCGGGGTTACTTTACCCGAAATAGCAGGCGGGATTGAACAAATAAATGTAGCAGTGCCAGAACCGGCTTTAAGTGTTGATAAAATGGAAGCTGAACAGCAAGAAGAAGAGTCCGACATTGAGAATCAGCTTAATCAAACAGATGATGATAGTGGTGACGATACATCATCTTCGGTAACATCAACCGGCGATGTTGATGCAAGCGTGCCTGTAATGCCAGCCCCCGCAGAGGACTCATCTCCCCCGATTATTGCAGGAGTTCCCGGTACATCGGCAGAATTAGACCCGTCTCAACACGGCAAACATGTTAATATTTCTACTGATACAGAATCACCGCCCAACAAAAATAGAAAACAAACACTTGCCCGAAAGAAATCGACCAAATCACCGAAAAAAAGCACAACAACCGCATATATGGGCCTGCAACATCATAATCACATTCCAAATATGCAGGAGATTAATTTCCAATTGTCAAGGTTTGGAGGCACTTGAGCTCCGCTCAAGTTGGCTCCGTCGCAGGTCTCCTTCGGAGACCCAAGCCGCTCCGCGGTGCTTACTCGCCTGCTCCGCGTCGATGAATTCACATAATGAATGAGTGTGCAATTAAGCGGCGAGCACCGACGTGTGTGCCTGCGGCACACACTAGAGCGCAGCTTGTGATCGACGAGCGCAGCGAAGGCGATTATTCGAACTTGTTTAATACTCTTATAAGCTCATTATCATCAATTGGTTTTGTGATATAATCGTCGAATATAAGTTTATCAAGCAATATTCTTTCCTCCTCCTTTACAGTGGTGGCCGATAAAGCGCAAATGAATGGGCAATACTTAGCGTTCTCCGCTCCTTTATACGGGGCAGATGCAGCTAGTGGATGTGATGGTGATTTGCCAACTACTGTATGAGATTTTTTGATATCAGCGTCAGACAATGATTTGGATGGTTGAAGTTTGCTTCCGTCAGATCGTTTCTTTCTGTGAGTTTCGGGCGCCTTCACTATAGTTGTTGATTTCCTTTTTGTATATGTGTCTTTCCATCCATATATATTTTTTATGTATGTTGAGGCTTCTTTCCCATCCATTCTCGGCATTTTGATGTCCATAAATATGAGTTTGTACTTTCGCGGATTTGCCTTCACTTCATTGTAAGCTTCCAAACCATCATTCACTATTTTGCGATTTTTATATCCCAACTCATCTAACTTATCCGCAAGAACTAATTGGTTTGTAGTGTTGTCCTCTACAATGAGTATCATAGTATCTTTTTTTACCCTTTCTGTTAACGGCCTAGCAGCTTTCAAACCAGGGCGGGAAAATAACGTAATCATTTTTTTAATCAAAACAGGTTCATTTATCGGCTTTTCACAATAATCGTCAAACAATTCTAGATTTACCTGTTTATCGCCCGATGAGCTCACTGCAATCATTGATAAATTCAAATTCGTTCTTCTTATTGCTTGTGCTAATTGATTTCCATCTTTGCCCGGCATGTTAATATCTATTATTCCAATGTCAAACTTAGCCCCACTTCTCACAAACATAAGTGCCTCATCTGCGGTTGGGCATGTTGTCACCTCCATTCCCCAATCTATTAGTATCCCGCAAACAACAGTACGATTAACGCTATTATCATCGACGACTATGGCGCGTCTTCCTCTGAACAGTGGTATTGTTTGGAGTTTAAATTCCTCTGTTATCAAAATCGCGTCGTGTTTTTTTGCTGGAAATTTTAAGGTGAATATGGACCCCGCGGTGTAATCACTCTCTACATGTATAGTTCCTTGCATTAGCCCCGCCAAACGTTGACTTATAGACAATCCCAATCCAGTCCCCTTGTACGATTTGGTCGTTCCTTGGTCTAGCTGAGAAAATGGTTTGAATAGTTTAGCTATATCAGATCTTTTAATTCCAATTCCCGTATCGGCCACGGAAATAGATACCATATAATTGGATGTAAATTCTTCAGTGGATGGTGTTGCCATAGGAAGAGCATCAACCCTTATTGTTATTGACCCTCGTTCTGTGAATTTGACAGCATTTGATAATAAATTGCCTATTATCTGTTTTATTCTGTCAGAATCACCTATTATTGCGTCTGGTACTCGGGGAGATATATATTGACTATATTCTAGGTTTCGTTCCCTTATGGAGAAATCCGCATTTCTATGACATGATGTAACGCAATCTTCTAACGAAAATGGCCTGGGAACTATGTCTATCTTCCCGTCTTCTAATTTGGACAAATCTAAAATATCTCCAATTATTCGTGAAAGTTCCTCTCCAGAATTAAGTATTATATTGCAATAAGTTCTCTGTTTTTCCGTTAGCTCGGTTTTCAATAACTGCACTCCCATGCCAATTATGCCATTGAGTGGGGTTTTTAATTCATGTGTTACATTTGCAACAAACATATATTTGTATTCGTTGCTCTGTTCGGCCAATTGCTTGTCTCTAACCATATCATCAACAGGTCTTATCATAATCATCATTGTTCTGGCGGTGAGTTTTATGAATCTCAAAGTAACATACGTTCTAGATCCGTGCGTGTGACCCTTTCTAAAATAAAGCTCTCCAGTATCGCCAAGTATTTTGTGTTTAGTTTCCAAGCTCACAGATTCCCTGTTACCATGGCCTTCACCTGATGACCCATCTGTACTATCCCCCCTTTCGAATATTCCTTTTATATAATCAACTATGCCATGTCGCATTGTTCTGCTAGGTATGAGATCGGTGAATAGCTTCCCGCACAATTCTCGGGAATTATATCCAATTATGTCAACGGCGCTTCTATTTACGTCTATAATAATTCCTCTATAATCAATGTCTATAACTCCATCCCAGGAATTCTTTTTAATTCTTTGTATAGCGTTTTTCTTATCTATATCACTTTTCCGCTCTTTAAACCATTTCATGTACATAGTGCAATTTTCGATGAGATCCATTATTTTTTCATGAGTTTTGTTTGTGTATTTATCAGCGTTTGCAAGGCAAATAATGCCTATAATATCATCGGAGCAAATTACTGGTATTCCCATAAAAGTTTTTATTTCCGCGGAGAATACACTTAAATCTGCGGCTGTAAATGCAGATTCTATTATAATATCAAATGATTTCATCACACGCCCTAATATGTTGTTTAATTTTATTATTCGCTGCGGGAGACCAATATCAGAACTAGTGGATAGTTTGGGTGGGGAATCTACCTTGCTCTTTTTACGACCTCTTATAGCGTCTACGAATGATTCTGTTAAATTTCGGCTTGTAAGAGATCTGGGGGTCAGAGAAGGGCTTCTGTCCGATGTTTTTGTTACATCAGTGCGAGAACGTGATCTAGAATGGGGCTTAAACGGTTCAGGATCTGAAGATGTCTCTTCTTTTTTGGATTGGCGGGCCGGAACATAATCAACCAACGTACTGGTAGACCCTTTACTTCGTAAAGAATCAGAAGTTCTTTTTCGAATTGGAATGCCACGGGAGCTTTCTATGCTCTGAGATTCAGATTCATGATCATTAACCTCTATTTGAATCTTCTCTAACTTGACAAGTGTATTTGAGTTCACATATAAATAATTATACTTTTCTATCTCATCGTACTCTATGGTGGCGATCAAAGATAATTCAGATTTAGTTATTTTTTCGATATTAGTTCTCAGAAAGTAGAATATATCATCTTCAGTGCCCCCACATGTGTAAATATTCCTTACATCAGAGGACAATTTAGATGCTGTTTTGTTCATTTTGGCGCTTGTAACCGGCCCAGCAACTCGGCGTATATTGTTTTTTACAAATACTGTTTCGTTATAATATACTTGTATAATATACCCGCATTAAATGGCGTACAAGAATGTAGAAGATCCAGCATTTTTGCAAGATATTCTCACTAGAAAAGAGTTCTACCAAGTGAGGAAAACTATTCCAGAAAATGGCACAAACGAAGCATCTAAAATAAACAATTATGATGCAATGAGAGGCGAATATTTGGAACTAAGGGGCCACCAATTATTCGTTAATAATTTCCAATCCCCAAACACAAGTTACAACAGATTATTGCTAAAACATCAAACTGGAGTAGGGAAAACATTGTCGTCTGTAGCAATTGCCCACACGTTTATATCTGTCTATAAACGAATATATGAAAACACTTTATTGAGGACCGGAATGAATAGAAAAGGACGTGTCGAGGCTGATTTAAGCACCCCATCAGTTTTTATTATCGGGTTTACAAAATCTATTTTCATAAAGGAGATATTAAAATACCCGGAATTTGGATTCATAAGCTACGAAGAACATGCAGAGCTCGAAAGACTCAGAAAAGAAGCTATGACCGGAATGGCTGCCGATGTGGAAAAGTCTAAAGATTTTTATAGCATGCTTAAGCGTCGCATAACAAACAAGGCAAAGGGGGGATTTTATAAGTTTTACGGATATCAAGAATTCGTGAACAAATTATTCTACTCTGAAACAATAAATCTAACTGATTTAGAAAATATAGCAATAAAGAAAATGTCATCGGGGAAGAAAAGTGGGGGCGGAGTTGATAAAAAAATAGAGAGTTTAGAAGACTTAATTTACTATTATATGGAAAGGGGTGAGATCCAGGTGAATACTGTTTTATTGAAGCAATTTGAGAATTCTCTACTCATTTGCGATGAGATTCACAACACTTACAATTCCATGATGAAGAACAATTATGGCGTTGCAATTCAATATATATTAGATTATACACCTAGTTTGCGGGCATTGTTCTTATCTGCTACGGTGGCGTATCATTCACCCACTGAAGTAATAGATTTGATGAATTTGTTACTTCCTAAGGATAAAAAACTGGCTAAACGAGATTTCTTCAATTCAAAAAAGGAGATTAAGCCTGAGGACCTTGCTAGATTAGGAGAACTTTCTCGGGGGTATATAAGCTTTTTACAAGAAACTAATCCGGAATATTATCCGGAGAAGAAGTATTCTGGAGAGATGCATACATTAAAAATGCCGATTAATATCGGAGATAACTCCGTTACCGAAATACCTTATTTGAAGTTCGTTGGTTGTGAAATGAGTGAATATCACGCGCTGGCATACGCGGAATTCTTGAAGACTACGGGCCAAACTGATGCAGCATCTCCAGTGTTGCCAACCGATGCCTATTCAATTAATGATTTGGTTTATCCTGTCCCTCCAATGAATGAAAATGTAGAGGGAGAAGACTCCCCGGGAATTATTAGTGTTTCTAAGAATTTATCTGTGGGGTTCAGATCTATGGCGGTGAAAAACTCCCTGTTAAAGTCTACAGATTCCTGGAAGAAGGCCAATGGAGTAGAGTTAGATGTTACCAAATCCAGCGCAATAATTGTGTCCGGATCGTGGTTAAAGTGCAATCAGGTAAGTAAATATTGCACAAAATATGTTAAGATATTGTCCGGTATATTTGATTCATTCGATAAGGCAATCAAACAATCTAACAAAGAAATAAAACACCGCAATATTAGCCCGTCAGACGAAAATGCTACGGCCGATGTAATGAGGAAGAACTCCATAAAAATAATGATATACCATCCGCGTGTAAAAATGTCAGGAGTAATGCAAATAGAAGCTATGTTAAAACAAAATGGATTTATAGGAGCAAGCGAAGAACCAACATCTAAGACTATTTGCACACTTTGCGGGGTTGGGAAAGATAAACATACGAAAAGCAATTTAACCGCCAAATCTATACCGGCGCATGAATACTCTCCGGCGCGATTAATTATGGCTCATAGTGATTTTGATAAGACAATAATGGATAATTACATAAACATGTTCAATGAAACTTCAAATGCATATGGTGAGTATATAAAGTGTTTGGTAGGGAGTAAAATCATCAGACAAAGTTACGACATCAAATGCGTACAATTATTTTACATAGTATCATTGCCCGTAAGCATACCTGAACTCATTCAGATTTTAGGACGTATAGCCCGTATGGACTCACATAAAGACTTGCCGTTCGACAAAAGAAGCGTTGATATAAATATGTTACTGAGCACTATGCCGAATGGAATGAATAATGAAATGAATAATGAAATGAATACTTATGAAATGAATAATGAAATGAATACTTATGAAGAAGTCAAGTATGTAGAGAAAATGTTCGAATACAAAATCATACAGAGCATAGAAAAAGAATTCAACAAGAATGCCATAGATGCCGATATTTTGCGCCCCATAATTATGTCGGAATACACATTGCGCCAGTACTTCGGGGACAAAGTTGTTGATGATGAGTTAGAGTCAAAAGGAAATCTAAAATCGCTTATGTATTCCGATGAGTCGAGCGCGCGTGATATATTCGGCAATCTGTATTATTTGCCCGCGGCTAGAATACCAGCTGGATTCGACCCATCCCGAGATCTCAATACAACGACATTTAATGCATATAGATATTTCGAGACGGAAGCACGTTTAATCGCATTTATAATCAAACGATTGTTTATGCGGGAAAGAGTGTGGAAATACAATGATTTATGGAAAGCATTAAGGGAAGAGAAAAAGTTCGAAACAAACACTTCTCTGATAGACGAGGGGAATTTTGCTCTGGTACTTAATTCGTTGTCCGAGCCAGATAACATTATTTGGAAAAAAGATCCCATCAAAAAGCCTGTTGTTAGTCCTGGAGTGTCTGCGGCGGACAAAAAATCATATAAAATGATAGACGAAGCAAATATAGCAAAAAAGAAGATAATACGAGATTTATTTTCACCTGACGAGAAAATTATAACAATAGCCCCATCAAGGTATAGAATAGGACAATCTGGAGAATATTACATATTGTTCCCCTTAATTTCTACGGTGAATTCTGCGTTCTCATTGCAAAGTGAATCATCGTTGGACAAGCCGAGCGAAGTGATGGTGAAAGATGTAGAATCATATGTTAGGGAGATAAAGTATTCTCCCGGAGTGAGAATAAATCTTGACATGTGGGTGAAGGAATCTCGTTCGGAGTATAATTATAACATCCGCAAACAAAATTTCATACAATCATTCTCAGGCCCTGCCACGCAAGATAATCCCGAATTAATGAGACCCCTTTTATGGGATTATACATCGGCATTTCAACGTAAATTGCTCAAAGAAATAATAGAGTGGGAAATATTGCAGGGTGCAAAAATAACCGAAGAAATGGAAGATTTATATTCGGCGGTAATAGATTTGTATCATGAATTTGGGGCTATTATCTATGTTGGGGATGTTATTACATATCGCGACATAGCAAAGAAGTTCACTACTGGGCATGTTGTTAAATGGAAGAAAGGAGAATCTAAACCATACACAGATTTAGAAAAGGGTACACCAGTAGGTTTTATAGACAAAGATTCTGTATCGTTATTTGATGGAGTCAATTGGATCAAGGTTAATAAAGTTGCTATGAATATCCGCACAGAGTTCCAAGAAAACAACACCATAGTTGGATATTTTGATGATGTCAAGGGCACTGACGTAATAAAATTCAAGATGAGAAGGCCTGTCCATGAAATACGCAAAGGATCCAATGTTGATGATATCCGAATGTTGGAAAGGGGTATGGTCTGCGAAACTAAAAACAAGCCTGAATTGGTGAAAATATCTCGAGAATTGAAGATCAATATAGAGGAGAAAACTCGCAAAATAAGCAAGGTGAAGATAAAGAATATATGTGATTCAATACGCGATCGTTTAATAGATCTGGAAGCAACTGAACGTCAAAAAGATTCTAAAATAAAGTATTTCTATATGTTTTATGATGCACAGCCCAGTCTCACTTCGTGATCGCCATGTACTGTATCTATTAGATTTTTGCTCCGCAAACACTTGTCGGCCGATCATGTTTTTTGAGTGTTGCATGAGAAATCCAGGCAAACAGACATGTAAGCGTAAATGAGGAGCATAAGCGACGAATCCCATCAAAACAAGTAAATGGCGAGCAAGTGCCACGGAGTGGTGCGAACGCGTGAGCGTGAGCAGGCTACCGCAGGTAGCCCACGGCGGAGCCATGATAAGAGGAGAACCGAAGGTCCGACGATTATCAAATTTAAAATATTGATTTCATGACGATGAATATACAATACTTGTCGCTAACAATGCGTGAAACTGTTATTATTAGAAGTTCCCTGGATATTACAGATCCTACTTATGTATTGGCGGCTGCTGAGAAGAATATCCTTAATATATTGAAAGAACGTTTCGAGAAGAAGTGTTACAGATATCCAGCAGGGTCAGATTCTCCTAGCAATTCCAAGGCATCTTTATACATAGATGAGGTCATAGAAATAGTATCTCATACAGAGTCACAAATATCCACATTAGGGAGCAGCGTTGATAACAACATAAATAACATAGAATTTAGGGTGTCTGCTATACGTTGCACCCAAGGAGAGATTCTTAACGGTTGTGTTATTGCCCAAGTGGTTCCTCAAAGTAATGGAATTATATTGATGAGGCAGCCTTGTATGCATATGTTGATCCCGGCCAGCGAAGATGCCAAAGCAATCGGTGAACGAAAATACATTTCCGTGGTAGTTGATAAAGTCTCACATAAATATGGAAAGAGCATTATTTCAATAGGGGGAGCCCCCATGCTGGGTTTCATAAAAACACCGGCATATAGAATTAATGCCGATTTTATTTCTGGTACCGCTTATGTATTCTTGCGTGATATTTACAGTGAGAAGTTCTCTAACGAATCAGAAGAACTGTCGGCCATACAGGAAGATAAGGATGATTTCGATCGCAGAACACGTTTAAGGGATCACTTATATGGATGTAAGGATTTCAATCGCAGGCAAGAAGTGCCCAAAGGATGCAAGGTTATTTCTGTTAATGATCTAATGGACTCATCAAAGATTAAATCAGGATGGTATTTTAGATATGTGGCCCGTGACATGGATTCGGAAGACGTTTTCTTCACAGAAGACGAGAAAAACATTCCTGCCGGAATTGTTAAGGAAACTCGCATCGGCGGACAAGATGCGTTCTCGGCGCTAATGAGACATTATTATCAAGGAATGGTGCTTTTGCGTGAATGGACATTCATTTACAAAGGAGAGATAGAAAAGTCCCATGGAAACTTGTGGAAAATTCTTAACAAGAATAAGGTTTGAAGTGCCATAGGCACTTCAAGGCTGCGCCGCGAACATCCTGCGGATGTATCGCTCGGCTCGCCGCTGATTTTGATTACTTTGTGATTGGCTCCGTAGCTCCTTACCAAAGGTAAAAACTCTTATTCCCCCGTACTGATTTTTTGTAATCACTTCGTGATTGGCTCCGTCGCGTCTTACCTTCGGTAAGAGCGCTTACTCGCCCATACTGATTTTTTGTAATCACTTCATGATCGGTCCGTGCCCCCAGTTTTGGTTACTTTGTGGTTGGCTCCGTCGCGTCTTACCTTCGGTAAGAGCGCTTACTCGCCCATACTGATTTTTTGTACTAGAGATTTACCCCACAACAATAATTATTGCCATGGAAAACAAGCAAAAGAAAGAATACATTGTTGATAATGTTAACGAATTGTCCCTCGAAGATAAGGGCGGTATTTGTGCCATTTTGATTCAAAACGGGCGCAAGAAAAATATTATATACAATAAAGATGGAGGATGTGTTAATCTGGACATTCTAGATGATAACGTTATAAATTCATTGTACGCATTCGTCGAATACAAAATGAAGAAGATAAATACTACGTTTTAAATATAGAGAGCTCTTTGTTTTGCGAAATGGAATCTTACGTTTATGAAGGAGAACCGCCCCCACTTATGCATGATCTCATGAGTGATGGGATGGAATATACCGGTGGTAATGAAGATATGATAAAGAAACTGCGAAAGCGGGTCGATAAACTTATGAAGGGCGGAATTGATAGTAAAGAACCCCCTAATAATATTGACATAAATGAAATGATAGAAACAACAGATCCCGATATAAGTAAGTTCATAGAATAGTATGCGGCGAGGTGATGCCCCTGATGGGGCGCTCCGCAGGAGCGGGCTAGCAAAGCTAGCCCAAGCCGAAGCCTAGATAAGAGGAGAACCAAAGGTTCGACGATTATCATTTTACAGTTTTCTTTTTTCCAACATATTAAATGGAGGGTGTCAAAGATTTGCGAGTTCAGAATGAAGGCGGTGTTGATCGCGCATACATTGTACGTGAAGCGGTTGCGTTGTACAAACAATGCATAGAAGAGGCCGAAAAGGAGAAGATAAATGTGAACAAAATCAAATCAGGCAAAGGAAAGCCGGAAAAATCTCATTTGGACTTTCTGGACAAATTGTTTGAAAGAATGAGAGGAGAACATAAACAACTGTTTGAAACATATCCAACTGTTGTTCGACATATGATTCAGGAACTTCAGTTTGACAAGAAAGTATTCAATGAATATTTGATGGGACTAGAAAAGAATCCCTGGATGAATGATTCTCAGAGAATGGACTCATATACTACATATGCTCTGCTTTTGTATAAACATGCAAATGCTGGTAAACATCTCAGCAAAACGCAAATGGAACTATTTAAGAAGGATTACAGACAACGTCTACAAACAGAACATGATAAATTCATCGAAACAGCAGAGGCGTTCAAAACACAAGTAGAAAAAGAAAGCCATCAATATGATGAAAGTAAGAAGCGAGATATGATCGCCATGTTGAAGAAACAAATAGCCGCGACCGATGAGAAAATCGTGACATCTAATGATTCCCAGGAAACTGATAGGGAAAAACTAGAAAGATTGGTAAAAGCGGGGATATTGTCACCAGAAGTATTGGATTAATTCGCGCTTAGTTGGTTCTCACTTCGTTATGTTTATGTTTTTATCTCCCACAATATATTTCTCATGCCCGGAGAAGAGTTCAAAAAAAATATAGCCATAACTTTCATAATTTTGATATTATTGATCGTTATATTCATGGTTGCGGCTGTGTCTGTTAATAGTGAAATGAAACCGAATAACGTTCTTGTCATCAACTATTAATTTCAATCAAGCAACAATATATCATTCATTCTGTCCGCCATTTTTGGAATTGAGTTCTTGTTATAAAACGGTCTCAAATAATCTGTCATTTTTGCTTCTTTGCTCAAATCTACATCATTTTTGTGGAATTTTATGTCGAACATATATCCTTCAATAGCAGACAACACAGATGATTTTACCGAAGGGATTTCGTTTTCCTGATTCGAGTCGCGCATAATGTATATTTTGGACGTCATTACAGCATGATATTTGGCCAGAATATCGCAAATAGATATGTTGAACATTAGTTGCGAAACATGAGAGGGTTGGAGGCCGTGTATTAATGTGTTTTTATTCGAGATGATTTTGCACTTTGAACAAAATGTATCATCTCTCAGAACAAAATAAGTATCAAGAGCTTTGGTAAGGAGATTCTGGCTAATGTGTTCACATACATATTGGATGAAATCAACTCCTTTGGGCCCGTTCGTACAACATGCGAACACAATATAATGAAACACTGGAGTGTTTACAATCGGCAGTAATCCCGTCGATATTAATTTAATCAATTCTTTCCTCATGTTATTTTTTACGAAAGAATCTATTGATGAGCTTATGAAGCTGCACCATTCCTTGAATTCTTTTCCAGATGAGAAACCAATCATTCTGTGCACCATATCTACCGCAATATATGGACCAAATCCGTAAACATTTACTTGATCGGTTTTATGTGAACTTGGCAATGACATTCCATATATAGATTCGTTGGATGCTTTATTTTCCTCCATTACTATCCTAACATCCATCCCCAACATTCTTCTCATAGCCATCTCTTCGAATCTATCTAATGCTTCCTCATTGCTTTCATGTGTGATTTTCTCCATCGCACTAACATCGCTGCTAATGGAGGCGGATTTATTTATCAGATCCAATTTGCGGTAATAAAATGTGTATTGATTTGCACATTTAGCTGATTCAATCAATAAACCATCGGAAACATCTACGCACGATATTATTTTATTGAACAATTTAATTGCCTTGATATTATTGTTTCGAATAACAAGTGCCATATTAAGAACATCTATCAAGAGAAATTTATCCTTTATTGCGGAATACACATTATCTCCGTCAAATACATTCAATTCTTTAAAATAATCCTGTCCAGCATAAAAGGGATCCGACATGTTTTTCGTCCCAGGAACGATTTTTCTTAGTACTTCATTTTTTGCGTTGATTGATTTATTTCGAATGGATATGTCATAAGATGAAATAATTACTTCAGACATATTGTACGAGAATTTTGTTCTTATGTCTTGCCTAAATGCATAAGATATTAACGATTCATTGAATTCTTTGGGAACTAATCCCTGTTTTTCTGTATATTTGTTCTGATGTATTCCCCTCCATCCCATAACCACACTTTTTGTGTAACCGGTTAATTTGAGGCATTTAATGTAATAATCACAACGAATTGTAGGGCTTACGCCTAATTCTATCATCAATTGCAAACATTTGGTTGATCTGCGCAATATGGCGTAAAATGCTGGCGGCATGTATATTTTCAATGATTTGTGATTAATCGGCAGTGAGTTAGATAGGGTATAAACGGCATCCTGTTGTGTCTTGAACTCATTCCTCAAATACATTCTAAGAGTTGAATTATCATCTCTTTTTATTAAATCATAAATGGGTTTGTAATTTGCAGAAGAGTCTATTTGTATATGTTCTATTCCATATACCTTTGATTTGTCTTTTTTGCTTCCTTCCCCCAGTAATTCAGATATATGAGACCTATAATCGAATGTTGGTCTGTGAGATTCTTCCATCACTTTTTGTTTGTAATATTCATCGCTTTTTTGATCATCATCGCCGTCAAGATCTTCTGACATGCAATATCGTCTGTATTTTTCTAATTCGTCCATGTTATTAACAATATCCAATTACATCATAATATCATTCATAATATCTAATATCATAATATTATAATATTGATATGGAACCATCAAATGTATGCTGCGGCCAATGCGCAGATAATTCCCGTCAAATAAATGTGCTAATCAGAGAGCTGGCTGAACTAAAAAAGAATATTCAACCGGCCGAAAAGGTAAAATTATATAGCTCAAATACGCAAAAAGATTCTACTTTATCGATAGAAAAAAGCTATAAACATCCAGATTTATCTTGCATAACAAAAGAACTGATGCAAACATTATTTAACGATCAGAAAGAGAAACTTCCATATAAATTGTTCAGATATATTTATTTTGCGGCTGAATCACCAGCAAATGGAACCATAAAAGCCCCAACAAAATCATCAACATCACCGCGAAATCTAACTATTTGTGATTACGGTGAATGGCATAAATCCCCCGCGGCTGATGTGTTAATTGAGGTAAACAGTATCATTTGCGGCATTATAAACACATATTTAGCAAAGAGCGATATTTACGATAAAATGGATTTGGCTGATAAAAAGCTTATTGGTGATATGGTTTGCCGAAGGTTTGACAAAAAGATCACTCAAGAAGTCATCAGAAATTACATTAGCGCGTTATTATAATGATGCGGCAAATCCACACGTAACGAAAACAGTCAGAGGCTAGGCGATGATGTACCGAAGGTACGTCGAGCCGACGCCAGCGAAGTGCGGCTTCGCCGCACGTAGCGGAAAAATTGATTCCAGCGCCAATAAAATGATATCGATCGAATGAGTGAGAAGGGAGGACTTTTGCTGTCATATTTCATCATGTTCATCAAGAATATGTCGAACATATCTGGCCAAATCAGTGTATGTACTGTGGAGGATGACCAGCTATTTGTTATGTTGAACGAATTTTATGTAGTTATGTGCAAAAAAGAGAAGCCGACTGCTGAAAATTTTGCATCATTCAAGGGCATGTTAGAGATGAAAGAAGGCCGCAGAATGGTAAAAATAGACCCTTCAAACTGCCTAGTTTATATGTCGTATAATGGACAGAAATCCGCCATATTAAGCGATCAAATGCAAATATGCTTTGAATTGAGTTCGTTCAAGGGCGATGACGGGAGGAAAAAATACAACAATCACAAAGCTATTGAATTCGCGACCAAACACTATAAGTGAAAACATATATTTTTTAGTTAGGAGAAGGCGGTATCGGTACATACTCGAGATCGAACAATAATCTCCTGCAAATTGCCGGCTTCATTTGCCTCTTCATCTCAAAGTTCACAGCCGCAATTACAGGGGCCGTGCAACCAAGCCTTGACAAACACATTGCTGCGGTAAGTCTCAGCCTGGCTTCTGCTTCCAATTTTTCACTGATAGGAGCGCGCTTTGCTCTCTTTACGGGGGCTTTGGGGCATAATACCTTATCCACCTTTCGGGAAGCATTTAGATTGATGTTGGGGATGGGAATTTGACCGTTCATAACACTTTATGCATTATGGAATCAATTTTTTTCGCTTCGGGGATCCTTCGGATCCCCTCGCTGGCGTCGGCTCGACGTACCTTCGGTACATCATCGCCTCGCCGCTGGTTGTTTTCGCTACGTGCGGCGAAGCCGCACTTCGCTGGCATCGGCTCGACGTACCTTCGGTACATCATCGCCTCGCCGCTGGTTGTTTTCGCTACGTGCGGCGAAGCCGCACTTCGCTGGCATCGGCTAGACGTACCTTCGGTACATCATCGCCTCGCCGCTGATTCGCTTCTCTGGGTTATTTAATGCACTTGAAGCAATTTCTCTGCTTCGGGGTCTCTAAAAGGCTCGTTAACTATTAGCGGAATATAATTGGCGGGGATGTTATTGGATATTGGAACAAGCAAATCGCACCTTAGTCGCGGTGGTGCATTTTGGCACAAGTCATATATTCTGCTTTTGATGTAATCAGAAAGGAGATAGCGTGGGATTTTATAATCAACAATTATAAGGCCAACTCCATATTCTTTGGCAAGCTCTATTTTTGCAGCATCGTTGAGCAGTCTGTTATAATAATTCGCATATGTTTTGTCAATTTTCTTGTCAAATACTGTATGCAACGGACCCTGTACCTCAAATGCTAGTCCCAATAATTCATTATAACCATCTATTTCCAGTTGTTTCACTTTGTTGGTTCCGGGAACTTTCCATCTTAGCCAATCTGGATACATCGTATAAAATTTATAATCATTTCTTTTCGGCTTGGTATTGATTGATAATGTATTTTTGGCTATATTGCCGAATATATCCCTTACATGAGTTTCAAACTTACTTTGAGGATTTTCTTTGATATTCTTCCTTCTACCTAGTCCACCTATGCGGGCCAGTGCACCACTTCCCCCAATAATATATTTAGCAATATCTTCGCCCCTGGAAAATACGCATAGAAGTATTATTACCGCCAACAACAAGATGAATAACAATATCAGGGAATTAGTCATTACGCGACGCGATATATTTTGGAACGCGATATATTTTGCGCCTCATAATATAGTTTTTGTGTTTGGTACATCTATGTCTACTGGAGAACAACTCATAAAAAAAAATGATCCAGCTCTACACTCAAAATGTTACGTGTTAGCTAAGTCAGATCCTAATTTGAGGAAATTGTGTGGAGAATACTTGGCTAATGCATTCAGGACTTACTGCAATCAGCCGTCTATGTACTCAAATTCTACGTTTTGCCAAACATGGTGCGCAAATGATCCAGGCAATTGTCCCTCAATTTCTGTGTCTTTGGGGCAGTATTGTAATACAGATAGTGGATTTAAAGCCCCATATTGTTTGAGTTGGTGTCAAAGAAACCCTGGATATTGCAATGATGGCGTTAAACGATATTGCGAAGTGAACCCAAATGCTGATATATGCTCATGCCTAAAGAGTCCAATGCTTGGTGTGACTGGATTGGTTCCCGAATGCCATGATGGTAAATGCCGTAATTTCGGCTACAAGACATACACACCAACTTCATGCCCGGATTATATTGATTGCAGACAATCCCTAGAAATACAAAACGTGCTGGGAAATGTCGATATAACTGGAGTTACATTTGAACAGAACTGTGGAGGGCAAACAGAACCTCCAGTGGTTGATGTGCCGCCAGTAATCCCTGCCGATCCTATTGTGACTCCCACTGATGATGGTGGTATTTTAGGGCTATCCAACACGATGGTAATAATAATGGTGGTATTGTTTATTCTTTTGATTTTAATGGGAATAACGTTATATTATTTCAATATTGGAGAAAAGCCTATAGGGGTGAATTCCTTGTAGATGATTCCGCCATTAATTTTTTTATTTTCTGTCTCATAATATACATTATGGGTGGATCCAACTCAAAATCAATAGCGAGCAGTTTTAATACTGTAGTGACAGAAGCGATCACAAAAAATATCATAAGCTGTGTTTACACTGCATCTCAAGATCAAAATATAGTAATAAAGAATACTATAGGTGATGTCACAATACGAAATGCTGTTCTTTCGCAATCAACAGTAATAAACTCTTCCTGTCTGCAGAAAGCCCTTAGCGATGCAAACGTTCAAAATGCTATTAGCAATGATATTTTGCAAAATACAAGCGCAGAAACATACGCAATGTTGGATGCCTTCACGGCCTCAGGCTCGTCATCGACGGCAATGATTAATAATATGACCCGAAACATGTTCACAACAGAAAACATATCTAACACACTTAATGAAGTCAAACAATCTCAAAGTATTAACATCGAAAGCACTGTGGGAAATGTAGTGCTAGAAAACATCAATATGACTCAGGGGGCGAAATTAATTGCCCAATCCCTCGCGGATAACGCTACCATACTCCAAACAATGACTAGTTACGAAAATAGCGCTAATCAAACAACAAGTCTAACATCAGAAGGTCCGTTAGATTTCTTGGGAGATTATGCTTGGGTAATTGTTGCAATTGTTGTGTTGGTAATACTCGCGCTTACTGGATATTTTATATTTAGATCTGGATCTAAATCAGGAGGGCTTGATACTATATTCGGCGGATGTGATAAATGTGGCGGAAAGAATAATCAATTGTAAAAGATCTCATTAAACAATCTTTTTTTGTACCAAATAATATACTATATCCGAAGATGAACAAATATAATCTCGCGGTACTGAACAATTTTCGGGATGAAATTAACATATCTTACATAAATGCCAAGCTAATGAATCATTATCGGGGAAACGGTGTAGTTGCTCGTTATTTACGTGGATCCCTTACGCAATCATTGATGAATTTCGCCGACATGGTGGAGAGGGAAGATTTTATGTATACTCAGCCCCAGACAACTGTATACGGAAGAAGTCAAAATGAGAACATATTAGAAAATGTTGCGTGTCTAAACATGCGATACATGGATTATGCAATGGATTTCATAGATCAAAACATACTTTATGATGGCGATAGGGCAACGGCTGCAGATACACGTTCTCAGATGACAAACACTGATACTTGGGATGTTAATGACGGGCTAAATGCATCTTCGCGGACACTTGTACAATCAATGCCAAGAAATAAACTGTGCGATCAAGATACTAGTTGGATTGATGAGCCAAACATGAAAAGTTTAATGCCTGCGCTTGATCAGCAATATAAAGCTGTGCAAGTGAGGGAAATAACAAATAACAGTCCTGAGACTGCTGGACAATGCGGGACCACATCCAACACCACCCGCACAGTTAAAACAGTGGCGGAAACATTAGAATCATGGCGTTATCCTACACGAGGAAGTATGGTTCGCGATGATCCTGTTGGAGAAATTGTGAGGGATAGAGATGCTCCCAAATTCCGCAATCAAAATGAGTTCCCATATGGAAACAGCGGATTAACATCGTACAAAGGAAATCCAGGAAACTCTGCTCCTGGTTTCTTGGACAGAAGCCGACCACCGCCAGAGATAGCGCGCAACCCCAACGAAACTTATCAAGGAGAAGTTGCTCAACAACAATTCTTGCGGAGAAATAACGAAAAACCATTATCCCAACGAAAGCAAAGTTGCTGCGATACTGGTGACTGTGGATTGTGTTCACGCCGCGAAGGCTATCAAACAAGGCCCCAATTAGCAACTGATTATGATGATCTCACCATTGCAGATGGTGTTTATAATAAGCAAAGTTGTGCTCGCGGTTGCCAAAGTGGCAAGTGTGCTCGCGGTTGCCAAAGTGGCAAGTGTGCTCGCGGTTGCCAAAGTGGCAAGTGTGCTCG
>JACCDG011929240.1_pt1 | contig 43621 bp, 56 predicted proteins | sample 7442471 | NCBI WGS metagenome assembly JACCDG01 (sample SAMN15323444, study PRJNA562643) | freshwater metagenome | isolation source: river surface water | place: USA:Blue River Watershed | collected 2017-08-17
GGTCAATGATCGCGGTCCCTATGCTTATGATAGGGGTTTAGATCTCAGTAAAGGTGCGGCTGATGCAATCGGTCTCACTAACTCTGGAGTTGGAAGGGTCAAAGTAACCCGTCTTAACTAACTTCAAACATGACTGCTATTCTCGCAGCTCCACGGTCTCAATCTTCTTGGGACCGTTTTTGTACTTGGGTAACCAGTACTAACAACCGTCTTTATGTCGGCTGGTTTGGGACACTGATGATTCCGTGTCTCCTTGCAGCCACCATTTGTTTTGTTCTTGCATTTGTTGCGGCTCCCCCTGTCGATATTGATGGCATCCGTGAGCCTGTATCTGGGTCTCTACTCTATGGAAACAACATCATATCGGGAGCCGTCATTCCGAGCAGCAATGCCATCGGACTACACTTCTACCCAATTTGGGAAGCTGGTTCACTTGATGAATGGCTCTACAACGGGGGTCCGTTCCAGCTCACAGTCTTCCACTTCCTCATTGGCATCTATGCTTACATGGGACGAGAGTGGGAACTTAGCTATCGACTAGGGATGCGTCCCTGGATCTTTGTTGCTTACTCTGCTCCGGTTGCAGCTGCTACTGCAGTGTTCCTCATCTACCCCTTCGGTCAAGGATCTTTCTCCGATGCAATGCCTCTCGGTATTTCCGGCACGTTTAACTACATGCTGGTCTTCCAGGCTGAACACAATATCCTCATGCATCCTTTCCACATGTTGGGAGTTGCTGGTGTATTTGGGGGTAGCTTGTTTAGTGCTATGCACGGTAGCCTTGTCACGTCTTCTCTTATCCGTGAAACCACTGAAGAAATCTCTCAGAACTATGGTTACAAGTTTGGACAAGAAGAAGAAACTTATAACATTGTAGCAGCACATGGCTATTTCGGACGACTCATTTTCCAGTACGCATCCTTTAACAATAGCCGTAGCCTTCACTTTTTTCTGGCTGCTTGGCCTGTTGTTGGTATCTGGTTCGCTGCTCTTGGTGTGTCTACGATGGCTTTCAATCTTAACGGCTTTAATTTTAACCAGTCCCTTATTGATAACCAGGGACATGTTGTGGATACTTGGGCAGACATTCTTAACAAAGCCAACCTCGGCTTTGAAGTCATGCACGAACGAAATGCACACAACTTCCCTCTGGACCTTGCTGCTGCTGAGACAACTCCGGTTGCCTTGATTGCACCTACTATTGGTTAATTAAATGTTCCACACCTTTGGTGGTAAAGCTAATCCTGTTAAGTACGGAGCAGCTAATCAGCCACCCGCTCAGGCACCTGCAAAACCTGCAACGCCTAAGAAATAAATAACGGGAGTCAGACACCTCAGAGTCGGATCTGGCTCCTATTGGCGTTGGCCTCTACGGAGATACCCTTCGCCGTCTAGACGGTGGGATAGACCACAATAAAAACTAAAACAAAATTTTCCAAACGTTTGGGAGCAAGTCTACATTAACTTTCTTACTCCTTAAAAATGGCACAACAAAATTCTAACGAGCCTTTGGCCGATCTTACTAATCTCGGTCAATCTAACCTTGCGGGTGATACCCGTGCTCTGTATCTCAAGCTCTTTAGTGGCGAGATGTTCAAGGGTTTCCAGAACAACACGATCGCTCGTGATCTGGTTATGAAGCGTACCCTGAAGAACGGCAAATCTCTGCAGTTCATCTACACGGGTCGCACCAAGAGTGAGTTCCATACTCCCGGCAACAGCATCCTCGGTAACAGCGATGGTGCACCTCCGGTGGCTGAGAAGACCATCACCTGTGATGACCTTCTGATCAGCTCCGCTTTCGTGTATGAGCTGGATGAAATCCTGGCTCACTACGATCTGCGTTCGGAGATCAGCCGCAAGATCGGCTATGCTCTGGCTGAGAAGTATGACCGCTACATCTTCCGTGCTATCGCTCGCGGTGCACGTGCTGCTAGCCCCGTGTCTGCCACTGGCTTCGTTGAGCCTGGCGGTACTCAGATTCGTGTCGGTACTACCGCTAACGATTCTGACGCTTTCAGCTCTGCTGATCTGGTTAACGCCTTCTATGACGCCGCTGCTGCGATGGACGAGAAGGGTGTGTCCAGCGACGGTCGTGTGGCTGTGCTGAACCCTCGTCAGTACTACGCTCTGATCCAAGCCGTTGGCACCAACGGTCTGATCAACCGTGACGTTCAAGGCGATGCCCTGCAAAAGGGTAAGGGTCTCATCAGCATTGCTGGTATCGAGATCTTCAAGTCCATGAACATTCCTTTCCTGGGCAACTACGGCACCAAGTACGGCGGTACCACCGGTGAGACTTCTCCTGGTAACGTTGGCGACTTCGTGGGCGTGGCTCTGGAGAACGCTGATGGCACTGTGACCGGCGTTAAGAACGACTACGGTACTGCTGCTGAAGTCGGTACTAAGTCCTGTGGTCTGATCTTCCAACGTGAAGCTGCTGGTTGTGTTGAAGCTATTGGTCCTCAGGTGCAAGTCACCAGCGGCGATGCTTCGATCATCTATCAGGGTGACATCATCGTTGGTCGTCTGGCTATGGGTGCTGATTACCTGAACCCTGCTGCAGCTGTTGAGCTGTATGTGGGTGCTACTGCACCTTCTGCTTTCTGATCTTAATCAATACTGGGGGATCCTTCGGGGTCCCCTTTTTTTTATCTTTTGACAGGTAACTATGCCCTTTCCTACTTATGCTGTGTCCACCGAACTGGATGCTGTAAATCAAATACTTAGCTCAGTGGGACAGGCTCCTGTCACCACATTGGACCTGCAGAACCCTGAGGTATCCATTGTCCTTAACACCCTCCGGGAAGTTAATAAGCAAGTTCAAACTGAAGGTTGGACCTTTAACGTTGAACGGAACTACAAACTTTCTCCTGACAGTTCTACACAAGAAATCCTTTATCCATCCAACATGCTTCAGATTGATACCAATCGAGAGAAGCATCGTGATGATTATGATGTTGTACGAAGGAACGGAAAACTGTATGATCGCCTGAATCATACTTACACATTTACTAAGGACATCTATGCGGATGTTATCTGGTATTTTGATTTTACTGATGTACCTCCTGCTATTCAAACCTACATCACTGCACGAGCAGCTAAAATGGTAGCTACCAAAATGGTAGGTGACCGTGAACTGTATCAGCTTCTTGGTGAACAAGAACTACAAACACGTGCAGCCGCTATCGAATATGATTGCAACCAAGGCGACTATTCGATGTATGGTTTCCAGGATGGTGCAAATTATTACAACAGCTACCAACCTTTCCAAGCATTGATGCGATGAGTACTATTACCCAAAGGATTCCTAATTTCCTTCTTGGCATTTCACAACAACCTGATAACCGTAAGTTTCCTGGACAACTACGGGATTGTGTCAACGCCTTTCCAGATTATGCTCTGGGTCTTCTTAAGCGTCCTGGTGGACACTTTGTCTCCAGTCTTGAAGGCGCTACTCCTGAAGGTAAATGGTTTTCAATCCTTAGGGATCCTCAGGAAAAGTACGTTGCACAATATGATGACAACACCTTTCGTGTTTGGGATCTGACTGATGGATCTCCCCGTGTTGTCGATATGGGAACTAACACTGGTGTTCCTGTAGCTTGTAATCTTGTAGATCTACAAACAGAACTAGATGATTATAACGATGCTGTAGCTTTAACTGCTACTCGTCTTACTGAACTACACACAGCACAAGCTACCTATTCAGAAGTTCTTAGTGGACAAAACACTACAGAAGAAGAGCTGTTTCAAGTTAACTACAATTACCCTGTTGGTTCTATTGAGCAGTATCTGGTTTCAGGTATTCTTCAAAAAGCCAACAATGTTTATGTAGTTAAAAACAACAATGCAGTTATTTCTGCTACCACTACCCTTCCTGCTAACTATGCATTGGGTAATGAAGTAACAGATGAGCATCCATTGCTTGCTGCAGAAGGCAACCGTGTCTACCAAGCTATTCTGACTGTAGCTGCTGAAAACACCGCTGGTCAATTGAGCACAGCTTTAGCAGCAATGAATGCTGCTCAAACTAATTATGATAATGCTGTAACTGCAGAAGCAGCAGCATTGGCTGATTATGAAGCTGAACTAGCCAACTGTGTTATCACTACAATTCCTGCTAATGGCTATCTTAAAGATGCTACGGCAAATGACATTGAAGTACTAACCCTTAATGACTACACCTTTGTCCTGAATAAGGCAAAAACTGTAGAAATGTTAGCAACTACAACTGCTGCTAAACCTCACGAAGCGTTTGTGCTTTTGCAAGTTGTAGGTACTGGTCATTATCAGATCATTCTTGATGGTACTCTACGTGGTACATATAACGCTGGTTCTGGTGGTGATGTAGATCAGATTCTTAATGACCTTGTTGGTGACATTCACAACCAAACTTTTGGTGGTAAAACTTATACCGCTGTAAGGGTTGGACCTGGCATTTACATTACCTGTACTGCTGCATTTACCATTTCAGTCGTTGGTGGTCCTGGTGATACTGCCATGACTGTTTTCCAAGATACTGTTCCTAACGTTTCAGATCTCCCTCTTCAATGCCATAATGGTTATAAAGTTAGAGTAGTTAACTCACTTGATGTTAATGTCGATGACATGTACGTTGAGTTTATCACTGATGGTAGTGCTGCTAATGGTCCAGGTACTTGGCAGGAATCAAATGCTTGGGGAATTACTTATCAGTTTGATCCCCTGACATTGCCGCATCAGTTGGTACGAGAGGCTGATGGTTCCTTTAGTTTCTCCCCTATTACTTGGGAAGATCGTTTGATTGGAGATTTGGAAACAAATCCTGATCCAAGCTTTGTTGGTACTACTATCAGTAACATCTTTTTCTATCGTAACCGTCTTGGATTCCTTTCAAATGAAGCGGTAGTGCTTAGTAAAGCTGGTGATTATTTTAACTTCTTTGCTACCACTTCTTTGACTGTTACCGATGATGACCCAATTGACGTGTCTGCCTCTTCGGTTAAACCAGTAAACCTTCGCTATGTAAAACCGAGCAATCCTGGTCTTGTTTTGTTTAGCGATACAGAGCAATTCTTGATTGCAGGTAATGATGACATTCTTAGTCCTCAAAACGTCAGGATTACTGAGTTGTCAAGTTATGAGTGTGATGTTGATGTTGAGGCAGTTTCCCTTGGTACTAGCCTAGCATTCCTGTCTAAGACTCCTTTGTACAGCAGACTGTATGAGATTGCTCGAATTAGCACTAATGATCCTCCAGTTCTCATTGAACAAACTCAATATGTTCCTGAGCTAATTCCTCAAACTATTGATTCAATGATTGCTTCACCCGCTTTGTCACTTATTTCTATGGGTACAAGTGGTAGCAATACTGTGTATCAGTATAGGTTTATTCAACGAGGAGATGAGCGGGGTGCTAATACTTGGTACAGATGGAACCTGACTGGAACTCTTCTCCATCAATTCTTTGATATTAGTACCTATTATGCGGTTGTAGCGAATGGGACGGATGTTTATGTCCAGTCCTATGACCTAACTCAAGCTAGCGAAGAAGGCTATCTGACCCTTCCTACCGGAGAAAAGACTGATGTATGTCTAGATCTTTGGACGGTCAATCCTTATCGAGAGTATGATCCAGATGGTGATGGATCTGATATCACTCGTATCTACCTTCCCTACGATTCAGTAAGTGGTGGCACACTCTCTGTAGTCCTTCTAGGAAGCTACATAGGCGCTCCTGAGGCACTCACCAGTGCATCGGTAGGCGCAGTACTTTACCCCACCATAGAGGGGACTGCAGGCGCCTATTACGCGGATATAGACGGTGACTATCGTGGACGTAACCTCATCACTGGTTACATTTACAATATGGAAGTTGATCTTCCTAAATTCTTTGTCACTAAATCAGAAGGTCAATCCGTTCTTTCTGACTTTACCTCCGATTTGATTATCCATCGAATCAAGGTATCAACTGGTTTAAGTGGACCTGTTAAATATCAAATTAACATTACTGGTCGTCCAGAATGGAGTAACACTATTGAAGCTGTTAGTCCGTACGTGTATGATCTAAACAATGTTAATTTGTCATCTAACGCTGTTCATACTGTTCCCATTTATCAACGAAACGACAACCTTTCCTTGAAGATTATTGGTGACTCTCCGTTACCTGTGACTCTGTTGAGTTTGAATTGGGAAGGTAAGTACAACACAGGTTTCTACACTCGCGCCTAATGACTGCATCCACCCGTGGTTTTACCTTTAAGCCAGCAACTATTGATGACGTACCTGTGTTGACACGTAATATGTTAACACGAGGGTTACAAGATTTTGAAAGGGTAGGTCAACATCCTATCCTTTCCCTAGCTTTGTACATGTATTATGATGACTCCTACCTGTTCTACGGACCAGATGGGAGTCTTTACGGATCTTACGGTGTGTCTGACGACAACTATATATGGATCCAAATGACAAACAAAGTAAAAGAAAATCCACGAACAACAGCACGGTTTGGTAAAGCTCTTATGGAGCATATTAACCGTCCATTTTTGTGGACAACTATTGACATCGAAAATACTGCGCTAATTAACTTAGCAAAGTATCTCGGCTTTAAGGTTCTACGGGTGTTTCCTGATGGACCTGATAACGTTTACTCTATAGAGATTGTACGATTATGAGCGTATTAGGCTTTCAAATTCCAGGCAGCCTAGCGGGTAGCGCGGGTAGTACCGCTGCTAAAGTTAGCATGTTTTCTAATCCAGTAGGACTAGCACTTGCTGGTGGACAGCTTGCTTTGGGCATTGGTCAAATGGTTGCCCAAGATAAAGCATCCACACAACAAGCTTACAACCAAGCCTATCAAACTACTTATCAAAACATCATGCAGAATCGCATGATTGAGATGAGAAATGAGCGGCGCCGGGAAATGTACCAGGCAAAGCTCAACATGGTTCGTGATCAAATCTCGAACAATGCTGAAGCAGCTCAAGCATCTTATGCCGCTGAACAATATCGCCTTAATGATATTTATGATCAAGCTGCTTTTAAACAGCAAGAGATGCTTAAACGGCTAGTTGAAGCTCAAGGAACAACCGCTGTCCGTGAAGTGTATGGCAAATCTGCTAGACGTGGGGCAGCCGTTGAAACTTTAGGTGCTTATGGTAGAACCCAAGCCCAATTAGCTGCTCAATTAGTTAGTGAGCAAGGTCAATCAGACCGTAATTTGTCTAACATTGAACGTCAAGTTCGCAGTGCAAATCAACAAGCTTTGGCTTCTGTTGCAGTGCTTCCCGAAATGGAAACTGCTGTGCCAATGTCTAGCTTTGGTAGTTTTGCTCCTACTGGTTTGAATACTGCTCTTCAAATTGGTGGCTTGGCTATGGGTGCTTTCCAAACTGGTTGGGGTCTTACCCCCAAAGGTAGTTCATTCTTAGGAATTTCAAAACAAGGTTAACAAATGGCTGAATTTCAAGAAGAGCAGTTGTTTCGTGGTGCTACGCAAGGCCAAGGTTTTGCACCTATTCAAGCACCCGATATAACTCCTTTCCTACGGGAAAACATGGGGATTGTTGATCGTAACTATGAGAGGATGGTTTCTGCTAAAAAAGCAGAACAAGAATCTCAAGTAACGAAAGCTCAGGAGTTATACAAAACTCTTGGACAATTCTCCGAAAAGGCAATGGAGATTGCTAAGACCATGGGTTCTGCATATATTGACTCTCAAATTATTGAGGGTAAAACAAAGATGCGGAGCTATGGTAAAGCTAATAACTATGGAGTTTCTCCTCAAGGTCAAGCAGAATATGATAGCACTAAAGCTTCTATTCAAGATCAATCTACCCTTGCTAATGAAACAGCTTTAAAAGCCCATGAACAGGGAGCGCCAATTGAAGCCGTTAACTACATTAAAAGTCTACCTGGCTATCAACAAATTGGTGCAACTGAATACTATTTGAAGCGTAAAGGAGATGATTACAAAACATCTCTTGAACAGTTTCTTCAAAGCAAAGATGTTCAACTGCCTTTGCCTGATGGATCTGGAACCTTTACACCTGATCAAATTGATGATGATCCCATCAAAGCTCAAATTGCTTTGAGTGCTTTTGGTCGGATGTACTTGGCTGATCAAGTTGGTATTGGTCGTGACTTCAATCCTAACAACGCTATGATGCGTGCCTTGTACGAAGGCATGGATGAAGCTGATACCCAATACATTTCTAAGGTTCGTAGGAATAAATCTCTTAATGACTCCGAAGCTCTTGTGGCTTCTGCTGAACAAGAGTTCTACACAACCAAAGACATTGGTCGGTTTATTTCCAACATCACTGGTACTTACGATCCTAAAACTGGAGCTATTCGTAACCGAACTGAAGCTCGTGTTTATTTTTATGAACGTCTAGTTGATTTGTATTCAGGTGGTGACAAGACTGCTGCTAATCTTCTTGATCAACCTGTACCTTGGGATCCAAAGGGACGTAGTTTTAGGCAGTATTACAAATCGGACATTGAAGGTGAGAACGGTGTCGATAGCCGTTTGGATGCCATTGATCGCCGTGAAAGGGCATTAGCAGCTGAACAAGAAAGTGAAGAACTTCGGCAGCGTCGTCTTAATTTTGAGGCAGCTTCTAGAGCACGAGCAGACAATCCCTTTACTGATAAAGAGATTGATGATATGCTCAAAGATGCCATGAAAGATACTGGCAAAACAGAGGACTATTTTCCTTGGTTTAAAAACTATCAAACCATTGAAAAACAAGATGCTAAACTAGAAGAAGATGCTCTTGATGATATTCGTCGTCGCCGTGGTTATCTGATTGAATCTGATTTGCGTACTGTTAGTAGTGCTACTTATCAAAAGTACATTTCACTTGTACAAGATGATAAGAGTAAGGCTACGATTCCTAAAAGTTTTGAAACTGATGCCAACAAACTTATCAATGCTTTAACTGACGAACACTTTAAAGTTGAGCAAGGTGATGCTCCTAAAACTCCTGAATGGGAAGATATGGCTCGCCGTGCTCGTGGTAAGTATGGTCAGTATGTTATGCAAGGCATTACTGAAGGCATGACTCAAGGCCAAGCTCAAGAAGCTGCTATTAAGCGCCTTAAAGAAAACTTTGCTGCTGGCACTTATACCAAAGATGTTGATGCAACACCAGATGTTCGTTACTTGGAAAAAGTACGATCAGCCAGGTTTCGAATGGGGGACAATACGAAGCTTGATACTTATGTGTTCAATAACACTGAAGCAGAACTTCAGGCACTGGTTAAGTATAACAATGGTCAAGGTGCTATTCCTAAATTCTATTATGATTTAGCACAAGGTCAAAAAAACTTGACTGCTTGGGATATTGCTGCTGCTCAATTCCGTGCTGCTGGTTATGGCGAGCTTGGCGCTAATGCTAAGCGTTATGCTTATAACAAACTGGATCCAGCTTTGCAGTCAGTTCTTAATTACAAACCAACCCCTCGACGAGTACGACGTGCTACCACACAAAGCTTTAATACTCAAACTTCAACACTTTCTAATCCTATTGTTAAACAAGCTGCTGATATTGTTGGCAAGTATGAAGATGCTGGAGCTGGTTATAACGCTGTAAATCAGGTCGGTACAGATGAAGGTAGAGGAACTAAAGGGTTTAGTGGTGATTTCCGAAAAATGAAACAGCATAATGGACGGGATCTTACCACAATGACTGTCGGTGAAATCATGGCTCTTCAAGCCGAACCTAGTGGACCTAGAATTAGTGATGAAGAGTGGATTAAACGCGGCAAACTACATGCTGTTGGACGTTATCAATTTATTGGTCCAACGTTTAAAGCTTTAATTAAACGTCTTGGTATTCCCAGCACTGCTAAATTTACACCTGCACTTCAAGATCAACTATTTATTTCACTTTTGAAAAGTGGAGGTTTAGGACAATGGGTTGGTCCTTCTACATATGCTACGGCTGAAGAAAAAGCTATCATTAATCAAGCCAGAACACAATTATGACCTATAGTAGTTTTGATCCGTCAAAAGTTCAGGTAGATTCAGCCAGAAGCTATGCTAACGCAACGGATCAACTTATTCAACGATTAGAAGCTGAAAAGCAAGTCCCTCCTCCAGCTCCAATTCTAACTGAAGAGGAAAAGAAGCGTAGAGAGGCAGAAAAAGCTAAAATGCCTGCATGGCGTCGTACACTTGAAGAAGGTGTTGCTGATCCTGATATTATTGCAGAAAGCAACCTGACCCTTGAACAAAAGGCTCAAGCTCGCCTTAATGAAATGAGGCGGGCTAAAGCAGCAATGCAACCTAGCCAATATGGTATTTCCGAAAACACTCTTGAGTTTTTCGATGCCATTAAAGGTGGTGCTGCTAAAACGTGGTCTTCTATTATGACCTTACCAGAGCGTATCGTTGATATGTCTACTGGTGAGATGCAGCGTGAGATCGAACAAAAAGGTGAGTATAAACCTCAGTTTGATCCGCTTGAACTCTCTGACTATGATCCTGGCCTTAAAACATGGTGGGGTAAACTTCTGGAAATGGGCGTTCACTTTACTGGTCTTGCCGGTGGAGTGAAGTCTATTCCTGGTGTTGGAGCTAAAGTAGCAGGGGGTGGTGTTGCAGCTGACATTGGTGTTGGTTTTGCAAGTGACCTTGTTTCCGCTACTTCTCAAGAAGGCAACCTTTCTCAAGAGATTTACGAATCTAAGATTGTAGAACGTGTTCCCATTATGGGTGAGTTTCTCAATCGTGGTATCGGAATGCTCGCCACCAAAGACTCAGATCATCCTTGGTTGAAGACCTTTAAAAATGCTGTTGAAGGTATGGGAGCTGACTTGTTAGTTGGTTCTATCCTTCGTAAGTTTGATGGAGGGGAATCTCTTGACCTTGCCCGTAAAGGTGATGTAGATCAACAAGTTGCTGATGCTGCTAATGTAGAATCCGTTGCTCGTGCCTTAAATGATGAATCTTCTCGGGGTGTAATCCAACAAGGTGAAGCTCGTATTCAACAGCTTCAAGAAAAGATTGATCAAATGCCTGAAGGACCTGATCGGGATTCTATTCAATCAACTCTTGACAACATTAAATCCAATCTGGATACTCGTAAACAAGAAGTTGATAAAGGTTCGTTTAGTGCTTATAGCAACCGTGACCTGGCTGATCCGTGGCAAGGTGCTCCTAACTCTCGGGCTAGGTCTGCATTTGACGGAGCTGAACAGGCTAAACGATTGAGCGATCAATGGGAAACTCCTGGAGCTGGTTCTACTGATTCCATGTTTACCCCGGCTCAAGCCTATCGAATGGCTACCGAGTCTGGTATGACTGAGGCTGAGCTAGATCGTATTGCTAAGGAGCTTCTAACTGATAGCCGTTATCAGGCAATGAGGTCGGAAGTTCTGAAAAACAAGATGACCTTTAAAGAGGTTTATGGCTATGCTTTTGAGCGTATGCAAGAAACCTTGGGTCGTGATGCAACTTCTACGGATCCAGAAGATTTCTGGAGACCTTTCTTGGAAGATGTTCAAGATCGGTTTGGCGGTATTGAAGCATGGTCTATGAAGAACGTTGTGGCTGCTGACCTTGTTAATGCATCGTTGTTTACTCAACTGCGTGATCTTGGTATTGCTAGCCGTGAACTGTTTGACATTGCGGATGTGATGGATACCGATGGTCCGATGAAAACCATTGCTGATCGTTTGGTTGTTGGTCTTACTAACGTTAAACGTTCTCGTTATCTTATCTCAACTGAATTTAGTAAACTAAAAGGTCCTCAACGGGAAGCTGCTCTTAAAGATCGTGTTGAAGCATTCCGTGGTGAATCAGAAGCAGCCGTCAACATGTTCATGAAGATGGCTCAAGATGCTGAAAGTGATGACGTTGTACGTGCTCTGGCTGAAGCTTTCTCCATGAGCAATAAGATTCAGAACTGGAAGGATCTGGATGCTTACATGAAACAACGCATCCGTAACTTTGGTCTTACTGGTGACGCTGGAGTAGTCGTTAAAGAGCTTCAAGGTGTTATGACCCATAGCATCCTGAGTGGACCTAAGACGCCTCTCAGAGCCATGCAGGGTACGTTTACTGCTGGTCTGCTTCGTCCATTGAACACAGCAGTGGGAGCAGGATTACGAGGTGATTGGGATACGGCTAGAGCAAATGCAGCTTCTGTAAATGCTTTTATGCAAACTATTCCTGAAGCTTGGAAACTGTTTAAGACTAACCTTGGTGCATACTGGGCAGGAGATGTTGCGACTGTTCAAACCCGGTTTACTGAAGCACGCACTAAAGCTGATGATGATTGGGCATTGTATGAGCATTGGGTAGATACACGTGGTAGTGATGCAGATAAAGCTGCGTTTGCTATTGCCAACATGGCTCGCTCTCTTAATGATAATAAGTTCTTGACTTATAGCACTACTATTATGGGTGCTAGTGATGACTCTTTTACGTTGCTACTGGCACGTGCTAGGTCTCGTGAAAAAGCACTGCGCCATGCAATGGACGTGCATAAACGGGGTGATGTAACTGAAGTTACTCCTGAAATGCTAAGAACTTATGAAGATGCTTTTTACAAAGATCTTCTTGATGCTGATGGCAACATTAGCCTTGAAAGTGATTTGTATTTAAAGTCTACGGTTAAAGAAGCTACTTTGACTCAAGATCTTAGCGGATTTACCGCTGGTCTTGAAGATGTGTTTAACCGTTATCCTTTTAGCAAACCTTTCTTCTTGTTTGCTCGAACCGGTATTAACGGTTTGATGCTCAGCTATAAGAACCTGCCTGGTGTGGGTCTTCTGCATAAACAAGTTGTAGATGTACTTCGTGCTGATCCTGATGACCTTTCTTCAGTCAGTAAGTACGGTATTAATACAATTCAAGACCTTGATAATGCTAAAGCACTGATTGCTGGTCGTCAAGCTATTGGTGGCTCTGTTGTTACTATGGCTGGACTCCATTACATGAATGGCGGTCTAACTGGTAATGGTCCTCAGGATCGTCGTCTGCGTAAACTGTGGATGGATACTGGTTGGCAACCTCGCAGCATCAAGATTGGCGATGTTTGGGTTGGCTATGATTCGTTTGAACCATTTAACACCATTCTTTCTGCTATTGCTGATATTGGCGATAACATGCAACTGATGGGTGAACAGTGGGCAGAGCAGAATCTGATGACTGTTGCTATGACTGTTGCAGGTGCGGCTACCAGTAAGTCTTATCTTCAAGGTTTAGGCCAGTTTGTAGACTTGTTCTCTAACGAAACTAAACAACTTGAAAAAATTGCTGGTGGTCTACTTAACAATACTGTTCCCTTAGGCGGTCTGCGTAATGAGATGGGTAAATTTATTAACCCACACATGCGTGAGATTAACAACAGTCTGTGGGAAACCATTCGTAATCGCAACCTAAGCACTGAGCATGGTGACTGGGCATTACCTATTAAATATGACCTGTTGAACGGTGAACCAATTCGTGATTGGAATTTTATGGAGCGTGCTTGGAATGCTCTTAGTCCAATCAACTTGAAAATGGTTGAAGGTCCAGGACGTACTATGCTGTGGAACAGTAACTATGATTTGCGTCTTGCAGGTTATAGCTCTCCTGATGGCATTAGTCTTGCTGATCAACCACACATTCGTTCCTTGTTCCAACAAGAACTTGGTAAATTAAATCTTGAAAAAGAACTGGATAAACTAGCTGCTCGACCTGATGTGCAAGCATCTATTCAACGTATGAATGATGATTTGCGTAATGGTAAACGTGAGCTTGAACCAATGAAAGCTTACATGCATAACACTCTTATTAAAAATAGGTTTGAAACTGCACGTAAAAAAGCATGGGCACAACTGCAGGATAATCCTGATGTACAAAAGTTGTACGAAGAACGTGCTAATCTTCGAGCAACCGTTTATAAAACACGTAGAGAAACTCAAGGATATCTTCTTGAGAACCGTTAATCCACCCATTCCCAATTACTTACTAGCGTAATGGCTGTAACTGAAAACTTTTACACAGGGAATGGTTCAACCACTTCCTATGCACTAACATTTGAATATCTTGAAGAAGACGACGTTAAGGTAACACTTGACGAAGTTGTTACAACTGCATATTCCTTTGCCAACGCTACAACGATCCTGTTCAACACTGCACCTGCTAATGGTGTAGCGATCAGGATCTATCGGGACACGGACGTAGATGATTTGAAGAGCACGTTTTTTGCGGGTTCTTCAATCCGTGCTCAGGATCTAAACAATAACTTCCTGCAGAATAACTTTGCTGTTCAGGAGATTAAAAACTATACCTGGGATAATGAAACTCAAACCATCCACAGTGATGAACCTTGGGTTAGCTCTAACTCCCAGATTGCTACAACCGCTGCCATTGATGCACGGTTCCAAGATGAGCTTACTGAGACCATTACCTCTGCTGAGGTTTGGCCGGATAACGACGATACGGTTGCAACGACTGCTGCTATCGACAACCGAGTGGATAGCAAGATTGATGCTGCTATCACTGGTGATATTGCTACCGACGGTACTGGCATTACCATTACTAACGATGGTGATGGTACTATTACCCTTGGTTTGGGTACTGGACTTATAGATCTTGATCGTATCAAAGATGAAGATATTATCACTTATGCTGAGCAGAATGCTGGGTCTCCTTCTTGGGATAGTGATGGTCGCATCGCTACGACTTATGCTGCTGCTAGGCGATTTGATACGCTGGTTCAGACTTCTACTCCAACTGGATCTAACTGGGCAGTAGGTAAGACTTGGCTTCAGAATGATGCTAACCTGACTCTTTCTGTTTGGAACGGTTCTGCGTGGCTTGGTATTGCTTCTGGCGGTACGTTTACTAACCAACCTAAGGTTGTCTATGTAGATGCTACTGCTGGTAGTGATGCTAACGATGGTCACCGTGTTAGCCGTCCTAAGGCAACTATTAAAGCAGCTGTTGATCAAATCAACGCTGACTCTACTTATGGTGAAGGTTCTGTAGTTGTAGTGGCTCCTGGTGTCTACCAAGAGGTTGCTCCTATTGACATTACCAAAAAGGATGTGTCGATTATCGGTCAAGCATTGCGTAGCTGTATTGTTCACCCAACCGCCGCCACTGAGACCAATAGCCTGTTCCGCCTTAACAGCGGTTCTTACATTGCTAACCTTACCCTTACCGGTATGAAAGCAAGTGGTACTCGGGGTAACAGCACAATCGACCCTGGTGCGACTTACGGTCTACCTGAGAACCAAGGATGGAACTTCTCCTTCTATCCTGGAGCTATGATTTACAAATCTCCGTATATTCAGAATTGTACTAACTTCTCTGATTCGGAGATCAATAATAATAGCCTTACTCCTCATACTCCTGCTGGTGGTGCTGGTGGTGACACTGACTCTGCCATGACTGGTGGTGGTTTGTTGATTGATGGTTCTACACCTCATTCGACTAGCCCGCTTCGGTCTATGGTGTGTGACAGCTATACCCACGTTGGTCTTGATGGTCCTGGTATCCTTGTTACCAACAACGGTTATTGTCAAGCAACTAGCAGCTATTCTTTCTTCACTCATTACCACATCAAGTGTCGTAATGGTGGTCAAGCTAACCTTGCTGCTTCTACCACTGATTTTGGTCGGTATTCGTTGGTTGCTGATGGTCGTTCCCAGAACGCTATCTTTACTGCTACTACGACTGCTCTTGCCAACAGCGGTGCTACGACCTTTACCATTGGTGCTCCTGTAGCAGGTAGTCCCTGGCACGGTACTGCTACCCGTCCCCAAAGCAATATGCTGGTGGACATTGGTGGTAATACCTATCCGATCCTGTCTGCTACGGCTAACGGTGCTGGATGGGATGTAACCATTAGTCGTCCTGATCCTGCCAATAAATCTAGCAACCTTGGTCTTAATGGATCAGTTGCAAGCGGTTCTGCAGTCTCCTTCTTCCTTCGTTCCATGATCGCTTCTAGCGGTCACACGATGGAGTATGTAGGTTCTGGAACTAACTACACTGCTCTTCCTGAGAATGGTGGTGTACCTGTTGAAGCCAATCAAGTTATTGAGCTTAACGATGGTAAGATTTGGGCAGCGATTACTGATCACAATGGTAAGTTTAAGCTTGGTGATACACTGACCGTTGACCAACAGATTGGCTTTGTTACCATTCCGTCTGGTTCTATTGCCTTTGACCTTGCCTCCGACCTTAGCCCGCAGCTTGGTGCTAACCTTGATGTTCTTAATCGGACTATCAGTAGCAGCACCGGTAACGTTGTCGTTGATGACACGCTTGATGTAAATAGCCATAAGGTTATTAACGTCACTGATCCAACTAACGCACAAGACGCTGCTACCAAGAACTACGTCGATAACCAAGACGCTACTAAGCTAAGCCTTAGCGGCGGCACAATGACTGGGGACATTACCTTTAACGGTACTCAGTCGTTCCCTGGTGTTCTTCCTCTTACCGGCGGAACCCTTACCGGTGACATTACGCTCGATAACCAATCCGATCTTCGTTTTGGTGAAGCAACTGGTCACGGTGGTAACTGGGTAGCTTTCCAAGCACCTTCTACCGTTGCAGCCAACGTTACCTGGACACTGCCAAATGCTGATGCAACCGTCTCTGGTCACGCTCTTAAGTCTGACGGTGCTGGCAACCTGAGTTGGGGTACTGCTGGTGGAGCAAGTGGTGGTGGTACTGATGATGTGTTCTATGAGAATGGTCAAACAGTAACCACTTCTTATACCTTGACCACGAATAAGAACGCTCTTTCGGCTGGTCCCATCACAATTTCAAGTGGCGCCACCGTCACCATTCCTACTGGTTCTAACTGGGTAATTGTTTAATTATGTCTATTCAAATTAACGGAACCTCTGGTATTTCGGGCGTTGACGGCACTGCTGGAACACCCGCACTTCAGGGGACAGATTCAAACACCGGCATCAGTTTTGGTACTGATACGGTCAATATCAATACGGGTGGCAGCACCCGGGCAACGGTTGATAGCAGCGGGCGCGTGCTGGTGGGAACGTCTTCCGGGTCTGACGCAAATTCAGGTGCAGACAACCTAATCATTGGCACGTCTTCAACTTCCACTGCCGGCATCACAATTAACACTGGCGCTGGATCGTACATAGGCCGCATCAATTTTGGCCGTGGCGCAACCAACAAAGACTACGGATATCTGGTTTGCGACCATTCCAATGGTTTTATGAGCTTTGGTGTAGCAAGTACGGAGCGGATGAGGATTAAAAGCAATGGTGAAGTTATTTTTGATGGCACATCAGCAAGTGGTGGCTGGGCATCTCCTGGAACTATTCATATTGCACAACGAAGTGGATCGTCTGCTTTTACAACAGAAGGTTATGGCGATGGAATAGGGTTTGCTTTCGCCGTAAAACAGTCCGGATCCGCTAGCGGTGGAAATGGATGGGCATTCATTTGTTACAATTCATCCAATTCTTCTATTGGTGGCATTCGCACTAGCACAACTGCTACCAGCTTTCCAACAAGCTCTGATTATAGACTTAAAGAAAACATTGTTCCTATAACTGATGCGTTAGAAAGGGTTCAAGCACTAAAACCAAGCCGTTTTAATTTTATTGTTGAACCAGGCAAAATCGTTGACGGTTTTCTCGCTCACGAAGTTCAAGACGTTGTTCCCGAAGCGATTCACGGCATCAAGGATGAAGTGGATAACGACGGCAACCCCATTTACCAAGGCATCGACCAATCCAAGCTGGTGCCCCTGCTGACGGCTGCGCTGCAGGAAGCAATCGCCAAGATCGAATCCCTAGAAACCCGCCTCACCGCACTTGAAGGAGGTGCAGCACAATGACCTTACGTCTTAACGGTTCCACATCCGGCTATGTGGAGATTGATGCACCGGCAACCGCTGGTAGCAACACGCTTGTCCTTCCGACGGGGAACGGGACAAGTGGGCAGGTACTGAGCACCAACGGCTCGGGGGCGCTGAGCTGGGTTGATCGGATGACGGCGGCTGGTCCGGCGTTTAGAGCATATGCAAATACACAAACCACACTTACCAGCGCAACCTCTACAAAAGTCATACTTGGAGCTGAAGACTTCGACACGGGGAACTGCTTCGCGTCTTCTCGTTTTACGCCAACGGTCGCAGGGTATTACTTTGTATCTGCCGGAGTCAATATTAATAGTGCAAGCACAACTTTCACTCCGGGAATTTGGAAAAATGGATCCGAATATGCCTGGGGAAACGAAGAAAACAGCAATATACGTGCAACCGTTGATGCCCTTGTGTATCTCAACGGATCCACTGATTATGTTGAGGTTTTTGTTTATCAAAACAGTGGGTCAAGCAAATTGACTATGGCCTTCACAAGTGGAACTTATTTTTCTGGATTCCTTGCACGCCCGGCATGACCATGACTCTCTACGAACAAATCACGGCTCTTTATCCCGAGCTAACCAGCGATGATTTTTTGCCCTGCAGTGGCACCATCGCCCTTCAAAACGACTCCGACGGGCGCGGCGATTACATCAAAGCCTGGAACCACCCAACCCTGCCTGAACCCACCGCTGAACAACTGGAGGCAGCACAATGAGCACCATCAAAGTAACCAACGTCCAGAACCCGTCAGCAGCATCTGCGGCGATCACGCTGGCATCAGACGGTACGGCAGCAGCAACGCTCAGTAGCGTCAACGGTGGACCGCTCAGTGGCACCCGTAACCGCATCATCAACGGTGATATGCGGATTGATCAAAGGAATGCTGGGGCGAGTGTGACGCCAACAACCGATGGCTCAACCTATCCAGTAGATCGCTGGGTCTCCAGACTGAGCCAAGCATCCAAATATAGTGCTCAAAGAAATAGCAGCATTACGCAACCCGGATATGGCTCGTCAATCGGTATTACGTCATTATCAAGCTACTCAGTAACATCCTCGGATTATTTTGCACTTGAGCACAAAGTTGAAGGATTCAATATCACTGATTTCTTATGGGGCACAGCATCGGCGAAGGCAGTTACATTGTCATTCTGGGTGCGCTCGTCGCTAACTGGCACGTTTGGCGGTTCAATTATCAATGGAAGTCCTTTTGATAGATCTTATCCATTTACCTATACAATTTCATCCGCAGACACTTTTGAGTACAAAACAATCACTATTCTTGGACCTACAGATGGTGGGTGGAATACAGATAACTCTTTAGGTCTTAGCGTCTTTTTTGGACTTGGCGCTGGATCATCGTTTAGTGGCACTGCCGGATCGTGGCAAAACTCCACCTATTTGTCAGCCACCGGAGCAACCTCTGTCGTCGGCACCTCCGGCGCCACGTTCTACATCACCGGAGTCCAACTCGAAGCCGGAAGTGTCGCCACACCGTTTGAACGCAGGAGCTACGGGCAGGAGTTAAGTTTGTGTCAAAGGTACTATCAGGCATCGGACATCGATGAGTATTATCAGCTACCATCAAGCTCTGCGACACAGGTTCAACGGCAAAAGGTCACTTTTCCTGTGACAATGAGAGCAGTCGCAAATGTGATTAGAACTAAGACTGGTGGAGGCGCTACAATCGGCGCCGATGGTAGTACCACACAAGGATTTAGATCCAGTTTCGGCGGCAGCGCTGTTGACTTTATAAATTACTCTTGGACTGCTGCTGCGGAGCTTTGAATTATGGCTTACAAGATCAACAAAAACGGTTCTATAGGCATCAGCCTTGACGCTAGCTCTGAACTGACTCTGCCACCCGAAGACAACGGTACACCCGAATGGGCTGCCTACAAAGCTTGGCTAGCCGAAGGCAACGAACCCTTGCCTGCCCCCGAACCCGAACCCGCTCCAGTGCTCACCACTGAGCAGAAGCTGGAAGCCGCTGGGTTGACCGTGGCGGAGCTTAAAGAGCTGTTCGGTCTTCAATAAACAAATTATCCACTTATTACAATGCTTACCCTACTTGGCATTAAAGTCTCCTACGAGACCCTTCTTTTCTTCGGACTGTTTCTTGGCTCTGAAATTGTTGGAGCTACCAAACTGAAGTCCAACGGTATCGTTCAACTGATTCTTGGCGGTATCAACGCTCTGAAGCCTCTTCGTAAAGAGGATGACAAGCTTCAACAGATTAAAGATAGCCTGAAGTAATCATCATGGTACTGCTTAGTGTAAGGCAGTACTATCTTCAGCGTGACAGTGCAACAGGTCACGGAGATCGGATGTGTTTTTCATCGACTTGTGCGATGGCAATCAAGTATCTCCGTCCTGATGCGCTTAAAGGTAGTAATGCAGATGATGATTACCTGAGAACTGTTCTCAAATACGGTGATACAACCGAATACACCTCCCATCTCAAAGCCTGTAAGCAGTACGGTGTCCTTGCTACCTTTTCCCAGAAAGGTACTAAAGATACTCTTCTCAATGAACTTAACTGCGGGTTTCCCGTAGCAACAGGTATCCTCCACAAAGGTCCTGCCTCAGCACCAAGAGGCGGTGGTCATTGGATGCTTCTTATTGGTGAAGATGAAGGCAAAGGTATCTTCCATGATCCATACGGTGAAATGGATAACGTAAACGGTGGTTATGTAACCATCGGCAAAGGTGGAAAGGATGTACGTTATAGCTGGAAGAACTGGCTACCACGCTGGGAAGTAGAAGGTAGTGGTTCTGGTTGGTACATGACCTTTCGTCCTATGCAACAATCATGATTGAAGCGTTACTTTCCGCTGCTGTAGCATTAACTGCTGGAGTTGCAGCTGTAACCAACAGAATACATTCTCGTATTAACCGTGTCCATGAACGGATTAACAATATAGATCAACGCATTGATAATTTTGAAGTTCGGATTGTTAGTAACTACGTTGCCAAGGCTGACTTTGAACGGGCGTTGACCAAGATTGATGCTGGCATGAACCGGTTAGACGAGAAACTAGATCGTATCCTTATGCGACATGACTAAAAAGATCTGCACTAAATGCGGGTCGGAAAAACCTTTAGATGCATTTGCTCAATACACCGAAAAGGGTATTAAAAAACATAGAGCACGATGCAATCCGTGTAGAAATGCGGATCAGAAAGAAAGGTACAAACAAAATCCTGATGTACATCGTGCCTATTTACTTAAACAGAAATACGGCTTAACTTTAAATGATTATGATGAATTAATTGAAAAACAAGAAGGTAGATGTGCTATTTGTGGCACAGATCAACCTAATTGCCATCATAAACGTTTTGTCGTTGATCATAATCATCATACAAATGAAGTTAGAGGACTTCTTTGTTCTACATGTAATACAGGTTTAGGTAACTTTTTCGACAATCCAGAAACTCTGCTTAAAGCAGCACAATACCTTTATACAAACGGTCATTATGGCAAAGCATCAAAAGGCGACTGAAGATGCCTTTAACCAGTTGCATAATTTAGTAACTGAAGAATTTCTTCGTCGTATCAAATCTGGTGAAGCCACTACACAAGATTTAAAAGCATGTTGTGACTGGCTAGCCAAGAATGACATTAGTGGTATTGCCTATGAAGGTAATCCACTGGACAAATTGGCGTCTGTGATGCCTAAAGTAGACCCTGAGATGGTGCAACGGAGGCTGTATGGCTCGAAGCACGTCTGAGTACTACAAGGACAACCCTAAGGCACGTGAGCGCCGTCAAAAACAGCAAGCTAAGTACAACAAGACCAACAACGGTCTTAAAATCCGTACCGCTGCTAATAAGCTAAACAGAAAACTTGGTACTTATGGCAACGGTGACGGAAAAGACGCTTCGCACACTGGTAAAAACACTGGTAAACTTGAAACACCGTCATCTAACCGCCGCAGACCCCGCACGGGTAAGAAGTACGCATAGTCATGACCCCGCTGTTGCCAACCCCTGATCACTACATTTACAACCTCATAACCATGACAAGTCCTGAAGCTAAACGGCTCTGGAGAAGAGCTATTAAGGAGCACTTCAATTGTCAATGTGTCTATTGTGGAGAAACTTATGAACTACATGAACTTACTTTGGATCACGTTGTTCCTCGCTACTTTGGGGGACAAACGATTACAAGAAATCTGGTTCCATCCTGCAGGAAATGTAATCAAGAAAAGGGGACTAGCAACTGGTTATCTTGGATGCGAGCCACGTTTGGCTGCAATCCGAGTAGAGAACAATTAATTCTATCGCACATTAAATAATGGCTGCTAAAAGAGAACTATTTAGAGCTGTTGAAAGTTGGTTAACTGACAATCCAGGCAAAAACCTTGCTGATTGGAGAAAAGAAACTGAATACACTGGTCCAGCTCTTAAAATTAGAAACCGTAGAGGTGAACCAGTTCGTGTTTCTTATAAAGGTCAAAGCGCGGCAGCTCAAACTAGACGAGCAGCCTTAGAAAAACCTAAAACAGAAGAAGAAGCAAAGTATCTTCGGGAAACCAAAGCACAAGCAAGAGAACAAAGTCAAAGTACTGAAGCTTTGTTTGTATCTGAAGGTAAACCGTCTATTGCTGAACATGATGTTAGACTAGCATCTGGCGGTACTAGCGAGTACATGTCAATTTCAGATCCTGAGTTTAAAGTCCACAAAGATACTGTGGAAGCTGAAGCTTATCGACGGTTTGGTGATCAAGTTGTCGTTGACATTGATGATGTGTCTGGTGATGTTCGTTTGATTCCAGCTAAATTTCACAACAAGTTTGAAAATACTAGCAAACAACCCGGAATTGATATTCCAGTAGGTAGTAACATTAAAGAGAAGCTAGATGAGTTTGCTAAAACTCAAATTTCTGATGTTGCAGAATCTGCTGAATCAGAAATGCCAGTTCAAGAAAGTGTTGCTACTTCTGAATTTGACATTTTAAATGAACTAGAAGATTTGCGTCAACAGTTTGAAACTTCTTTTAAACCAACTATGAGACGGTTTGGCGGAGGTTAAACGCCCGTATAAGGCACCTAGAAGCCCCTACAAGCCCCTTTAAACCACCTTTAAGTATATTCTATCATGAGCAATGTTTTAGACGCCTTACAGGGCGATTTTAAGCTATTCTTACAAGCCCTGTGGAGTCAGCTAGACTTGCCAGAACCGACCCGAGCACAATACGCCATTGCCGACTACCTACAGCACGGTCCAAAACGCCTACAGATTCAGGCATTTCGTGGTGTAGGTAAGTCATGGATTACTGGCGCTTTTGTGCTTTGGGTTCTTTTTAAGAATCCTGAGAAGAAGATTATGATTATCTCCGCTTCTAAAGAGCGTGCAGACAACATGTCTATCTTTCTTCAAAAGCTTATTATTGAGACACCGTGGCTTAAGCATCTGCAGCCTAAATCAGATGATGCCCGTTGGAGCCGGATTAGCTTTGATGTTAACTGCTCTCCATCTCAGGCACCGTCGGTTAAGTCGGTTGGAATTACCGGTCAGCTTACTGGTTCACGTGCTGACCTGATGATTCTTGATGACGTTGAGGTTCCTGGTAACTCCATGACGGAAATGATGCGTGAGAAACTGCTTCAACTCTGTACAGAGGCTGAATCTATTCTTACGCCTAAGGAAGATTCAAGGATTATGTACCTTGGTACTCCGCAGACAACATTTACTATCTACCGTAAACTAGCAGAACGTAACTATCGTCCTTTTGTTTGGCCTGCCAGAGTTCCCCGTAAGCTGGCAAACTACGAAGGATTAATTGCACCACAGCTACAAGAAGACATTGACATGGGTGCAGACCCGTGGAGTGTTACTGACCCTGACCGATTTAGCCATGAAGACCTACTTGAACGTGAAGCAGCTATGGGACGCAGCAACTTTATGCTGCAGTTCATGCTCGACACAAGCCTTAGCGATGCTGAGAAATTCCCACTCAAGATGGCTGATCTTGTCGTCACCAGTGTTAACCCTCAGTCCGCTCCTGATAGCGTCATCTGGTGCTCAGATCCTAGAAACGTCCTCAAAGAATTACCAACTGTCGGACTACCTGGAGATTATTTCTACAGTCCAATGCAGTTACAAGGAGAATGGGGTCCTTACCAAGAGACAATCTGCTCTGTTGACCCGTCGGGTAGAGGCACAGATGAGACAGCAGCAGCTTATATCTCCCAACGTAACGGTTTTTTGTACGTGCATGAAGTGCGTGCTTACCGAGACGGATACTCAGACAACACACTTTTGGATATTCTAAAAGGTTGTAAAAAATATAACGTTACTAAGCTGGTTGTTGAAACAAACTTTGGTGACGGTCTTGTAGCTGAACTATTTAAGAAACACATTCAACAAACTCAACAAGGTATAGATGTTGAAGAAGTACGTGCCAACGTTCGTAAAGAAGAGCGTATTATTGATGCCCTTGAGCCTATTCTTAATCAGCATCGCCTTATTGTCGATAAAGGCGTCATTGAATGGGACTACAACTCCAACAAAGATGATCCCCCAGAAAAGCGTCTACTTTACATGCTATTCTACCAAATGAGTCGCATGTGTCGGGAGAAAGGTGCAGTCCGACATGATGACCGATTAGACGCTCTTGCTCAAGGTGTTAAGTACTTTACCGATGCTATGGGTATCTCTGCTATGGAGGTAGTTAAACAACGGAAAAGAGACGACTGGAACGACATGTTAGAGTCGTTTTTAGACGACCCACAAGCCGCTACAAACCACCTTGCACTTGGTTTTAACTTAGACCAAAGAAGAGAAGCAAGAGGAATCTCCAAATCCGGCATCACCACTTGGATTTGACCGGTCCGTCACTTATACAGGGAGAAGGGAAGGGTGGACCCGACTCCTTGTAATTGGGGAAGACAACAAATCTTCCCCTTTTCCTACAGTAAACCGAATAAGGTTTTATTTTTCCTCCCCATTAAACAAAATACGGTTATTTCCGTTTTACTACTGTATGCTTACCTCCACTCCACATTCAGTTAACCTCATTCACCTTACTCCCAATGCTGAAGAACTAATCAGCTATATGGCACGTGTAAGTAATCCCTCTAATCAAACCAACACTCAGACAAGTGCTAGGTTGATTAAGTACCTCATCAAACACTCCCATTGGTCACCGTTTGAAATGGTGAACATGTGTGTAGAGATTAATACTACACGGTCTATAGCAGCACAAATCCTTAGACACCGTAGCTTTAGCTTTCAAGAGTTCTCTCAACGGTATGCCGATGCTTCACAGCTTGGTAGTCCGGTTGAACCGCAACTCCGTTTACAAGATAGTAAAAATAGGCAGAACAGTATTGAAGTAGAAGATGAAAACCTGTTCCTTAAACAAGAAGTAAAGCAACTGTTTAAACATTCAGAATTGGTGTATAAAAAACTGCTTGAAGCCGGGGTAGCTAAGGAATGTGCAAGAGAAGTTCTTCCACTTTCTATGCCAACACGGTTGTACATGAATGGAACTATTCGGTCTTGGTTGCATTACTGTGATCTCCGAACCGCTCATGGTACGCAAAAGGAACACGCACAGATAGCCGGTCAAATACAAGACCTACTTTATCAACACCTCCCCAATGTCTGCGAGGCAATGTGGAACAAAAACAACGAGTAAACGAGTTGACTCTACGACTAAATGAGTTCAAAACTCTCTACAAAGCCTGGAGTAGAGGTATTTTCTGGTGGGATCACCTCCTTCTTGGTCTTTTGTATTGGGTAGAAGAGAGGATTATTAACTATCGAATTAAAGTAGAGATAGATAAGGCGGTTGAGTCGGTTGAAATGCCGGTTCAAGACTGTGTGACACCGGTTTACACAGAACAACCCGGAGAGGGGTCTCTGGGCTTCTCTGAGATACGTCTGAGTGCTCCTTGGTATGAGGAGGTGAAAGGCGGCGTTAAACCGCTTACAGAGCCTTCTAGAGACCTCTGAAGATTTTTGGCATAAATTTGCAAAGGGATATATCGTATAGGCAGGGTCGCAGATCCCCCCGTGGGGGTGGGTGCACGTACGCACGGCTGGACGCCAGTGCCAGCGGCTGGACACGGCTAAGCGCCAGTGCTCGCCCGCGTTGTCCAGCTTGCGCACCTGTGTCTGCTGCAGGTACGCGGACACAAGCGGCGCTGGACCGGCGTTGAACCGGGGCTAGACTGTGTTGAACCGCTGACACTGACTGGGTTTACAGCGATCTGTCGCGCCTCATTAGCAATGCTTATATTGATTGATAAGCAACAGTTATAACCACTGCGCCGCAACGGTTTAACGCCAGTCATCCACCACCATTGTGCCACTTCATCCAACTGTCCACCGCCAAACCGGCTCGACACCGTGTATGATGGCTACACAGCAGCTGGCTGGACGGTTACGCATACTCGACTCTCCCTGTTAAGGGGGAGGAGAGTCTCGTAAGCTCCACCGCCAGCTCTGCCTCACCGAACCACTGGCACTTCGCCGCTGGCTCAGCACCTCGACAACTTCATAAGCACACCGCTTCCGGAGCAACCGGTAGGCAGCGACGACCGGCATGGGTTCTTGACCGGGAGGTGTGGTAGACACGTCAGAGCGGCTCGCTAGTCGCTCACCCAGCGCCGAGCCTCAGGCGCACACACAAATTTGCTCAAGGCACCGGCTAGTATGCATCGGCGTACACCAGGGTTCGAGTCCCTGGCTAGTCATTGCTGCTCCACAAGGACGCAGCTCAATTCCACTTACACTTTCACAACATGTTCATCACTGTTTCTCCTCGTACCTCTGACGCTATCGCTCAGCTGCAGGTTGATCCGTTCAACGCAGTTGCATTCGTCGAGTTCACGAACGGTTATGCATACGAGTACACCAATGTGTCTCGTCGTGCTATCGCTAACCTGTTGCTCAATCCCAACATGTCGCTTGGCTTCTGGGTTAACAAGAACCTGGTTAACACCAAGCGTTGCAAGGTGATTGACTCCGGTTATATGCAGCCTTGCTGAGGCTAGCTCGCTTGTAGGTTACACTGAGGGGTGCGCCCCTCTCTGTAGCTGACACGAGTGTCTCGTTACACTCGACTAGCTACGTTCACTCGCTTTACATACAACATGACCATGCATGATGCACTCACTGCTCGCTTCACCGATGCAGATGAGATCAAGGACGTAGCCACCTATGGCTGCGAAGGTGGTGTCAATGGTTTCATTTATTACTCCGAGACTTCTAAGTTCTTCGATGAGTATGAGGATGAGATCTATGATTACCTCAACGATGCCGGTTATTCTATGAAGAACTTTGTAGACACTGGCTCTACAATTAGCACCCTCAAGAATGATCTTGTGTGGTGTGCTGTTGAGTTGTGGTGTCAAGCACAGCACATGGCTAACGAGCTTGAGCGTGAGGCTCTCGCTGCCTAAGCCTGATGTTTACACTGAGGGACTTCGGTCCTTCTCTGTAGCCTTCAATGCTACATGTTCTTTCACATGGAGTTACTTATGTCCAACATTGATTACCTTCGTCAACAACTTGAGTATGCTGAGGAGCAACTCATGATTGCTGATGATATGTACAGCAAGCTCACCTGGGGTAACAGGTGTGATGCACTCGAAGCTGCCCTTGCTGATGCGGAGGTTGCATAATGCAGTACCAAATCCTATACACAAAGGGGCGTGACATTTGCGCCTGTGAGTACATCACTGCTCGCTCAGTCATGGAAGCATGGAGCAAAGGTGATGCTCGTGCACAAGGACGTGAGCGTGTCCTTGATGTTGTACCAATGACAAACAACACACAAGATTACAAGGAGTTCTGATGACCTACTACATTAACCGTCAAGAGGGTCGCTATGATGAGACCTGTGATGAGTACACTACACGCACTGAAGCATACGCTATGTTGCGTGAGTATCAAGTAGCTGAGCATGGACGTGCTTACTACTACCTGTCCACTACATGTAAGGAGAATTGGAAATGATTACCCAAGAGAATAGAGACTTCGTTAACTTTCTTTTTGATAAGCTTGTGTCTCACGTAGACACTGACATGCTTGATCTGCACGATGATGATTCATGCTGCGATCATTTTGAGTTTAAACAATTGGAGTTAATCTGATGACTGAACATTCTACTGCTATCAAAGTACCTACCTTTCCTGATGAGTTTAAACCTATCATCAAGGTACTCAATCGTGCATGTTGTAATGATGAGATCATGCAGCATGTAACTGATGATGAAGCTGAGCTAATCAGTGGTTGGCTCGATGAATTTAAAAACCTTGCATTGGAGTTTGCTGAATGACTGAAACACTTACTCGATCCCGCGAATGGCTGCTACTTAATGCAGTCGAATCATGGCTGTATCACTACGAAAGTGTAGGTGATGTTCCTACGATTGAGCAGTATAAGCTGCTGCGTAATGAGTTCCATGATGCGTACATGCAAACCTTTAGCAAGGACGCAGAGGAACCAACACCTCAACCATCTACATCCTCTCGCAAAGGTAAAACAAATGCTTCACAATCATCAGCCAAAGCTGTATGAAATCACCCTTAGTTCAGGCACTATGTATCTATTAGCGCCCGATTCTGAGTCAGCTGCATGGATGGCTCTAGAATTGTCCCAAGAACGCAACGATAAACTAATCAATGTGAGGTTATCTGATGAGTGGTAAACGTTACTATCCTAACAATTGGGAGGCATTCAAGGACACACCCGATGAGATGTTTGAACCCCACTCTTTTGATGAGATCATGGAGTGGAAGGTAGCAGGTTGGGAGCTACCATCGTCTGTCTGTTGTATCATTCGTGTACGTGACACCAAGACCTACAAGGTCAAGGAGCACGTCTACATGCGTGAATCAGCAGCACAGAACAAGGTCAGGCAGCTTATGCGTACACCTGACATTGAGTTTACTGTTTGTAATCACGACGCAATCCACCATCTTACTTGCGAGGCTATTGACAATGACAACTAAAGTTTACTATCGCCGTTTGCACCAACTGTGTGCACAACTGCAGAATCATCCGCACCGTGATGAGATCCTTGAGCTTGCTATGGAGCAGCTCGCAGATGACAACGACACTGTAGACTTCGCCTATGCCAACACCCGCTCAAATTGAGGAACAAGTTAACCTTGAGCGTGAACAGATACGCCAAGGACTCAAGGCTCTCCGTGACAACACAAGGAAGCTAGAAGAGAAAGACTACGCTAGTGCTTCTGTCTATGGTGTAGCGTCAGTTCAAACACTGATTCCGCTTGTTGTTAAGCGGATCCAAGCTACATCTAACCGCATACATGAGGGTAAGACAGGCACAGCATTTGCAGAGATACGCATGTATCTAGCTGATGTTGAAGCTGAGGTAGCAGCAGCTATCGCCAGTAAAGTTACCTTTGATAAGGTATTCTCTACTATTCCTTCTTCATCCAAGGTACAGAATGTAGCCGATTCAATCGGCACTGCACTTGAGAATGAGTGCATGATGCGTCATTATGAACGCACTGTGCCTGGCTTGCTTAACGTACTGAAGGAGAACTATTGGCACAAGTCAATCGGTACTCATCAAAAGGTTAAGGTTATTTCTACCTTGATGAATCGGTATGATGTTGAGCACTGGCAATCATGGGGCAAAGCTAACCGAGTGAAGCTTGGTGGTTGGTTACTTGATTGCATCTGCGAAGGCACCAACTGGTTCATGCGTGACATACGTCGGGAAGGACGCAAGACACATCAGTACATTGTACCTACCCCTGATTTCTTGGACATCAAGGACGAGGTAGTAGCTACAGCTGAGCTGTTCAGTCCTATGACTTGGCCTATGCTCATCCCTCCTAATGATTGGAGCATCACACAGCCAGGTGGATACCTGCTAAATGAAGTGATGCGTGGGCATGACATGGTGCGGCGGGGCGGTCCGTCACTTATACAGGGAGAAACACCGATCAAGTTTCTGAACAAGATTCAGAAGGTCGCCTACCGTATTAATCCGTTTATTACTGAGGTTGCAGAAACCTTAATGAGTAAACAGATAGAGGTAGGTAAGTTTGTCCCTATTATTGAACTTCCCTTACCGCCTAAACCGGTAGACATTGCGGAGAATAAAGAAAGTAGAAAAGATTACAGAAGAAGAGCAGCTGAGATTATGAACATTAATGCACAGGCTTTTCAACGATCATGCCGTACACGTATGACGATGAATGCAGTGCAGGTGTTTAAAGATCGAGAGCAGTTCTACATTCCGTGGTCTTTTGATTACAGAGGTAGAGCATACCCTATCCCTGCTTTTCTTACACCGCAAGACACAGACTTTGGCAAGTCATTGTTAAAGTTTCATGATGAGTCTTTCGTTGATGACTATGCCTGTGATTGGTTAGCTTTCCAGGTCGCTACAACGTATGGTCTAGATAAAGCACCCATGGCTGAGCGATTAGCATGGACGCTAGAGAATCATCAACTCATCACACTCATCGCCACTGATCCTATCTCTAACCTTCATGAATGGGAAAGTGTCGATGAACCTTGGCAGTTCTTAGCTGCATGTGAGGAGTACTATCATTGCTGCATTAAGTGTGATCGTTCTCATACCTCACTGATGGTAGCTACAGATGCTACATGCAGTGGTCTTCAGATCCTTGCTGGATTAGCCAGGGACGCCTCTACAGCACGGCTCGTTAACGTTCTGCCATCCGATAAACCTCAGGACGCTTACAAGGTCGTTGCAGAGGCTGCTACGCCTAACTGTCCCGAGTCCATTCAACCTTACATGGACAGGAAGACAGTTAAGCGTGTAGTTATGACCGTTCCTTACAATGCTAAACCGTACTCAAACAGGACGTACATCAGTGACGCCTTGAAGGAGAAAGGTTTAACGTATGCCAAAGAAGACACAGACAAACATGCAATTCAAACTGATGTTTGGTCTAAAGGCGGACGGTTCTACACCAAATCCGATCTAACTCAAACAGTTAAGGCGGTCAGGGACGCAATGGAAGTTGTAGTTCCTGGTCCAATGGCTGTGATGACATGGATCGAGAGTGAGGTAGCTGAGGCTATCAAACGTGGTGCAACTGAGTTAACATGGACAACACCTTCTGGGTTTGTCGTTACTCAACGTCTGATGAAACCAGAGATACAACGTATTGAGTTACAGCTGCTTGGCACTTGTAACCTACGTGTTGCTGTTGGTGACTCTGACCAGGTTGACTTACTGCATCACAAGAATGCAACAGCTCCCAACCTTATCCATTCGCTCGATGCCAGCCTGATACACTTATCGGCGCTGCGCTTCGATGCACCCATTGCACTTATCCATGACTCTGTGTTATGCAGAGCCACGGACATGTCCACGCTATCTACCATGGTGCGTGAGACATACATGCACCTGTTCGCAGAGCATGACTTTCTTCATGACTTCGCATCTCAAATAGGTGCGGAGACTGACCCACCGATTGTAGGCGACCTTAAGCCTGAATCGGTTATCGAATCCACCTACTTTTTCTGTTAATGGCACAAACCATCCACAAGACCGAACAGCCTGTTGTCCTTGAAGGGTTCCAAGCTGTACTGAAGCCTGGCAAGTTTGGTTACAAACTGTCTGCGCTGCTCGATCAAGACACTATCAACACGCTTGAAGATGAGCGTACTGAACTGCTCAAGTGGGCAGAATCCAAACTGAAGAACCCCAAGCGTTCCACCCTCAAGCCTGAGCCTTGGGAAGAAGTCAAGGACGGACAGTATCAAGTCCGCTTCAGTTGGAATGATGAGACCCGTCCTCCCGTTGTTGATACGGAAGGCAAGGTCATTACTGATGAAGATACCCCGCTGTATGGTGGATCGAAAGTCAAGCTTGCATTCCGTCAGAAGCCATACATCCTCAAGGACGGTGTGACCTATGGCACTAGCCTGAAGCTTGCTGGTGTACAGGTGATTGCACTCAATACGTCCGCTGGTGTAGACACTGGTGATCTGGATGATGCATCCGTGGCTGAGTTGTTTGGTAAGACTGCTGGTTTCAAGGCAGCCGACCCCAATGTAACTCCTTCTGCTGATGTAACGGAGGACGACGACTTCTGATGTTTAGATCAGGCTTAGAGGGTAAGGTCGCTGACCTTCTCTCTAGCTTGAAAGTTAAATACGAATACGAATCACGCAAACTCGCATACATTCTTGAATGCAACTACATCCCCGACTTTCTTTTGCCGAATGGTATCTTTCTAGAAGTGAAAGGACGCCTGACAAGCGAGGATCGCCGCAAGATGATCGCAGTGAAGAAGAGCAATCCCGACTTAGATATTCGGTTCGTCTTTCAAGCACCCTTTAACAAGATCTACAAAGGGTCCAAAACCACCTATGCGAAGTGGTGCGAGAAGCACGGCTTCCCATGGACTTCATACCAATCCATCCCAATCTCATGGCTAACCTAAAGTACGGCTCAGTTGAGTTCTATTGTGAGCACTTCAGTGACTTGCTTGCTGATGTTGACGGTGAAGAACCTGCTACTGCTGATAACATCATTCAAGGGTTTCTGACTTCCGTTGACGAATGGTTTGATTATCACGAACGACAAGCTAATGCATACGCACAACTCCGACAGCGAGTTCGTGAGGCACTTGCCGTGTGACAATTGTGGCTCATCAGATGCAAACTCTTTGTATTCTGATGGGCATACTTTTTGTTTTTCGTGCAATTCGTACGATCACGTCGAAGAAATTGTTCACACTCACAAAATGCCCACTAATGTACAGTTACGCGGATCAGCCGAGCGGCTGCAAAAACGACGTATCTCAGAAAAAGTCTGTCAACAATACCGAATCCACAAAGACGGTGACGTTTTACGCTTCTATTATTTCAGCGAGTCTGGAGTACTTGAAGGCTGTAAAGTAAAGACTAAAGACAAAGTATTCACCTACGAAGGCAATGTCCCCGGAACACTCTTTGGACAACATTTGTTTCCCGCCACTGGAAAACGAGTTGTCATTACAGAAGGCGAACTCGATGCAGCTTCATGTCAAGAAGCTATGCCGGGTTGGCCGATGGCATCGTTACCTAGCGGTGCCGCTTCGGCCAAGAAGTCGATTCAACGGGTTATCCCCTGGCTCCAGGGTTATGAGGAGATTGTCCTGTTCTTCGACAATGACGAGGCAGGCCGTAAGGCGACGGAGGAAGCAGCAAGCGTACTCCCACCTGGCAAGTGCAAGATTGCATCGCTCCCGAATGATTACAAAGATGCGTCAGACGCCCTCGTTGCCAATGACGCTCAAGCGATTCGTGAGGCTATTTGGAATGCAAAACCTTACCGTCCAGATGGGATCGTTGATGGCAAAAGCCTCTTCGAGCTTGTAACTACACCGCTTCCACCTTCTGATCATGACTACCCCTTTGTGGGACTACAAAATAAACTTCACGGGATCAGATACGGCGAGCTTGTTACAATTACTGCAGGATCTGGTATTGGTAAATCCAGCTTCTGTAGAGAGTTGGCAACTCACCTTCTCAGTTCCGGTGAACGAGTTGGATACTTGGCTCTCGAAGAGAGCAACCGAAGAACAGCTCTCGGACTAATGTCCGCTGCTGTTGGAAAATCACTACACCTTGGAGAACATGAACGATCTGATCTCACCAAAGCATATCAAGACACTCTTGCTAATTGGAACCTCTTTCTTTTCGACGGCTTTGGTTCTTTTGATCCTGATCTCATCTACAACCGAATTGAATACCTGGCAACAGGTCTTGATGCGAGGATCATCTTTCTAGATCACCTCAGCATCTTGTTGTCTGGTCTTGACGGTGATGAACGCCGCATGATCGACACCACCATGACACGCCTGCGCTCTCTTGTAGAACGTACAGGCGTAGCTATGTTTCTCGTCTCCCACCTCAGACGTACATCTAACGACACTAACCATGAGGAAGGAGCACGTGTTACACTTGGACAGCTGCGTGGAAGCGCGGCAATTGCACAACTCTCTGACGGAGTTATTGCACTCGAAAGAAACCAACAGGCCGCAACTGGAAGAAGTGATACAACAGTGCGAGTCCTTAAAAATCGCTATTCGGGCGAAGTTGGTGTCGCGTGTAATTTGAGCTACGATTTATCCACCTGTAAATTCCATGAAACTCAACCAGAACAAGAGTTCGACCCCAGTACAGACTTTTGAAGATTACGGGTTCGCTTACTTCTATGAGCAGAAGGATGGCAGCATCTTGACTGCTATCCCTCCCAACCCTCCCACTCCTGAAGCCGTAGCACGAGCACAGTTCGTTGATAAGACGTACGTGTGGCACGGTAAATGACTACTCTAATCTTTGACTTAGAAACCAACGGGTTATTGTATGATCTCTCCTGTATTCATTGTCTGGTCATCCACGATCTCGAAGCTGACCAAACCCTTGTGTACAACGATCAAGGCAATCAAGAACCTGTTGTCCGTGGTATTGCCCGACTTGAAGAAGCCGAGTGTATCACCGGACATAACATAATCGGGTACGACATACCCGCAATCAAGAAGCTGTATCCCTGGTTTGAACCATCGGGTAAGGTCGTTGATACGCTGCTTCTCTCACGTCTGTATCACACAGATCTCCTTGCTATCGACAAGAAGCGTAACTGGAAACACATGCCAGTGAAGCTGTATGGTCGCCACTCCCTTGAAGCCTACGGTTACCGCCTGGGTGAGTATAAAGGTGAGTTCGGAAAGACTACTGACTGGAAAGAATGGTCAGAAGATATGCAAGAGTATTGCGTACAAGACGTTACTGTTACTCGTAAATTATGCGAACACTTCCACCCCTACCTGACTGGTGCACGTTAGAACATCAGGTAGCGCAAATCCTCACCCAACAAGAACTGCATGGCTGGTACTTCGATGAGCAACAAGCATATGAGCTTGAGTCTTCTCTCCGAAGCGAACTGGAATCTCTTACAGGATCACTACGAGAAAGGCATCCTCTCATTGCAGGATCGGAATTTACTCCTAAGCGAAATAACAAAACTTCTGGCTACATTGAAGGATGCCCCTTCACCAGGCTAAAGGAGTTTAGTCCTACATCGCGTGAACACATTGCGTGGGTAATGCAAACCTATTACGGTTGGCAACCTATTGAGTTCACAAACAAGGGTAAACCTACAGTTGATGAAGTTGTATTGAAAGAGATTGGTACGCCAATCGCTCTTGATTTCTTCCGTTGTCTTGAACTAACTAAACAACTTGGTATGTTGTCGGAAGGCGTCAATGCCTGGTTGAAGTTAGTAAGAAACAACCGTATTCATCACCACTGTTCAGTTGCAACTAACACGTTTAGATGTGCACACCGCAAACCAAACCTAGCTCAAGTACCAAGTGACGCAGAATTTCGACGACTCTTCCGAGCATCGCCTTCCTTGGTTATGGTCGGCGCTGACCTTGCTGGTATTGAACTCCGTATGTTGGCTCATTATCTGGCAAGGTATGACGAAGGTCGTTATGCCGACATTCTCCTCAACGGTGACATTCACCAAGAAAATGCTGACAAAATCGGCATTAGTAGAAAACAAGTCAAGACAGTAACCTATGCATTCCTGTATGGAGCTGGCGACGCTAAGCTGGGAAGAAGCTATGATCCTCAACTCAATGAAAAAGAAGCAAAGAGAAAGGGCAAGGAGATACGTCAGGCTTACATGGATGCAGTTCCTGGACTTGAGAAACTGGTTTCTGCGGTTAAGTCCAAGGCGGAATCTGGTTACATCAATTTGTGTGACTCTCGCCGCTGCACTGTTGATGGTAGCCACAAGGCTCTCAACTACCTCCTCCAAGGATCTGCCGGAGTACTAGCGAAACGGTGGATGCTTATCAACCATGAAAACACACGTGAGCTATGCTGCTCACAACTAGCATTTGTACATGACGAACTACAATTCGAGTGCGATCCCGGACATGTGGATCAACTACGAACATCCCTGGTACGCTCAGCTGAGGAAGCTGGACAGTACTACAACTTACGAATCCCGATTGCTGCAGAAGCACAAGTCGGAAACAACTGGAGTGAAGTACACTAATGGCAGTCAAATCTAAAACCGCACTTGGACGAGTTCAATTTAAATCTCGTGCTAAGTTCAAACACACCCGTCAAGGTCAAGGCACTCGGTCTCTTCCTTCGCATGGGCGCAAGCTCAAGCGGGGGCAAGGTAAGTGAGTCTTCTGATTGATGCAGACTTCATTGTTTACAAATGCTGCGCCGCTAACGAAACAGAAATCGACTGGGGAGATGATGTTATCGTCGTCTCAAGTCGTTTCTCCGAAGCCTACAACATGGTCGAACGCGAACTCCTTAACATCGCAACAGATCTTGGATGCTTCGATGATTCTATTTTGTTTTTTACTGATAGCGTCAACTTTCGTAAACGTATTGACCCAGCGTATAAAGGACATAGAAACAGAAAGAAACCGTGTGGTTACCGCCGGGTCATCAACAAACTCAAGGAAGAATACAACGTTGTTGTAATGCCTGAGTTAGAAGCAGACGATGCTCTTGGCATTTATGCTACTAAAGAACCAGGACACATCATTTGTAGTCCTGACAAAGATATGCGACAGATACCTGGAGACCTTTATGATTTATCTGATGGCGTTGTCACAATCACCAAAGAAGAAGGTGAGCGTTGGCACTACATTCAAACGCTGGCTGGCGACCAAACTGATGGATACAGCGGTGTACCTAGCTTCGGGATCAAACGAGCTGTTGCCTTCTTTGAAGAGAACGGGTACAGCTGGGAGTCCGTGGTCAAGGCGTTTGCCAGTAAAGATCTTGATGAGTCCGTCGCCTTACAAAACGCTAGGCTCGCAAAGATCCTACAGCACACCGATTATGACTTCACCAACCAATGCGTCAAACTTTGGACCCCCACCTCCGATAGTCGAACTGACGATGGAGCAGCAGTTCAAAATGCGTCAGATTGAAGACGCACTTAGACACCCTGATTCACCTAAGGAGGACATCATTACTGTCTTCCTTGCACTACAAAAGCAATGCTTTGTCCTTGGTAATTCACTCTCTAACCTAGTAAAACATTGGCCTACTCCAACACAAATGGACCCGACTACTATCGACGAGGTTCTATCCAAGTTTGGGATTTCATCCGAGACCAAGGACTAAACTTCCACCTGGGTAACGCAATTAAATACATTTGTCGGGCGGGATACAAAGACTCCCGCATTTCTGATCTCCGTAAAGCAATCCACTATCTACAAAATGAGCTTGAAAACGAAATCCTTCATCAGCGACCAAGCAAAGGAGTTCCGGAAAAGTTTCCAGGTCAGCAACAGTACGAGTCCAGCTTCACGGACTGGTCAGAGGACTTTGATCGTTGAGGAATTTAAAGAGTTTCTTGACGCTGAAAACCAACTGCTTCGTGACTTCACGATTAATTCTGCTGACTGTTTGAAAGAGCTTGCAGACCTTGTTTATGTCTGCTACCAATACGCTGAGAATCTTGGATGGGATCTAGATGAAGCTCTGTACCGAGTACACCTCAGCAACATGACCAAACTTGGTGCCGATGGTAAACCCATTCGACGCGAAGATGGCAAGGTTCTGAAAGGACCAAATTATCAACCCCCTACCCTCACTGATCTCGTCTAATAATGTCCGCTCCACAAAAAGAAGTTATTGCCCGCACTGGTCGGGTACAGTCATGGATCGACGACCCCACCTCCCGCCTACCTGTCTCCTGCACTGTCTTTGTGGTGGAGGATACAATGGAAGGACCAAATGGAATCGAAGCCTCATGGCGGTTCGTCAGCCACGCTCTCCGCTTTGGAGCAGGCGTTGCTGTGCATTTATCTAAGCTCCGTCCCAAAGGAGCAGAAAATGGCAAAGGTCTTGTGGCTTCTGGTCCGGTGTCCTTTGCCAAGATCTACAGCACCCTCAATGAGATCCTCCGACGTGGAGGAGTCTACAAGAACGGCGCTGTAGTGTGCCACCTTGATCTTAACCATCCTGACATTCTTGATTTCGTTCAAGCATCACGTGCTGAGCTTCCCTGGGTCAAGCGTTGTGTAAACATCAACAACCATTGGTGGGAAGAAGCTACTCCTAATGTACGTGCTGCTCTCCTGCAAGGTATCAAGCAAGGTGACATTTGGCTGAACAAGACTAAGATTGATGCCTACGGTAAGCGTATCCGTGGCAACGTCTGCCTTGAGGTTTATTTGCCTAGCCGTGGCACTTGCTTGCTCCAACACATCAACCTTGGAGCTTGTGAGTATCAAGACCTTGGACCTGCCTTTGTGAAAGGTATGTCCCAGCTGTGTGATCTGCACGGCAAAACTAATGTAGACCAATCAGGTGAATACCTGTCTCCCGAAGTTGATCGTCAGGTAGGTTTGGGTATGCTTGGTCTTGCAAACCTGCTGCGTAGGTACGGTGTTACCTATAAAGAATTTGGTGATGCCCTGGAAATTGTCAACAACGGTAAGGGTAACGCTGACTACACTACATCCATCACTCTTGCTTTTGAACTGCAAAAGGCTATTAATCAAGCAGCACAAGTAGCACGTGTCGCTAACATGGACCGTGCATTTGCTATCGCTCCTACTGCCTCTTGCAGCTACCGTTACAAAGACCTGGATGGGTACACTACCTGTCCTGAAATTGCACCTCCTATTGCCCGTCAGGTGGACCGTGATAGCGGTACGTTTGGCGTCCAGAGCTTCGACTACGGTCCTGTTGAGATCGCAGCTGAGGTTGGCTGGGATGCATACAAGAAAGTTGCTGATGGCATCATGAGGATGCTTGACGCCACGGGACTTCTTCACGGTTACAGCTTCAATAGTTGGTCTGATGTGATCACCTATGACGAAGCGTTTATCGAAGAGTGGCTTGCTTCTCAGCAAACCTCCCTTTACTATTCGCTTCAGGTTATGGGTGACACGCAAGACAAGACCAGCGCATATGCCGCATTGGACGAGTCAGAAGTGGATGCCTACCTGGAGTCCATTTTGTACGACAGGGATGATAACCCTGCACCTGATTGTAATTGCGGCGAATGAACCCTTATCAGAAACTACTTGAAAGAAAAAGAACTTGGACCCCTGTTCAAACGACTGCGGGTAAACTGGCTGAAGGTGCGGAAGAAACTATCTACCGTGCTTTGGCAATCCGACATATGGAGCTTCCGGTAGGAGACTTTATCCATGATGCGCTTAAAACTGAAGTACCACAAATGGCGAGGGATCTCCTTCTGTCCAATATCAAAGACGAAGAAAACCACGACCTTGCACTCGGTTACATTGCCAATGCTATCGGCGTTGATGAAAAAGCTGAAGCCGAAGCAAAGAATCTGCGGGACGCCTGGATTGCTCATCCAGATCACACGATCCTCAAGGCGCTGGTTGCCGAACGTGCAGTTTTCTTCGTGCTCCTCCCATTCTTCAGATTTAACGGTGATGCTGGTCTCCGAACAGTAAGTGCTGACATTTCTAGAGATGAACAAGTACACGTGGCTACAAATAGCTTGGTGTGTAGGGAGCTCAATCTTGATTGGAGTCCTTCTCTTGACAAGCTCCGTAAAGCAACTATCAATTGGGTGATGCAACCTTTGTCTGCATCTAATCCAAATAAATATCTGAACAAAAAATTTTGGCTTGATTCCAGTGATCGTCTGATGTATGAAGGACGAGCACCTGAACTTGTCGAAACTAAGCGTGCCAGAATGCCAGCGTTTTTCGAGCACGCTAATCAAAACCTACCACAGTATGCTTAATCATGGGTTCTAACGGTACGTTTAGCCAACGACTATTGCAGGCTCAAGAAGAAAAGAAAAAAAAAGAAGCAGACGCTGAACTTTTCAAGCGTTTGTCTAGCATGGAGGAGCAGCTTTCATTCCTTAAACAACAAGGTGAAAGCAACAAACAAACTGTTTCTACTCCTGGTATTGTGCAGCCAACTGCTACTGTTGGTCAAAGACAGGCTGGACTTCGTATTAATCAAGACGTAGCACCAAGCCGTCTTCGCCGTATGAACCGTGCTATGTAAGTATGCCAACCCCTTATTCCACCCATTTAACAATTGAACAGCTTCTAGCTGAACTAGAAGATGTTTTTCCACCCGTCAATCCCACTCCTGATACTTCATTATCCAACGTAATGTATCGCGCTGGACAACGTAGTGTTGTGGAATGGATCAGCTCTAAATTTGATGAGGAGATTTAATCATGGGCGCAGCTAGGCGTCAACACCATGCACAACAAAACGCAATGCGAGCGGCCAATGAAGAAGCTAATCGCATGGCTGAGATGATGCGTCAACAACAAGAGGCTGAACGTCAGCGCCTTGAAATGATGCGTCAACAAATGGAAGCACAAACTAAAGCAATGCTGGAAGCTAGCAAAGCACCTACTACTGTTAAAAGCACCATTGGTGCTGAAACTGGTAGCGTACGTACTGCTGCTTCTCGACGTAAAAGCACTGTTGCAATGGGCAGTGGTGCAGCTTCACTTCGTATTCCCCTTAACATTGGAGGTGGCTCCAGTGGTGGTCTTAGTATCTAATTAATTAAATGAACGCTAAAAGCAGGTACGATCATCTATCCAGCTACCGTTCTCAGTTTCTTGACACAGCGGTTGAGTGCTCAAAGCTCACCATTCCTTACCTCATCCAACGTGATGAGTTCCGTGTTACACATCAAACCCTCAAACAACCTTGGCAATCCGTAGGTGCTAAAGGGGTAGTGACACTTGCATCCAAGTTGATGCTGTCTCTCCTTCCCCCTCAAACTACGTTCTTCAAACTTCAGGTACGTGATGATAAGCTAGGCACTGAATTGCCTGCTGAGATTCGTTCTGAACTTGATCTTAGTTTTGCCAAGATGGAGCGTATGGTCATGGACACAGTTGCTGCTTCTAGCGACCGTGTTGTAGTGCACCAAGCTCTTAAGCATCTTGTGGTTGGTGGTAACGCCCTAATTTATATGGGTAAGGATGGGTTGAAACATTACCCACTGAATCGCTACGTTGTCGATAGAGATGGAAACGGTAACGTAATTGAGATCGTAACCAAAGAACTTATTAACAAAAACCTACTTCCTAAAGAACTCATTAAAGAACCTCTTCCAGTTATGGATGAGAGCTTCTCACATGAAAATGATGTAGAGGTGTACACCCATGTACGTCTCGACAATAACCGTTGGCTGTGGCATCAAGAAGCCTACGGTAAAAAGATTGAAGGTTCAGACAGTAAAGCACCAGTAGATGCAAGTCCTTGGTTGGTCCTCCGTTTCAACTCTGTTGACGGTGAGAACTACGGACGAGGTAGAGTCGAAGAATTTCTGGGTGATCTCAAGTCTCTTGATGCACTCTCTCAGGCACTCGTAGAAGGCTCTGCAGCAGCCGCTAAGGTCGTCTTCGTGGTATCACCCTCAAGCACAACTAAAGCACAGACGCTGGCGAAGGCAGGCAACGGTGCGATCGTTCAAGGCAGACCTGATGACATCGGTGTTATCCAAGTGGGTAAGACCGCTGACTTTGCTACTGCCATGACACTGATGCAACAACTTGAGCGGCGGTTGTCCGAAGCATTCCTCATTTTGAATGTTCGTCAATCCGAACGTACTACTGCTGAAGAAGTACGCCTTACTCAACTTGAACTTGAACAGCAACTCGGTGGACTATTTTCTCTGCTGACTGTTGAGTTCCTTCTTCCTTATCTGAATCGTAAATTGCTGGTACTGCAACGCAGTGGTCAGCTGCCTAAGATTCCTAAGGATCTTGTGAACCCAACTATTGTTGCTGGTATCAACGCACTTGGCCGTGGTCAAGATCGTGAATCTCTCACTGCCTTTATCATGACTATTGCCCAGACACTTGGACCTGAAGCACTGATGCAATACATCAATGCTGATGAAGCTATCAAGCGTTTGGCAGCTGCACAAGGTATCGACGTATTGAACCTTGTGAAATCTATGGAGCAAATCCAACAAGAACAAGCAGACGCTGCTCAAGCACAAGAGGATCAACTCATGCTGCAACAAGCAGGTCAGATGCTTAAAGCACCACTGGCTGATCCATCCAAGAATCCAATGGCAGCTGAGACTGTCAATGCGGCAATGGGTGAGGAAGTCATTCCACCAATGCAATAACACATGGCTGAAACTCTAAGTTACGATCCCAGTTCCGACCCTGAGGTTCTCGCTTCAATTGAATCGGATGAAGCGGAGTCTCTCGCTATTGGCGAAGAGATGATTAACCAAGCCAATGCACGGCTTGCTGGTAAGTACAAAAATGCACAAGAGCTTGAAAAAGCTTACATGGAACTTGAAAAGAAATTGGGTTCCAGAGAAGATGCAGGTGAATCTGAATCAGAACCTGAATCCGAGGAAGATGAACCGCAAGAAGAAACTGAGTACTCTTCTCAAATTGAAGCCATCAGTCGTGCAGCTGATGAGTATTATGAGAAAGGTAAGCTGAGTCCTGAGACTTTGGCTCAGTTTGAAAGTATGTCCTCTAAAGAACTTGTAGAGGCTTACTTTGAATATGAAGCTGGTCAAGCGAATGTACCTGTTGAATCTCAATCCGTTGAACTTTCTCAAGCCGATGTTAATCGGATTCAAAATTCAGTAGGCGGTGAAGCTGCTTATCAACAACTTGTTGGTTGGGCAGCTCAAAACTTTTCTCAATCTGAGATCCAAGCATTCGACAATGTAGTTGAATCGGGTAACGTTGATGCTATCAATCTTGCCCTTGCTGGTCTCAAAGCACGTTACACAGATGCCGTAGGTTACGAGGGTAAGATGATTCAAGGTAAAGCAGCAGCTCCTGCTGATACATTTAAGAGTCAAGCAGAAGTTGTTCGTGCTATGAATGACTCTCGCTATGATCGTGATCCGGCTTACCGTGATGAGATCATGCAAAAACTTGCCCGCTCTGATCTGAAATTCTGATGAACGACACTAACATTTGGCCTATCGAACCACCCCTTATTATGACTGATCATCCTTACGGCGTCCCTCACAATGAACGTGCTGAACAGCTCAATGGTCGCCTGGCTATGCTTGGCGTCATGGCTGCTTTGGGTGCTTACGCACTGACTGGACAAATTATTCCTGGTATTTGGTAATGCCTCTTAAGAAGGGTAAGTCTGACAAGACTGTTTCATCTAACATTAGTAAACTGAAGATCGAAGGCTACCCTCAAAAGCAAGCAGTAGCCATTGCTCTCAGCAAAGCTGGTAAATCTAAAAAGAAAAAGTAATGGCTAAGAAAGGTCTCTATGCAAACATCCACGCCAAGCGTCTTCGCATTCAACAAGGCAGTGGAGAAAAGATGAGGAAGCCTGGTTCTGCTGGTGCTCCTACTGCTGCACAATTTAAGCAAGCAGCTAAGACTGCTAAGAAGAAATAGGCTCCGCAAAAGACGCATTGAAACGTCCGCAAAAGACGCAACAAGTCCCGTCATTACTGCGAGTGTTTTGACGGGATAATTGAAGAAGTAAGCAATATAAAAGTTCTTTGCTAATTTCTCATGATTCCTATTCTAACTACTCTGTCGGTGATCACCAGTTGGTATGGTCCTGGCTTCCACGGAAACCTCACCGCTAACGGTGAACGATACAATCAAAACGGCCTTACTGCAGCGCACAAGACACTCCCCTTCGGTACTAAACTTAAAGTTTGTTATCGTGGGTGTGCCGTTGTTCGGGTCAATGATCGCGGTCCCTATGCTTATGATAGGGGTTTAGATCTCAGTAAAGGTGCGGCTGATGCAATCGGTCTCACTAACTCTGGAGTTGGAAGGGTCAAAGTAACCCGTCTTAACTAACTTCAA
>JACCDG011004995.1_pt1 | contig 43610 bp, 14 predicted proteins | sample 7442471 | NCBI WGS metagenome assembly JACCDG01 (sample SAMN15323444, study PRJNA562643) | freshwater metagenome | isolation source: river surface water | place: USA:Blue River Watershed | collected 2017-08-17
GGCGTTGGCGCTGCATGAGCATGCCGACAAGCGTTTGTCTATGCTCTCAGCAGGCAGTCGTCGGAAAGTGGGGCTGGTGGGGCTGTTGGCCTGCGGTGCCACCATCACATGCCTGGATCAACCCTATGCAGCACTCGACATGCCCTCAACCGCTGTGCTTAGAGAGTTCTTGGGCGATGTGGCCAATCACCCTGCGAAAGCATGGGTGGTGGCAGACTATGAACAAGATGCTCGTTTGCGGTGGGCCAGTCAGACCAGCCTCGCTTTTTCAGACCAAGAACGTCAAGAAAACGGCACTGAATCCACAATCAGTCAGCAGCCGTGATCAGGCAACAGCGGCGGAAACGGTGCCATCCTTCGCTTGCAACTTGCTGGCTTCTAACTTGCTCTTTTTCGCAAAGAATTTTTTAATTTGCAGCAAAGAAACAAGATGCGTGTAAACGGCAGCCAAGAAGCCGTGTTCACGCAGAGCCAGGAACTGTGCATCCGACAATCCGCTCAAGCGATTTTCATCGATCAGATAAACACCATCGAACCGGTTGGAGCCTTCTGGCGTATTCACTTGCAAATTCCCAGGAACCAACAACTCTAATTCCTGTAGCTTTTCCGTGAATTTCTCCGCCAAACGCTCAGAGTTATACATTTCAATCAGGAATGATCGAATTTTGTTCAGAAACTCAGACTCTTTACCATCAGAAGCAAATAGCGGTTGCCCCTTGTCATGGCTGAAATGCTGACTGTCCTGATCCATACAAACGATAAGATTATCGGTATCTGGCACCTGGGCCAAAGCGAATGGATAACGCCTAAAAGCACCAGGTACATAGGCACCGGGCTCCCACTCACCTGACGCATGAACAAAAAGATTCTCACCCGGTGTCAGGCCCAAAAGAACAACAGGATGGAGTTTTTCAGAGCCAGGCTTTTTAACAAACACAATCGGATAATGCGCGGAGCACTCCGGGAACTCGTGCAAAACAACAGAGCACAAATGTGTTTTGGCAGCAAAAGTGTAGCCATCAACTGGACTGATTTTCAAGTCAGAGTGGATTTTTGAGTTCAGTGGAACAATATTTTCGTACATGGGAAATCCAATTATTTTTTACCGAGGATAGACTTGATTTTTTCACCGATCACTTTTTGCTCAGCAAGTTTCTCAACATTGAGTTTGATTTGATCGTAGGTAGGCGCAGCAAGAGGCCGGGCATCAAGCAGCCCAACGACATGCCACACGTCCTGTGCCTTGAGAGGCGATGCATGAACTTCACCCACCTTCAGGTCTTTGACCACTGGCCTGAATTCGGGCAGAAGCATGGTCATGTTGACCCAGTCCGTCTTCTGGGCTTTGAGGCTTGGGTCGGAATTGACAATGCTTTTGAAGTCAATTTGATCCCATGCGACATTGGTTCTCATGCGTTCCACGATGGCTTTGGCGTGGTCTTCATTTTTGACGACCAGATGCAAGATCCGATATTCACTCGTCCCCAGCAAAGCCAGCAATTCCTTGTATGCCGCCTCTTTCTGCTCCTGAGTGACAGGCTTGGCTTTCAAAGCCGTCTGCTCCCACACTTTGACCAAAACAGCTTCACGCGCAGTTTGAACAGCCGCCTGGACTTCTGGTGATCTATCCAGCCCTTGTTGCCGGACATCTTCCAAAATCAGATCTTTCAGTTTTTTCGGATCAACAAGTGCATTCTGGGCCTGCGCACCCACAGATAAGCATCCCAGCATCAACAAAAATAGGAACTTCATAAGATTCAATTCAACAATGGGCTGCCAGTCGCCCAAACAGCATGGCAAAAAAAAGGGCGCCCCCGGTGAAAGGGACGCCCATGATAGCCCTAGATCAGAATGGGACCATCAGGTTCACGTTGCCAATCAAGTCTGTCTTGCTTTCCCATGAACGGACGGCACCGATAGAGGCCTGGAACACCGTGCCACCTGCAGATTTGTGACGGAAACCCGTCATCACTTTGCTGTTGGAAGCCATTGCGGAGTTGGCAGACACATCAAAGCGTGCTTGGTTGCCATCAAAACCTGCGGTCAGGGTGTTCTTGTTCAGATTGCCTGACTGGTATGACAGCGCACCAAAAACGCTGGTTGCAGATGTCAGTTGCGTGCCCAACTCCATACCAATGGTCCACAGTTTGTACGAGTGGCTACCAGCATCGACGGACATGGTGTCCAAAGAATTCACCAAGCCGCGTTCGTTGATCGCATCACGGTGGGTCGATCCCATGGCAAACGATGTCCGCCCCATCAGGTAGGCACTGTCAAAGTTGTGCTTGGACTCCAGCCCAAAGTCCAATTGCGTGGTACGCACACCCACTTTGTCGAACTGCGCGTTGCCGTTGAGGTTCTGACGAACACCAGACAGGTTCATGCTGGAGTGGCTCACACCCACATGCCAAGCACCGCTGGGGATCGCGTCAAACGAACCCATCAGCACAGCCGCGGCATTGAAGCCCTGACCAGACGAATTCAAGGTGGCGCTCGAAGTCCGTGCATTCACATTACCCAAGGTAAACAACACAGACTTTTGGTTACCCAAATCACGCGCGACGCCCACACTGATGTTGTCAGCCCTCAAACCAAAGGCTTGTCGGCTCGCATCTTGTTTTGTCGCTTTGCTCGAATTGCCTGCAAACGCAATGAACTGGTCTTTTCCATTGAAATCGGCTTTCCACGTCGGCAAGGACAGTTGTGCCGCTTCTTGACCCACATCACTCAGTGACATGTAAGACTCGGGGTTGTAGGCATTGAAAACCGCTCTCGTGCTTTGGCCAGCCGCCATCGCTTGTGTCAGCTTCTCGATGAACAGGCCACCATAGAACTGCGCGACATTGCCTTGTGTGCTCACGTTCAAACCGTTGTAAATGGCCTTTTCGTTGTCAGTCACCGCCACAGAAGCGACGTCTGCCAATGTGCGTGCACCCAAGCCCACTACGCTGCCCGTGGCCAGGTTAAAGACGCTCAGGCCAGTGTCAGTCGTGGCTTCGCCAAACACTCCCTTGACAGCACCCGGTGCAAAGTTGAAGAGCTTGATGGTCTCACCCAGACCCAAAGCCATGCTGCCTGCACCCCATTGGGCAATGTCCAGCTTGGCCGAGTCACTGATCTGGAAAGGCCCCTGGATATTCACACGGTCAAAATCCACGCCCGCGACACCCGCAGGATTCGCATTGAAGATTTCCATCGTGGTGGTCGATCCGGCATCGAGCGTCAAGCCGTTGGCGAAATCGAGGACACCAGGTGAATACCCGGGACGGAGGTCACCCCCCGTTTTGATGATCGTGGGACCGATGATGGTGCCTGAGCCCTCCAACGCGCCGGAAACCTCGACCCGGTCGGTCACTTCAACAGCACCACGCGCCTGGCCAGAAGCGCCCAAAGACAAGGTCGCTCCCGACTGAACCATGAGATCCTTGGCCTTCAGAAGCCCCCTGACATTGGCCGTAGAGCCAGATTTCACATCGAAGCCAGCGGTGGCATCAATGTTGTTAATGGTGAAAGTACCAGCATCGACCACAACAAGACCTGTACCTGTGATGGTGCCCTGGAATTCGCCACCGTTCTCAACATTCAGGTTGTTGCTACCCAAGTCGACCTGACCCGCTCCGATCAGACGGTTGACGCTTTGGTCACCGACAACCAGCGCCAACTTGCCGAGGCTGTTGACGGTAACGTCAGCATCGCTGCTGAGGATATTGGCATTGTTCAGTGCCAAAGTGCCCCCATCGATCGTGACGTTCTTCACATCCAGATTGTTGCTGATGGTCAAAGTACCCGGACCGTTCTTGACGAATGCAGAAGCTGCATCCCCACGGGTGATCTTGCCCGAGTAAGCCGTATCAGCGTTTTGCACCAGGGTGAGCTTGGCACCAGCAGCCAATTGGATGTCACCACCGGCAGAGCCGGTCAAACCCGATGGCGTCTCCAACGACCCCAACAGCAACACACGGTCGCCACTGATTTGCAGGCGACCATTGTTGACCAAACCGTTGGTGGCCCACAGCGTCTCTTGAGCCTGCTGATTCAGAGAATTCAGAACCGTATGGCCATCATTGGTAATAGAACGAATCGTGTCGCTGCCTCGGGCAATGTAAGTACCTGCCGCGCCTACAGAGATGTCCAACGCATCGGCCATCGTGCTTCGCGCATCAATGGTGCCAGCATTGATCTGCAAGCCACCGGTGAACGTCTGCGCGCTGCTCAAAATCAGAGTGCCACTCCCTGTTTTCTGTAGACTACCGTCGCCTTTGAACACCCCATCAAAGGCAGAGGCAGAGGCCAGTTCAAGCGTCAAGGTCTTGGCAGCACCAGTCGCACAGTCCAAATTGGACGACAAGCAGAAATCACCAGTCCCGGCCAGATCGTTGGACTTGAGCAGTGCATTGGTGCCAAAAGTCCAAACACCGTCGTTGGTGATGCGACCAACCACCGTGGTGTCGCCCGTCTGGATCAGGCGGCCGCTGTTGCTCAAATTGTTCCCAATCTGGGTGTTACCTGTCAGGCTCAAACGGCCGCTGTTGGTCAAGTTATTGTCAACCTGGGTGTCGCCCGTGACTGTCAACAACGCAAATTCGCCGTTAGACAAATTGCCACCAACTCGGTGAGTTGTACCTGTGATCGTCAAATTACCGGTGGCAGCATTGCTGAGATTACCTGCCACTTCCGTGTTGCCCGTGAGGGACATCAGCGCATTTTCAGCGTTGCTCAGGTTACCGCCAACATAATGGCTGGTGCCGGAAATCGTCAACTCAGCAGCTGCGGCATTGGTCAGGTCACCCGCCACTTCCATGTTGCCCGTGAGAGACATCGACGCATTTTCAGCGTTGATCAGGCTACCGCCAACATAATGGCTGTTACCGGACATCATCAACTGCGCAGCTGCGGCATTGGTCAGGCTACCCACCACTTCTGTGTTGCCCGTGATGGACATCAAAGCATTTTCAGCGTTGATCAGGCTACCGCCAACAGAATGGCTGGTACCCGTCAGGCGCAAGCGACCGTTGTTGGTCAGATTGTTACCAACCTGGGTATTGCCCGTCGCGATGAGCAACGCGTTTAAGCCGTTGGACAAATCACCGCCAATCTGATGAGTGGCACCAGACATCTCAAGCTCAGCAGCTGCGGCATTGGTCAAATGGCCAACCACTTCTGTGCTGCCCGTCAAAGACATCAGCGCATTTTCGGTGTTGTTCAGGCTGCCGCCAACAACATGGCTGCTACCCGTCAAGCTCAAACGACCGCTGTTGGTCAAGTTGTAGCCAATCTGGGTATTCCCCGTCACTGTCAGTACACCCGTTGCCGCATTGGTCAGGTTACCTGCGATTTCTGTATCGCCCGTCACAGAAATGGCTGCAGCGACAGCGTTGGTCAGATCACCGCCAACACGGTGGTTGCTGCCCGAAACGGTCAAAACAGCCTCGTCAGCGTTGGCCAAGTTACCTGCTACGCTGATATTGCCGGTGACGTTCATCTGTGCACCCGCGGTATTGAGCAGATCCTTGCCTGCTGTCAGGTTACCGACCTGTTCCCAGTACCCATCGTTGCGGATATCACCGGCAACACCCGTGGTCACGCGGCCAGCACTGATCATCGTGGCATCGCTTGTGTTGTGGATGTTGCCCACCACATTGATGTTGCCCAGCGCACTCCAGAAACCATTGTTCTCAAGAGTGCCTGCGTTGACCGAACCCGTCTGGTTGACCAAGCCATAGTTGGCAAATTGGCCTGTCAAATCAAGCGTGCCGTTCCAGGCCGCGAAATCACTGGGCAAATACCCCAGTTCAAGACCCGCCAAGGCCCCCTCCGGCAACTCACTGGTCCGGTTACCCAGAATGTGCACACTGCCCAAGTTCAAAAAGTTGCCAGTCGCAGTCAAGCTTTTTGTCACGGTCAATACACCACCGCCCAACACCGTCATGTTGCGCAACGACTCATCGCTGAACAATTGCAAGTGACTTGATGCGCCTTCATTGTTCTTGTCTGCCAAGACTACGGCGTCAGCCGTCGCCTTGAACAACTTACCGGCGGTGCCACTCGCGTTATAAGTTGAAAGCACACCACCCGCCACAAACAGGCTGTCCAGGCTGTTTTCACCCGTCATGAACAGGTAGCCGTTGTAGGGAGAGCCTTCGCTCGAGTCGCCCACAATCAGTGCACTGCTGGTGCCCGACGCGTTGCCCCAACGCCCGGAAAGCGTGGCATGGGACTGCTCAAAAGTCCCCGTGTTGTACACCGCCACACGCCCGACCATGTTGTTCAGGTCGACGTTGTTGGTGAAACGCACTGCACCGTTGCTCTGCTCGGAACCGAAAGTCAACACGCCGCTGGAGCCGGCACCATCGTCATAGGGCACAAAGAAGCCATCCCGGCCCCAAACCAGCTGTTGCCCCCTGCCTGACTCATCGAGCTTACCCAGGTTGACGACAACACCCTCAGTCAGCGCTGAAGCAAAACCGCCGGTACCCGTCCAGGCGGTTTCGGCGGGGTCCATACCCGCACGGCGCACGTAATCCTCTTGCAGCAAGAACGTGCCCACACTGGCCAGCGACATGGTGCTGGTGACGGTGTTGAAGTTCACGCTGTTGGGGTTGACATTCGGTGTCATTCCACCCGAGCCATTGAAGCGAATCAAGGAGTCGTTGTGAACCCCTGTCCCCACCAACGCCGTCAGCGTTGCACCTTCCAAAATAGTGTGACCGGAATAGGTGTTTGCACCATTGAACACCACCAAACCGCCGTTGCCTTTGATGGTGATATCTGCACCTGCACCTGACGCATTCTCGTAACCATCACTGGTCGCCAGGCTGTCGTCTGCAATCGTGCCCTCGAAACGGATCACCTTGCCCAAACCTGGCTCCAGCGACACGTTGGAGCCTTTCATCATGAAAAGGTCTGTACCAGCAGAGTAGCCCGCTTCGCCAAACTGGCTGCTGGTGCTGCCACCAGCGGCATAGTTCAACTCAAACAAGGCGTTGCCTTGAATCAGGAGAGATCCCCCTTTGCGAACGAAAATAGCGCCACCCAGACCATCGCCGCCGCCGCCGTACATGCCATCGCCATCGGCGCCACTGCCCGCAGCAAAACCGGCAACGCCACCGGCGCCAGGATCACCCGCCACCGCATTGCCATTGGCACCAGCAGTGCCACCGGCACCACCCTGGCCACCACCAGCGCCGAAGCCGCCAGAACCACCAGAGCCGCCTGAACCGCCGTTGCCACCGTCACTGATCGGCGTGGCACCATCACCACCGTTACCACCAGCACCGCCAGCACCGCCACCAAAGAAGTCGGTGCCACCACTGGCCCCGCCACCATCGCCACCAGCGCCACCCAGACCTGCCAAGCCTTGACCCAACTGAGCCGCCCACCAAGTCAGATTGGCTGTAGCCAACACGGTATCTGTGATCGCGAAAGCCAAGTCGATGCTGGCCTTGGTGACGTTCAAGGCAGCTGCAGCAATTTTTGCAGGGTCAGGCAACTCGACTGCCAAACCAACCACCGGGTCGGGGGTCACCGCCTCAGCCATGTCTGCGGCGGCAGCGCCCACATCGATCGTGGCGGTCTTGATGCTGAAAATGGCCGCGGTCAGATCGTAGATGAGCCAAAAATTCACAGGCAGACCCATGCTGCCATTGCCACCGTTACCACCGTTTCGACCTGCACCTGTGGTTGCCGCCGAGGCAGGTGCACCATTGGTGCCATCCACGCCTTCACTGTCGTTGAAGAACGAACTGACAAAGTTAGCAGAATAGCCGTTGCTTGCAGTGGCGCCTGTGCTGCCAGCAGGTGCAGCCAGGTTGTTCATGCTGCCACCGACCTTCAGCGGCGAATAAAGCCGGAAGTAATCCACTGCATTGGTGTTGGCAGCCTGAGACAAGTTCAGCGTGACCTTGCCATCGAGCACAGTAACGCCCGTGACGGTTGTACCGTCTGCAAAGGCACCACCTTCAACGGTACGACCGGTCAGCAACGCTTGAATGCTTGCCGCAGATTTGCCGGCAGTATTGAACGGGACGGTCACCGACATACCGTTGGAGCCCACATCGGCTGCCGCGAGTTTCAGTGCCAAACCGATGCTGGGGTTGTAATAATCCGTCAGATTGCCTGACGTTCGGGGCACCACGGTGACCACATTCCCAACGATCGATTGCACTGTCCCTTCAAAGACAATGCCACCCTCACCGGGGACAAAAACAGCTTGACCTACAGCGAATTTTCCAGAGGCGTTCGGCACGCTGATCTGGTTGGGACCGACCACCGGGTTTTCTACTGCCTTAAACTCGGTCACCCCTTGAGGAAGCGCCGAGTCCAATGTCAATGTCCGGCCTGCCACACTGGTTACTTTGGCCGTACGGGTTTCACCGTTGGCTTCCCAACTGACTGTCATGCCCGGCACAAACGTTCCCAATGTGCTGGTGACTGTCACCTGGGTCCGATCCGTATTGGTGTAAAACTGGGTGGCCTTGAATGCCGGGGCCTTCAAAAAGTCCAACGCAGCGATTTCACTGAAATTGGCCGTGACCGGCGTGTCCAATGTGATGGACTTGACCTTACCTCTGAGCTGCTGGTTAGCCCCATGACCACCATTGGCTGCGGCATCGTCTTCATTGGTGAAGTACGTCACACCCGTCACCGTGGCAATCTGCCGAATGCCGTTTGCATCACGAGCGACCAATTTAGTGCCGATAGACACATTCTTCAGCCCCGGAATGTCCTCCACACTGTCCACTTGATAGTAGGCATCGCTCGTGTCCCCGCCGTTCGGGTTGACATATGACGTGTTAAACAGGTAGTTCACATTCACCGTGCCCCCTACAGAGGTGAAGCCAGTGGTGCTCCCATTCGACTTGGAGAGGCTCAGCACATCCGTGACGACCACGGGTGCTGCGAATTGGACGAACTGTGAATTGATGTTCGCAACTTTGGCAGTAGAGCCATACACATCAAAAACAGCCAGCGAGTCTTTTTTGATCATGGCGGCCGAATCAGAATTGACCGACAAAGTATCAAAAGAGTACTGTCCTGCGCTGTAAGTGAGCAAGGGACTGCCCGAAGCAGTGGGCTGACCAGTGACCAAGATAGAAGGCAGATCAACACTGGCACCCGTGATGTTCAGGGTTTGGTCATAAAAGCCGATTGCGGGCGCAGAACCACCTGCGCCACCTTGCACACGGTTGCTCTTGAAATCGGTGTTGATAACGGTCAGCGTTGCGCCAGCATCCACAAAGAACGCACCACCCAAACCAGCACCACCACCCGAGCCAGCGCCACCGGTGGTGTTGAAGTTATGGACCAGGCTCTGTGAGTCTGTTGTGCCAAAAGTCACGTTGGATGTAGCGCCACTGAAACGGCTGTCCCCCGTGATCAAGTACCCCCCCAGACCGCTCTCGGAACGCACCAAGCCATCGAGGTTGCCCGACAAACCCGTTGAGAGTGCGACCTGTGCAGTGGCCTGCGTGGCCACCACCGACAGCAAGGCCGCCGCCGCCATGTGTGCAGCGACTTTCTTCAGCTTGAAAGCACGGTCATTCACCTCAAAAGATGACACTTTTTTCGCAGTTTTTTTCACGATCGAATCTTTCTTTAAGGGCATCAGCACACCCATGGTTCAAGCCGACATCGGCCACCGCAACAGAGAAAACACAAAAAACGCCAGATTTGGGCGCTTGATTTACCACTTTAAATGAATAATTGTGACAACTTCTTACATACAGATCTTTTCTGCTGATATCGCATGTATTGACAATTTTGTCGTTAACTGTGCGGGTCTTTGATGGCCTGAAAAAGACTACTGCAACACGCTGCGTGGGAAGTCACGTCTGGTTAAAGCTTGTTGCTCATTGAGCCAACCGATTGATCAGCCACATGCAGCACACTGGGCTACCCCACCCGAGACCTGAGCGGCAGTCCTTGCAGCAGGCCTGCCGGACAAACCCCTTACCATCGAGCCCATGAAGCTGCTCATTTTTTGGGGGGCCTTGCTTTTATCCGCATGCGTCTCCCGACCATCCCCGCCAGAGCGACGGGTGTTGGCCGATGACCTCGCCGCCAATCAAGGCTGGCAGTGGGCCTTGCTCAACGTCAAACCTTTTGCCCTGGCCACCTATTTGCCACAGTCACCCAAGCCAGGTGCACACCTGACCATTTACATCGAAGGTGATGGCCACGCCTGGGAAAACCTGCGGGTACCGTCAAAGAACCCCACGCCGATACAACCCACAGCACTGCTTCTGGCTTTGGCCCACCCCGAGGGCCCTGCCGCCTACTTGGCCAGACCTTGCCAGTTTGTCCCCCATGACAACGCAGGCTGTGACGCGCGCTACTGGACAGGCGCGCGATATGACACTGCAGTGGTCACCGCCTCGGACCGAGCACTGAGTGCATTGAAGACGCGGTTTGGTGCAGAGCAGTTGACCTTGGTCGGGTATTCAGGCGGCGCCGTGGTCGCGACTTTGTTGGCAGAAAGACGCACCGATGTGGCTCGACTGGTCACCGTTGCAGGCAATGTGGACCACATCGCCTGGACCCGATTCCACCAAGTCACCCCGTTGCTGGAATCGCTGGACCCTGCGCAGGACAAAAGCAAGCTCATGAAGCTGCCACAGTGGCACTTTGTCGGCAGCCGCGATCGGATCGTCCCCGCTCACCTGATACAAGCCTTTACCCAAGACATGCCGTTGGCCCAGACCATCACATTGGAAGACTACGACCACAGCTGCTGCTGGGCTGCCCACTGGGCCGAGTTGTGGACCCGCATCAACGCGAACACGGCACCGCGCTGAGCGGGGCTTGGGTGGGGTTTAAGCAGCCCCACCTCTGCCAAGCGTGCGCGACCTGTCGCCAAACTCTTGTAACGCAGACATGAAAAAAGCGACCCGAGGGTCGCTTTTTTATGTTGCGGTGCGAGCCCGATCAGTACTGCCAGCGGGCCAACAGCGAACCGGCATTGGATGTGAAGCCGGTGCTCTTGTCCAAATCGTAGCGGATTTGGATCGAGCTGGTTTTTCCGGACAGGATGGTCATGCCCAAGCCCAGGCCCACGCTGTTGCGGCCCACCGATGTGGTGCCCGGTGTGACAAATGCACTGCCACCGCCCACAAACGACGCGGTCACATCGTTGTTGATGGTGGAGTTGCGATACCAGTTCAGCGCCACTTCTGGGCGGAAGGTCGTGTCGCCATCCGTCCATTCGTGGCTCAAACGCCCCCCCAAACCGACACGCGTGTTTTTAGCCGTTTGCTGGCCTACTGCCAAATTGATCGCACCTGCGCCGGTTTCGGTGTAAGCGTCCTGGGTCAAGCTGGTGTAGTCCACCGAGGCCATGGGCGTGAACTTCGATTTGTTACCCAAATCAAAGCCATAGCCCAGCCCCAGATAGGCGCCCCACTGGCTGCCGTTGAAGTCCGACTTGGCCGTGCGGCCTACGGCAGCGGTCCGGATGCCGGTGTAACCGTTGCTGGCGTAGCTCAACGCACCGTCCATGAACAACTCATTGGAGAAGTTGTAGGTGCCATAGCCCATCAACTGCTTGCTGTCGACGCTGTTGGTGTCACCCGCACGGAAATCGGCCTGCGTGATGTTGGCCTTGGTCAAGCCCACAGCACCACCCAGCAACAGTTGTGCATCCACACGGTGATCCATCCCCAAGGTCAAGCCAGAGATATTGCTGGAATAACCGTCGTAGGAGCCCTGTTGGTCTTGCTTGTTGCTGGCACCCAGGCCCTTGATCCAGAAGCCCTTGTTGGCCCCAGCATCACCAGCGGCCAGACCACTGACTTGCTGACCACCGGCCAGGGTGGCATCGCCACGCAAAGCCGCCATGCGACCGCTGACCGCATTCAAGGACAGGCCGCTGACGGCCATGGTCGAGCGCGTGACAGACGCGTTGGCCACAGGCGCCAAGCGCTTGACTTGGGTGGCCAAACGATCGGCCGTGTCACCATAACCAAAGCTGTCGATTTCGATCTTCTGAATGACTTCAACCATGTCCCCGGTTTGCGCACCGGCAGCCGCGATGCCACCCAGCACCATGGCGGCATTGTTGGAGTGGTGGCCCACAACACCCGCCTTTTGGATATAGGCCTGGTTGGCGGCATACGCACCGCCTGCAGAACGGTCTGCCGTCAGGATCAGGCTGCCGTTGGCTGCTTGGGCAACACTTGAATCGATGGCAAAACTGTTGTCAGTCACCTGGGTACCGTTCCGCTCATTGCCCAGGTCAACGCGAGTACCGCTGGCGCTTTGAATGAGTGCGTAGGTCCCATTTTGAGCCAAGCTGCCCACGTAGTTGACATGCACCTTCTCGGAACCGTTCATGGTCAAGGCACCGGCCACCGCAACTTGTGCAGAACCAGCAGAAGCCGACAGCGAACTGCCCGTGGTGATGTCTGTGCTGTCCACGGTGAAGCTCATGGCGCCACCGTTGGTGGTCATGGCTCCCGTTTGAACATGGGCCACGCCAAAGTTGACGGCCGTCTTGTCATTGGCAATCACCAGGTGATCACCCAATGCGATTTGGCCCGTTGACCCCACATTGGCAATGTTGGCGGTGGTGCCGCCGTTGAAGGCGAACATGCGGTTGGCACCCGCAAAGTCAAAACCACCGTTGATGGCCACTTGGCTGGTCGCCGTTGTGCCGGCCGCAGAACCAATGGTCACCGTGTTGGCATACACATTCCGTGCAATGTCTTGAACGACGTTGTTGGTCGCCGTGTTGAAGTTGACCGCGTTCAGGTTTTGACCCGAAACACCCAGATCAGCGCTCAGTTGTGTGCTGCCCTGGAAGTTGATCGTTCCCATGCCAGCGATCTCAGCAGTAGCTGCAGGGCCCGCACTGACGGCCAAAGATTTGCCATTGGCAAAGTTGACGTTGCCGTCACCCATAACATTCATGGCGTTGATGAGATGGACATCGTCTGCAAAGGCCACTGTCTTGCCAGTGGCACCCGCACGGATGGTGTTCAGTGTGCTGCGGTTGGCGGTATCACCACCCACAACACCCGTCACCACCGAGTTGCCATTGAACGTCAGGGTGGCGTTGTTGGCATTGGCCATGGCCAGAGCGCCCTGACCGGTGGTCAGGTTGACACCGTCACCGATCGCCAGAACCCCGGTGCCGCCAGCAAAATCAACAAGCCCTTTGGCACCGGCCGCACCGGCCATGTCCGTCGTGCTGTTTTTGCCATTGAGGACAACCGTGCCGTTGCCTGAATAAACCAACTGGTCAGCGAAGACCATGTTGTTGAAGGTCGTCGTCGCACCAGCAACGCCCGCATTGATCTGGCCAATAGCGGCATTGTTCGCGCCCACCACGCCCGTCACACTTTGAGCACCACCCGCAAAGGTCAAGGTGCCCGTCTTGTCTTCATCTGTGGTGATGGCTTGCTGTGCACCAGTCAACGCTGTGGCTGTTGTGCCCACAATGTTTTGACCTGCTGCAACAACCAATTCGGCATTCCGGCGCAAATTGATCGATTCGGCATAGGTATTGCCCCCCAGGGTCACCACGCTGCCCAAAGCACCAACCGTGTTGACATTGACTTGAGACACGCCTGTGTTCACGCTGGTGCCGATGTTGCCAGTGATCGCGCCCGCCCCCAAGAAGTTCAAAACGCCATTGGTGCCGTCTTTGGCCGTTGCGCCAGTGCTGGTCACAGAACCAGTGATCACTTGGCCATCCGACAGGTTCACCACAGCGTTCAAGCTGGCGAAATCGATGTTGCCGACCATGCCAGTATTCAAATTGGCGGTTCCGTTGCCCGTGAAAACCAAACTGCTTTGTGTTGTGCTCTCACGGTCGGTATTGAAATTGCCAACACCCGAACCGATGCGTGTGGTGTTTGCGGTCACATTGCCCACAAAGTTTGACGTGCCGCCGTTGACGTTGATGTTGACAGCACTCACATCACGCTCAAAGGTGCTTGTGCCGGTACCGGTGTTGGTCACGGTCAAGGCATTGACATCGCCCTTGAACAGCGTGGTGGACCCGTTGACGCCAGAGTTGACTGCTTTCAAAGCATTGCCGCCCCCCACATCGCCAGTGACCACTTGCGTATTCGCAGTGGCACCCGAGCCACCCAGCATGGTCAATGTGCCTTGACCACCATAGGCGGTAGCAACCGTTCCCGTGACATCACCCGACGTCACTGTCAAAGTGGAATCGCTAGCGTCTGTCACTGACAACGTGGTGTCCGCGGTCACATTGCCGGTGATGTTGAGCGTGCTGCCACTGCGGACATTCAGTGCGACCGCATACAGGTCACCGGTCATGTTCACAGTCCCAGCTGCATTTGTACCCACATTCACTGAGCCAATCCGGTTGGCAGCGCTGGAGCCAATATCACCAATCATGTTGCCGTTGGCCATGAAATTGACCTCGTTGGCAACCAATGGGGAACCCGCACCATTGGAGCCCCCCGTGCTGACAATTTGACCGCGAATGGTGCCCGAGTTGGCCAAGGTCACGGTACCCGCCGTGTTGTTGAAGTCCACACGGCCACCCACAGCACCGGTGGTGTCAAGCCCGTCTGTGTCGTCACCCGAGCCAATGACCAAGTTACCAGCGGTGTTGATGTTGACCAGGTTGGCGTAGGTCAGGCCTGCGAGGGTCACCGTGCGACTGTTGTTGCCGTTCACATCGATCTGGCGAATCCGTGCATTGGCTGCACCGATGTGGCCGTTGACGGTGCTGTCACCGCCAAAAGTGACGATGCCGCTGTTGGAGTTGCTGCTGTCGGTGGTGATGTCGCCAAAGACGTCACTGCCATCGGACAAAGTCAATGTCGCGTTGTAACCTTGGAAGTTCACGGAACCATTCAAATCGGCACCGCCATTGATATTGGCGGCACCAGCGGCGCTGAAATAAACAGGGGCAGTGATGGAGCCATTAAAATTGACATTGGCACCGCGAATGTAAATACCACCAGCAATAATTGAGCCATCAATGCGGTTATCGCCATCAAATGTGGCAACGCCATTGATGTGGATGGCACTAGCAGTTGGGGTACCTGCCGCAGCACCCGAATAAACATTGATGGAGTAATAACCATCACCACCGTTTGCATCACCACCTGTAGTGTAATAGGTGCCGTAAGCATAGGCTTTAGAGCCGCGGCTGAAATCCCCCACAGTGGTGCCCACGCCGAAGTAATAGTTGTTGGCAGCACCATCGGCGATGTTACCGAAGGTGTTCACCATGAATGTGCCAGCACGCTGCGCGTCAATCGCGATCCATGGGTAGGAATCGTCCAACAACCCAAACCCACCGTTTACAGGATTGCTTCCCCAAGGGTATACGTTGTAAGCACTGCCATCGGTTCCAGAATAAGTGACTGTGTTGCCGTAAAAAATATCACCAGCACGTGAAGTGGCAACCGAATAAGAAGCAGATGGGTTGTAAATGTTGTCCCAATAATCACCAGCGTGCCAACGTGCACCCGTACGGGTCCCCATATCGTCAGGCGTAATTTGTCCATAAGAGGTGCCCAAAAGAACCTCAGCCGCATGGGCACCACCGGCCATCAAGCCCAGTGCAGTCAGTGCGACCGCAACCGCTTTGCCCCCAATTTTCACGATCCGATAAGAAAATTGCTTTTCCATTTTTAAGTCCTTTTTTGAAAATTAATCGTTGAGTTCATCAATCACTTCACCTGCGCTTGGTCGCGCAGGCGTTTGATGTGGGCATCGACAGCCTGGGTTTCCAGGTTCTGCTGAATTTGGGTTTGGATTTGCCCCAAGGGCGGCAATGTGAATGGGCGGCGGCCTTCCAGGCGGATCACATGAAAGCCGTTGGGCGTGCGCACCGGCGCTGCTGCGGTTTGCCCGGGGGTCAGCTTGCCGACCTCTTGGGCAATGGCGGGCACCACAGTGCCTTCAGGCACCCAAGGCAACAAACCCCCACTGGTCTTGGTTGCAGCGTCCTTGCTGGCCAACTGGGCCAAGTCTTCAAACTTGCCACCTGCGGCCAACTGCGCCAACACCTTGAGGGCGTCGTCTTCGCTGCTCAGCAAGATTTGCCGCACCTGCACTTCTTGCTTGCCCATGCGGGTTTTCAAGGCATCGTATTCTTTGGCGATGGCGTCCTGCCCAACAGGGTTTTGTTTGAGCCACTGCTGCAGATAACTGCGTACCTTGAGTGTTTCAGCCGCGTATTGCCCTTGGGCTTGCAGCAACGGGGTGTCCACACCCGCCTTGAGTGCGGCCTGCAACAACGCTTCGTGCCGAATCAATTCTTCACGTGCTTGTGCGCGGGTGGGTGCGTCGTCTTTTTGTCCCGCAGACAAACGTGCCGCCATCAGCGCCTCGAATTTGATGGCGGGGACAGCCTGTCCATTGACCACCAGGCCTTCGGCAGCGAATGCACCACCCAGGCAACCCCACCACCCCAAGATCGCAAGCAAAGCGCTTGCCATCACATGGCGCAAAAACGTGGTGCTTGAATGAACACAAACATCCATTGTTTTTTGCACTTTTATATTAGAATTCACGTTTAGCACAATTTAATACAGATTTTTGCACTTTACAGGCGCGGCAATCGGTAAATATGACAATTTATGACAATGATGGCCTTTTGACCCGTTGGAGCCGCCAGCCCGATTCAACGTCTGCACGCGCGATATGGCGTTTTTTCAGGCACCTTGGTGGCGTGTTGTGTTGGACCATGGGCCTGCTGTTGTCGTTGCCGCATACTGCCGGCGCAAGCCCCTTGCCACCGCAGTCACAGGTGTCGAGCATCAACCTGGAGCCTCACGCCGCTGTGCTGTTGGACCCCACAGGCAACTTGTCGTTTGATGAGGTGTCCAGCCCCGCCCATGCCGCGCGATTTACGCCACTCAACAAGCCACTGAGCCTGGGATTCACCTCCACAGTCGCCTGGGTCAAGATTGAATTGACGCCTGTGGAGTCAGCCCCGTGGCTGCTGGAGGTGGGACAACCCATCCTGGAGGACGTGCGGCTTTACCAGCGCACGCACGAAGGGACGTGGCAGCTGCGCTACGGCACGCGGATAGATGCCGATGTGCCAAGGGAAAGTGCGTACCGACGCCCGGTTTTCAAAGTGGACCTGACGGCCCATGCGCCCACCGTCTTGTATTTGCGTTTGGCCACACGCACATCCATGGTGACCACCCTCAAGCTGTGGTCGCCCATGGTGCTTTTTGAAGACAGCAACCGGGAAACGTTCGGTTGGGGGCTTGTTTTTGGCGCTTATTTGTTGGTGGTGTTTTTCTACAGCGCTTTCTGGATCTGGACGCGCGAAAAAGTGCACTTGTATTACGTCTTGTACGTGAGCACGAACCTGAGCGCCGCTTTTTTGACCGGCCGCTGGAACGACATGCTGGGGCTGCACATCCACACCAACACGCACACCTTGGCTTTGGGCGTGTTCATCTGTCTGTCACTGTGGATTGCCCCGGTTTTCACCGTTTTGTATTTGGGTGCACACCGCATATGGCCGAAAACCTCACGCATTTATTTGCGCGCTTGCGCCAGCGTTGCGGTGGTGTGCAGCGGCCTTGTCTTGATGGGCCACTACGCTCAGGGGGTCGTGACGGTTCAGCTCACCAGCATTTTGGTGATTTTCATCACCATGGCAATGACCGGCTTCCTGGCTTACAAGGGCGACAAGAAGGGGCAGTTGTTGCTGTTGGCTTTTGGTGTTTTTTACATGGGCGTCATCTGGCGGTACCTGCGCAACATTGGCGTCATTGAGCCCAGTTCATGGAATGAAAACGTCTATCAGGTCGGCGCCTTCATACACATGATGGTGATGAGCACGGGCATTTTTTCAAGCTACAACACGCTGCGGAGACGGTCTGAACACGAGCGCGCACGGGCAGATGCACAAGAGCGCCAACGCCAACGCCAATATGAATTTTTGGGCATGGTGTCGCACGAGGTCAGAACGCCACTGACGGTGATTTCGGCCAGCGCCGACAACCTGTTGATGGACACATCATTGACGGTGAACGCCAAAAATCGGGTCGAAAAAATCATTCGTCACGGCGAAAAACTGCAAAATCTTTTCGACACGTATCTGAACAATGAACGTCTGCTCAACGGCGACAACACCATCCAAATGGCCAGTGTCGACTTGGTGACCCTGTGCGAGTCTTTGGTGCAAGACATGAGGGATGCACACGGTATCGATGTGCGTTTTGGTGCCCCCGCGCAACTGCTCCTGACTTGCGATGCCGGCTTGCTGCGCGTGGCCATCTCCAACTTGCTTGAAAACGCACGCAAGCATGCCCCCGAAAATTCAGACATCACACTGTCTTTGAGTCAGGCGGGCGAGCGAGTGCACATTTCGGTGACCGATCAAGGCCCAGGCGTGGATGACCAAGACATGCCTTTCATCTTTGACGCCTATTTCAGGGGCAAAGGCGCGTATGCGTCTTTGGGCTCTGGGTTGGGGCTGCATTTGGTGCAATTCATTGCCACGCAACACCAGGGGCGGGTTGATGCCAGAAAACGGCATCCATGCGGTATGCAGTTCGTGATCGAAATACCCCTCACGCAGTTTCAAACATCAGGCGTCTGAGATCGCACAATCCTCTTCAATCACATAGCCCACACCGTGCACCGTCTTCAAGGGGAAGAGTGCAGGGGTCAAGCTGGCGACCTTCTTTCTCAGGCGCAACACCAACACATCCAAATTGCGGGGGTCGTAATCGACAAAGTTCTTGCCCAGCGACTGCACCACTTTTTTACGGCTGACGGTTTGCCCCAACTGCTCCACCAAGACCTGCAAAAAAGCGCTTTCTTGGGCCGTCAAACGGATCACTACGCCACCAGGCGCGCGCAACTCCCAAGTGGACAAAATGAGGCGCCAGCTGGCGGTGGCCTTCAGGCGCCAACTCAACGACTCCACCACAGCCCCCAGCTCCTGCAACCTCACGGGCTTGGTCAGGTAATGGTCCACACCCGACTTGAAACCATCGATGCGGTCTTGCGTCGCATCCTTGGCTGTGAACATGATCACGCCACAACGCACCCCTTGTTCACGCAACTCTCGAACCAAATCCAGACCATCGCCATCGGGCAAGGATCTGTCGACGACCGCGATATCGGGTTTGTGCGTCGAAAACAAAGACGAAAATTGTTTGATCGTGCCAACGGTCTGGACCTGATGACCCAGGCTTTGCAGATAGGTGGCAAACTCATCCAGGATGTCTTCCTCATCGTCCAACAAGATCACTGCCGCCATGGTTTGCATCCAAAAAATTGTCCAATGCCTGATTAAGACATTCTCAAAAAGCCCAAATCTGTTGAGGTCTAACAGACAAACATGCTAGCTCTACCATTCCAATTCTAGGTGAGGGCACCGCTGATCAGCCCTGCACCGGAGCGCTGAGCGTGTCGCAATCATGCGCCCAGCCCAAGTGGCGACACGACTGCCCCATAATTGGCTGCAATATGGGCGGATCTCTGTGCCGCAACACCACCCATCTTCCATTTTGATCAAGAAAAAATGACAGCCTCACTGAACAAGCTACTTGGCCGCATCAATGCATTGATCGCCTCGGGTCAACACCAGCAAGCCTTGCACGAACTTGCACCACTGAAGGACAACGAAGCGGCAACCCGGCCAGCCACCGCATTGAGCGCACTCGCCTGGGCCATGCTTGGAAACGAAGAACAGTGCAAAGCTGACCTGCAGGCGTTCGGCCAAGTCACCGATGGTGACAAAGCGGAAACACTCCTCGCAGCAGGCAGTGCAGCATTTCGAGTGGGCATGCCCAAACCTGCCATTGCCTACCTGATGCAAGCCAACACCTTGGCACCTGAACACCCCTTGATCAACGCGCGTTTGGGTGCTTGCCTGCTGGCATCTGGACAGTTGCAAAGAGCGCGGCCCTTCATCGAAAAGGCAGCACAGTTGATGCCACAGTCAGGCGGCAGCCTGCTGAACCTGGCGCACCTTCAACTTGAACTCAAGGAACACCAGGCAGCCCTTGACACGCTGGAACGTGCAGCCCAGTTGCCAGACACTGAAAAAGACATTCTCAACAGCCTGCAAGCCGAGGCACTGGTTCGCCTAGGCAATCCCGCGGCCGCATTAAACAATTTGAGAGCCAACGCAGAAAACGGCAACGCCCAAGACCAATTGGCTTTGGTGCGCCACCTCACCACACTTGGGCAGCACGATGAGGCCTGGCGGTCGCTGCGCGAAGCCATCGAGAAAACGCCAGACCAGGCAGAACTGCTCGAACTCGCGGCCGAACTCAGTCAAGTCAAAGGCCGCTACGGCGAAGCAGATCGTTTTCTGGCCCGCGCCTTGGATATAGACCCAGAAAATGCAGCCCTTTGGCGCCGACGCGCCACAATTTCAAGCCGCCGACTCGGTCAGGAAGTCGCGCGTCACGCAGCTGACAAAGCACTTGCCCTGACCCAACCCAAGGGAGGGTATGAGCACGCACTCTCCTTGGCCACCCACGCGCATGTGCTGTCAGAAGCTGATCAGCTGGACGCAGCGCAAGCGGCCTACAGGCAAGCGCTGGAACTGCATCCCCACTGCGTTCCCGCCATGCGGGGGCTGGGGCAGCTGCTCATGCAACTGGGCCGAGTAGACGAAGCCACCGCACTGTACGAAGAACTCAGCCAAATCGCCCCTATCCAGGGTTGGAGCCAGCTCATCCATGCCCGCGTGCTGCCAGAAGACGAAACCGCATTGCAACGCATGGAGACTGTAGCGCGCAGGCCCAGCCTCGAAGGCGCCGTTCAATCGAATCTGTTGTTCACGCTCGCCTCGGCCTGGGAAAAAAAGGGCGACTTCGAAAAGGCCTGGGCGCTGGTCACAGAGGCCAACGCGGCTACACGCACCCACCTGAACTATCGCCCCGAAGTGCATCGCGGTCGCATCGAACGGGAAATGGCGCGCTTTTCTCGGTCTTTCATGGAAAGCAGAAAGGGCTGGGGCATTGACTCCGAAGTACCCGTCTTCGTCCTGGGTATGCCGCGCTCTGGCACCACACTGGTAGAGCAAATCCTCGGCAGCCACACACGAGTGTTCGGCGCTGGCGAACTGTCGCTCGTACCCGAACTGATTCAAAAGCTCAATGCCTGGGAAAATAAAACCGGATCCCGGCGTGAATACCCAGAGTGCATTGATGAACTGACCGAGGGTGAATCGAGAAAGTTTGCCTCCAAGCACCTCGAAGAGTTGCAAGCTTATGCCCCCGATGCGCTTCGCGTTGTGGACAAACTCCCACACAACTTCGAACACATTGGATTGATCAAACTGATCTTCCCGAACGCCAAAATTCTGCACCTCAAGCGGGAACCCCGAGATGTGGCCATGTCGAACTACTTTGTCGACTACGGCGCCAAATTCGGCGGCATGGGCTTTGCCTATGATCTGTCCTGGATCGGCGAACAGCTCGTGGACCACCAGCGTCTGATGCAACACTGGCATCGGGTTTTTCCTGACCAAATTCTTGAAGTGGACTACGACGACCTGGTCGAAGACGTTGAAGGTTGGGCACGGCGAATCATTTCTTACCTTGGCTTGCCGTGGGAAGATGGCGTGTTGTCATTCCAGGAGCTCGACAGGGCAGTCAAAACAGCCAGCGTCTGGCAAGTCAGACAACCTGTCTACAAGACATCCAAAGCCAAGTGGAAACGCTACGAAAGCCACTTGCAACCACTGGAGCTGGCGCTCGCCGAAGTGCCTCCCATGCCCAGTGCACTGCCTCTGCCGCAGCTGGAGCCTGGGCTGTTCCTGCAAGGCATGGATCACCTCAAGAGCAACCGCCTGCAAGATGCCGAGAACAGCTTCAGAAAGCTGCTGGCGGCAAGACCCTCACACGCTGCGGCACACCATTTTTTGGGTGCGGTACTGCTGCAACTTGGTCTGGCGGAGGCGGCGCGCCAAGAAATCCGGCGATCCATTGAACTGCAGCCCGGTCAGAAGCAATGGATTGAAAACCTGATTCGCGTCGAGGAACGGCTGGGCAACACACAAGCTGTGCAAAGCCTGCAAGAGCGGCTGGCACGACAACGTGCTTCAGCCCCAGGCAGTGAAGCCCTCCCCCTCGAAAACGCCTGATCCGCCAGCCCCAACGCAACGGCATGCACGGCAATCCCCGCATCCAGCACGCGGGCAAGACATGCACAGACCGTTGCGTGTTTGTGGCTCCAGATTTGAAAGCGACAAATCACAGCGTTCGATCAGCACCTGAAAAGGCTGACCCGCATTTACATGGCAGGGGCCAGATCCTCTTTTTTCCACGGCGCCTGATCACAGGCGCACATCGCCCGCCACTCATCCCGCAACAAGCCAAAGATGTGAACATCCAATCGTTCACCAGGCTGGGCTCCTGGCATATCGGCCCGCAGCAGGCCTTCCCGCTGGAATCCAAGGTATTCACACAGGGCGATCGAGGACTGGTTTGAACCACGCACCTCTGCCTTGATTTTGAACATCCCCAGTTTCTCGAAAGCGAAGGGTATGCCCCAGGCACTCAGTTCTTTGGACACGCCCTTGCGCCAATAAGACTTGTCACCCACGACCCTGTTGGTCAATGAAACGCCTGTACGCGGATTGGCCAGAATCGACGTGAATCCAATCAGTCGGCCGTCTGTCAAAGTGTAAATGCCCAGATGAAAGTTCCATCTGTTGTCAAACTGGGACACGTGGCGCCGCGCATCGCTCACCGTCCACCCCCGCGGACGGGATCCCAATTGCGATTGGATCACAGGATCATTCCACCAACTGACATACTCGTCAGTGACCGCCTCAGGCGTCATAGAGCGCAACTCGAAGTTTTCGGTCTTGACACGCAATGGCGCACCTCGCGCTACTCCAGACACTCCACCCGCCATGTAACTTCTCCCTCAGTACCGTCAAGCTGCCCTCAGGCCAGCAGCATCCAATTGTGTCGTCCTTCAACGCTCAGTCAGTGGCCGAATGCCATGCCCGATGAATGGCTCCAGCAACAACGCGAGCACCGAGCGCTCACCGGTCAAAATTGCGCAGGTGATTTGCACCCCTGGACGCAAGGCATAAAGCTCGTTGCCACGACGAAATGAAAATTCGTCAGGCTTCAACCGTACAAGATAGTAGGACTGGCCCGTCTTTTCATCGAGCATCGAATCCGGGCTGACATGCACCACGCGCGCGTTGATGGTGGAGTACCCGCTGCTGCCAGAAGACAACGACAGTCTGGCCGGTGCACCCATCTGCACATAACCTACATCACCAATCGGCAAACGACCTTCTACCAGCAAAGCCTCGCCCTCCGGCACCATGGTTGCGATCAAACCGCCCGGTGAGACCACAGCCCCCCTGTTTTTGAAATACAGCGCCTGAATCGTGCCCGCCACTGGTGCCCTCACCGTTGTGCGATCTTGTGAGTCACTGGGCTTGCGAAAACGCTCTTTCAGAGATGCCAACTCCGTTGTCGTCTCTTGCAAATTCTTTCGGAGATTGCTCTCCTCCTCCGATTTGAAGGCCTGCAAACTGGCTTGCTCTTCTTCCAATTGACGGGTTGCCCTCGTTTCGGTAGCCACCGCCGCATCTCGATCAGAGACGATCTGTTCCTGCTCCCGCTTGAGCTGCAAATGCTCGTATTCGCTGGTCAGCTTTTGCTGCAAAAGACGCTCGCTGATCTTGACCTGCTCTGCAATCAAGACCGCGCGGCGCTTGAGCCCGCCCAGACGTTCCCGTGCCTCCTGAATTTCAGCGGTACGTGACGCGATCCTGGACTTGCGCGCCTGGATGCCGGACTCCACACGACTTTGGTTGGCACGAAACTCATCCAACGCATCCTTGGCAAACTCAGGAAAATCTTTTGCCAAAGCAGGCGGGACCACGAAACGCGGCAAGCCAGACAACGATGCCTCGAGCCGTGCTGTCTTGATCTCCAGGCTGCCCATCTTGGAACGAATGTCTCCCACCTCCGCATCGGCCGACACCGCATCCAGCTCAAGGATCACATCGCCTGCAGCCACCGCCTGCCCCTCGTTGGCAACGATGTCGCGGACAATCCCGCCCTCCAAGTGCTGAATTTTCTTCAGCTGTCCGGCTGGAATGACCTGCCCTTGGGCATAGCTGGCCACATCCAACGGGAAAAATCCCGCCCAGATCAGCGATGTCAGCAAGGTTGCGCCTGCAGCCCAAATCACTCTGTTGCGTTCTTCGTCAAGCCACCACCGTAGCAACTGCTCACGGCGCAACTGCAACCACTCGCGCTGCTTTGACCACTTCCTCACGTTCACACTCTCTGTTTGCGACTCGCTCACAATCCCTCTCCCCGGAGCAAAAGCTTGCCCTCAGACATCTGCGCACCTGCAGAGACATGACTTGCTTCATCACGCTTGACCTGCGCCACTTTGGGCGAAGGCTTTTGGCCCATATCGACCACCACATCTGCCGCACGCAAAATAAACGGCTCATTGCTGGCCACCACCAAGGTTCTGCCTTCGCTGACAAGGCGGTTGAGCAGTTTGGCCACAGCAGCCTGGCCAGATGGGTCCAGTCCCTCTGTCGGATCGTCCAAAAACAGCACGGGGGCGTTGCCCAACACAGCACGAATCAAAACAAAACGGCGACGCAAACCAACGGCCATGCCTGTTTCCTGACCAACGATCTGGCGATCCAGACCTGCAGGATCGTTTGCCAAAAAGCCTTCCAGCCCCATGGCCTTGACCCACTCCAGAACCTCGTCATCGCTCACCTGACGGTCGAGCAACAGGTTTTCGCGCAAGCTGCCATCGAAAAACACGGGCTCCTGTGGCGCGTAGCCAATGTGGGAACGCCACCATTCCTGAGACAGTTGTCTCAACTCAATGCTGTCTGCCCGAACCAATCCACGTTTGGGTGAAAGCAAACCCAGCAGCAGCTTGATCAAAGTGGACTTACCTGCCCCGTTGGGTCCAGCGATCACCATCACCTGCCCCGGCCGAAGGTCAATGTCCAGACTCTCAAACAGAGGCACCGGCTGGTTAGGATACGAAAATGCCGCATCCACCAACTCCAAATGTCCCCTGAGCTCTTTGGGTGCGACACCGTTACCCTCTGAAGTTTCCTGCTCCAGCGCTTCCAGCTGACGCAACGCATCTTCTGCACGCTGTGCACGCAAGATGGCATCGGACAAATAAGCAGCCCGACTGCACGAGCCAAACGCTCTTGAAATCAGAATGTTGGCGCCAATCAGACCGCCGGTGGTGAAATCTCCACGGACAACAGCCATGGCCCCAACGCTGTAAACCAGCACCGTGAGGCACTGACTCATCATCTGGATTCTGCTTTGCAAGTCAGACTGGATCACCATGCCCTCGCGCCGACTGTCCAAACTGGCCGAGGCCACATCGCTCCAGCGGCGCATCAAGGGCAAACGCATGGGCAAGCAGCGCACAGCCTCAGAGGCAGACAGTAAAAACTGCCCTAACTGCTGGCTCTTGGAACTGGCTTTGGCGTGTTCATCGGCCGCCTGGCGCTGATTTTTCTCGTTGGCATAGCCCAACCACAACGCCCACGCGGACATCAGCAAGCCGAAGATTCCCAAAGGCCAGTACAGCAAAGTCGCGCCCAGCAGAAACAACAAGGCAAATGGCATGTCCAAAATGGCGCCCAGATTGGAAATGGAAGCCATTTGCTGCTGCATGGCGGGCGCCCCCATGGCCTCTCGCTTGACCGGTAACGGAACCAAACTCAGAGGCTCAAAACGCACACGAGCCAGACTCTCGAAAACGCGACGACTGGTCTGCTCTTCGTTTTCACGGGTGATAGCCAACAGCACTTGCTGGCGCTGCTTGCGCATGAACACCTCAAAGCCAATCGAAAGAATCACACCCACCGTCAGCGTCACCAGCGTCGGGGTCAAGCCCACCGTCACATAGCGGTTGAGCAGGTGAATGCTGTAGAACGACGAAGCCAATGCCAACACATTGATGGTGACTGTTGAAACCCAAATGTCGGATGCCCTGCGGTGGTGCAGCACCGACCCCAGCATTTGCCGCACGATGATCGTCATGGTTTGGTTTCTCCCTTTATTTGTTAGCGAAAGAGGCCATCACAGTCCCCCATCGGCGCCACTCTTCATGCATAAAAGCCACCGCTTCATTCTGCTGAAGCAGCACGGCACCTATGCCGTTTTGACGAATGCGTGCCTGAGCAGATTCCGTAGCGTACAAGCGCCGCAATGCACCCGATGCCCACTGTGCGACGTCGCTGGGCAAGCCACGCGGTGCAGACAAACTGAACCAAGTGAACGCTGTCAGACCCTTGAACCCCAACTCTGCGAAAGTTGGCACCTGCGGCAGATGAACCAGCCGTTTGCCACTGGTCACGGCCAGGGCTGTGACGTCTGGATGGCGCACATGCGGCAAATACGATGTCAGGGTCATCACGGCCAGATCCACATGCCCGCCCAGCAGATCATTCATGGCCATGGCGCCCCCTTTGTAAGGCACATGCACAGCATCACGCAGACCCATTTGCTGCATCATGGCCGTCCCCAGCAAATGCCCGTGCGAGCCGGTACCAGGCGAAGCCCAATTCAGCGGCGACTTCAGATCTTGCAAACGCACATGGCCCTTGCGCGTGTTGGCTACCAACACAGAGGGGTAGCCCCCCAAAATAGCCAGATGCTCAAAATCCTTGAACGGATCGTAGCCCACAGCCTGCGCTTGCGGTGCAATCACATGCGAGCCAATACCCGAGACCAGCCAGGTGGTGCCATTGGGCGCGGCTTGAGCCACTTGCCGAGAGCCCACTGTCCCAGCCACCCCAGGCTGGTTGAGCACCAGCACCCTGTTGGCACCCGCGGCCTGAAAGCCCTCGACCACCAAACGTCCTAAAAAGTCGGCGCCGCCGCCTGGCGCATAGGGCACAACGACATCCAGGGTCGCCTCTCGCAATGCAGTCCCCAAAGCTGCTTCCGAGCCTCGGGCACGGGCTGCCGATGTGGCAGCCAGACAGGCCGCCAAGATCCACCGCCTCCGATCGGCGTTCACCACATCAAGTCGCATTGGGTTTGACCACTTCAGTGAAGCACCGAAGGCGTCTGTGCTGGTGTCTTGTCGTTGTGCAGCCCCTGCTCAAACAAGGCTTTGAGCTGAGAACGCAAGACCTTGCCCGCTTCGTTTCTGGGCAACTCTGGCAAGCTCATCACTGCCTGGGGCGTCATGGCTGGCGGCAGACCGTGTTCCTTGGCGTAGGCCAGCAAGTCCTGCAAGGCAGGCTCGGCTTTCCAGACCAACGCCGCTACCAGCGCAGGTTCACCCTTCAAAGGCGCCGAGAACACCGCCACCTCTTGTACGCCAGCGTGCCCGTCCAGCACTCGCTCCACCCGCTCCGGATAAAACTTGTTGCCACCCAGGTTGATCCGATCGTCTTTGCGACCATCGATGCGGACAAAACCATCGGATGTCACCGTGCCGATGTCGCTGGTGTAAAACCAACCGTTCTTGAACTTCGCTTTGGTTTTTTCTTCGTCCTGGTGGTAGCCCGCAAGCATCACCGGCATCTTGACTCGGATCTCACCGACTTCGCCAGCAGGCAGTACTTTGTCTTTTTCATCCACCACCTGCACCTTGACCCCCTTCTTGGGCTTGCCCGCGTGGTCGGGATGCAGCTTCAGATCCGCGGGGGAAGCCATGCTGATCGCCCCCACTTCGCTGATGCCATAAGGCAAGTAAACGTTGGGCGTGAGCCTGCTGGTGGCCAACGCCACGAGTGGCTCGGACAAGCCTCCCCCCACAATGCGCAGGTAACGCACCGACGGGAAGGCCACGCCAGCGGGCAAGCGCGAGGCCAAACGCTTGATCATGGCCGGCGCCATCATGGCGTGCGTCACGCCGTACAGGTTCACGGTCTGGATGTAAGCCGCCAGGTCATGCTGTTTGTAGAACACCACCACCCCCCCTGCAAACAACGCCGCAAAGGCGGCAATGTTGCCCATCGTCAGGTGCAAATTGCCCGCCATCAGGCGGGTACCGGCATCGCAAAATTCGACGGTTGTCGCAATCCGGTTGACCCAATATGCCTGGTCGTAGCAAACCGCACTGGGCACCCCTGTGGTTCCAGACGTCAGTGCAATGCGTGCAGGCGCATCCGCGTGCGGCCAATAATCCAGCATGCCCCGCAAGTCCAGCTTGTGGTCTGGACGGGCCTGCCCCTGCTGGGGCTGCAATTCAGCCAGCGTCAACACCTCGAGACCGTCAAAGGCCGGTGCAGGAGCAGGTTCATCCCCTTCGGCCGCCGTAGCCAAGCTCTGCACCACCACACGGGTGGCCCCCATGCGGCGCAGCAGTGCCAGTTTGGCGCGCATGGCGGTGCGGGGATGCACGGGCACAGACACCGCCCCCAAGCGGGCCAGTGCCAGGATCATGGCCAGATGGCCCGGATGCTGACCCAACGACAGCCCAACCACATCCCCGGGCTTGACACCGCGCTGGTGCAGGGCTGCTGTGAAATCACACACCGCACGCAAAAATGCGCCGCGACTGACCACCTTGCCGTCGTGAATGCATGCTGGCGCAGCCAGATCGGTGGTGTTTTTTTCCAGAAATTTATCGATCAGATTGGTCATGTTGAATTCTATGCACGGGATTCCGGCCTACCCGGAACCTCTCAAAAAAGAAGGCTGCAGCTTGCGCTGCAGCCCTCACTGCCCTCAAGGCAAAGATCACACGTGGTGATCAACCACAGGGTCAAGCACTGGATCACTCGACGCTGCCAGCGTGTCGCTGGACTCGTCGTAAATCAGGCAGTTGATGAACGAGACTTCGTCCGCCGTCGGTACCACCGTGACATCGTCCACCGCATCGACCGAAGCCATGACCGTGAAACGCTCGTCGTTTTCGTTGCGGAAATCGTGTGCAGTTTCGATCTCGAAACGCATGGTTCCCACACCGGCATCAAAGTGAACCGTTGTGGTCAACACACCGTCCACCAAGTCAAAGTTGTCAACGTTGATGAAGTCATCGCTGCTCACCACATCACCAGAACCAGAGCGCGGTGCGCCCAGCTGAACCTCGACATCCATCGCCACGTCGATCGGACCCAGACGGATCAACTCGAAGTTGAAGCGTGCCGAATCCTCATTCTGTGCCGTAGACACCGTGGCCAACTCGATGCCGTGGTCATCGCCGCGGATGCTGCCCGCCACAAAGGCCTGCTCATCCGACACCTCGACGTTGCCGATCTCATTGCTCCACTGATCGACCGCATAAGCACGGTCGATCACCAGTTTGAACTGCTCGTGGTCTTCGAGATCGATGTCCCCCTTGACAAACAACTCCAGGTACTGACCACCCGGGTCAGACTGCAAAGCCACACCCGTCGCGGACAGGGCGCCATCAAAGTCAGCACTGTCCACCATGCCACTGATGTGGTAGTCCACCCGAACCTGCTCCCAGTCAGGGCTTGAACCAGAGCTGCCCAACACCTCTACATAGAACTTCCCGCTGGTCACATCGCCGTCGTCACCTTCGGTCACCGTCGGGCTGTCCTGCACCAAACCGATCAGCAAATCGTCGTCCAGCACGGTGGCGGTCGCCTCCTTGACGGTGGCGCTGGCACCAATCAGCGTGCTGCCTGCAAAAGCCTCCACATCGTCAATAACGATTTTGAACTGCTCATTCAAGCCAAACACGTTGTCGCCTGCAATCACGACCTCAATGAACGCATAGCCCTGCCCCTGACGCAGATTGACCGTGGTCTCGCCCTCCGGCAACTTGCCTGGCAGCAGGTAGCCAGAAGCGAAATCATCGCGAATGGTCGGGTTGGTTGGGTTGAAGTCACTGTCGGGATCGCCAACGCCTTCCACGTGCCAACGCACCACAGCGCGGGTGGCGGTGTTGGGACCGCTGGCATCCGCAGCAAAGCGAACCACCACTTCGGAGCCCTCAGCACCTTCGACCACTTCGGTATCGACGGCACGCACAGACACTGCCACGTCGTCGTCCACAAGGGTCGCCTGTACTGCATTTGGCCCACGCACATCGGCATTGGTCGCATTGGACAGCACGATACGGAAGTCTTCATTGCCCTCCACTTCCACGTCGCCACCGGTCAGCACCGTGACCGTCTTGGCGGTTTCGCCGTCCTCAAAGACCACGGTACCGCTGGGGAACAAGCCACCAAAGTCCACTTCGGTCAGCGTGTCGGAAGCCGACTCCACATGCCATTGCACGGTAGCACGGCCAGCCGTATCGCCCGAGCGCGTCACCACAAAAGTGAACGCCGTGCCGGAAGCCTCGTCATTGCCTTCGGTGATCCGGGTGTTGCCCATGCTCAGCTGCAACGCAGGGTCGTCGTTGACCACCGTCTGCACCACCGAGGCAGTGCCCAAGTTGCTGCCCATGCTCGGCTGCGACAGTGTCAGCGCAAACTGGTCATCCCACTCGCCCACACGGTCTTGCTTGATGCGCACCGTGATGAGCTTGTCGGCCACATCGCCAGGCGCCCAGGTGAGAGCACCTGCCGCAAAGTCGGTTGTGCTCACCTGCACCCCGTCCACCCAGATGCTGTGGATGTCGTCCGCCGACACAGGGTATTGACCCGTGCCCGTCACGGCCCAATTCACCGTCGCCACGCCCAGGCCAGAGCCGGCGCGGGTCACAGCGTAGACAAACTCCGTGAAAGCCGAGGGGTAAGTGGGCGCATTGCGATCGGTCGGGTCTGTGCCTTCTGCCACGCGACTGGCCACATAAGGCGAAATCGACAGCGTATCGTCGTCATCCGTCAGGACCACACTGGCCGTCGGCGTCACCATGGTGCTGGTGGCGTCACCGGTAGCGCGCTGCAAAGTCATGGCCAGGCTGGCCGCAGCTTCACGCACACCATCGCCCACCAGTGTGACCGTGATTTCCTTGGTCAGCTCGTTGGCCCCAAAGGACACTGTGCCACTGAGGCCATTGGCCACGACACCTGCACCGCTGACACTGACGTCGGCAGCTTCCACAGCCGAGGCATCGCCACTGGCTGCCGCGAGTCGCCAGGCCACCGTGGATTCGCTGCCCAAGGCTGCGGTATTGGAATCGCGTCGCACCACAAAGGTGACCGTACCCGGCGGCGTGCCAGCCACTGGCGTGCTGTCGAGCAACTCGCCGTCGTTGCCTTCCACCACCACGGTCTGACCGTCCTTGACCGACACGAAGTAGCCCATGTCGTCATTCACGATCTTGCCCGTGGCTGTGGCCGCCTTGATAGAGCTGCCCTCACCGGCATTGGACAAGGTCACCTGATAAGTCTCGTCCGCCTCGTACACATTGTCGCTCGCCAAGGTGATGGTGACATCACGGTAGCTGTAGCTCTGGCCATTGGTGCCGGTGTAGGACGTTTCGCTGCCATCGAAGTTCACCGTGCCATGCAGCGCACCCACCGCGAAATCGTTGGTGGAGCCTGTGGTGCTGACGCCGTTCGCACCATAGGTGCTGAGCGCCCAATCCACCGAGCTGGCGCCTGTCAGGTTGCCCTCGCGCACCACACGGATGGTGATGGTGCCCGGCTGCTGCGCATCCGAGCCTTCCACAGCATCGGCGATGGTGGCCACAGAGAAGCCCTCGTCGTCGTTGGTCATGGTGGCCTTGGCCCAGGCTGTACCACTGGTGCCATTGTTGCGGTTGTAGTCCATCCGTACGGTGAAGACCTCGTTCTCTTCCCACTGCAGATCGCCACGGACCGGCACTGTGAAGGTGTAGGTCGAAGCGCCTGCCGGGAAGATGAAGTTGCCCGTCACGGCACGGAAATCGTCGCTGCTGGCAAAACCAGCTGCACCGGCGTAGCTCACACCTGCGGCCAATGCTGCAGCGTCGCTGTTGCCAAAGACCAGCGTCCAGGTCGCATCCGCTGGCAGATCGGTGGCACCATCGCGGGTGACCGTGAACTGCATGTTGGCATTGCCATCGCCTTCGTCTGGGCCAGTGATCGGTATTTCAGATATCAAAATACCGTATGTGCCATTTGCAAAGTATGCGTTCAGGTTGGACATCCCATTCCCGTAGGTACCTTGCGCGTACGCGTTAGCACCATAACCATTGCCAACAATGATCATGGAGGAATTGGCAGGATTGGCATTTGGATACACAGCAACAGCCGGCATGAGGTTCCACTGAATGTTGTCAGGCAAACCCCACCACACGTTGTAGGCCACGGTCGAAACAACAGGTGTCGGGTACCAAGAATTACCCAGATACCAAGGCTGAATTTGCAGGACAGGGGCTGCACTGTTGATCGTAACCCCCTCTCCGCTCCACTTGTACAGCGGATACGTCACACCGTTGTATGTCACGGGATCGAGCGCGGCCATTGTGCCAAAAGGTATGGCCTCAATGCCGTCCATCTCCACCGACAAATCGTAGTCATCGTCACCAATCTTGCCAGTGGCGTTGTTCGAGCTGGCCACGATGCTGCCCGCACTCGGGTTTTCCAGCGTGATGACAAAGGACTCTGTCGACTCCTTGCTGCCGTCCGGGTTCAGCGCCAGAGAGACCGTCTGCAGGTCATAACTGTCTGCTGTGAAGGTCACCGTACCGCGGATGCAGTGGTTGGCTGCGTCGTACCAGCCCGAGGCGGTGGCCTCGGTCGGCAGGGTCGCGAAGTCACCGATCTGGGCGGTGTTGCCAGCGCCATCGGCTGTGAGTTGAACTTTCCACTCCACAGTCGATTCGCCGGTCACGTTCAGACCCGAACGCACCACATCGAACTTGTAGGTCTGCTGTGTTGCACCCGAACCTTCCATCTGGGTGATGGCCTGGCTGTCGTTGATGTAGATGGCCGCATCGTCGTTGACGATCACGCCCTTGGCACCTGTGCCGCTGACGACGAACATGTCGTTCTCGGCGCCCGTGCCGAAAGCCGTCACCTTGACGGTGAAGACCTCGTCCGCCTCGGGATCTGTGTCCAGGCTGGCCGCAGACACGGTGATGGTCTTGCTCAGTTCATTGCCGCTGAAGGTCACGGTATCCGACGGCAAGGTGCCGCCAAAGTCGTTCGCGTTCACCACGTTGCGGCCGCCCTCACCCAGCACCGACCATGTGACGGTCTGGTTCTGGGGCGTGGCCACGCTGCGAGTGATGGTGAAGCTGTAGGTTGCGCCCGACGATTCGTCGTTAGACACGGTGACCGGCGTCACCGTGAAAACGGTGTCGTCGTTCAGCACCGTGCCATACGCCGAGGCGCTGGTGGTGCCGCTCAAGGCGTACGTGCGGTTACTCAAAGCCGCAAGGGTCGCTGCCGTGGTGTCTGCCACGGCCTGGTCTTTGGCCAGCATCTGTTCAATGCCAGAAACCTTGTCCAGCACCAGACGGAATCGCTCGTCTTCTTCCACCGAAGCCGCGCCCGTCAGAGACCCCACCGGCGCGTTGGGCACGGCCGGGGCATCGCCCTTGAGCTTGACCGTGGTGGTCAAGGTATAGCTCTCCACCCCAAAGCCCTCGAGCATGGTGGTGCCCGAAGCGTTGATGGTGGCGTTGCCCGTGGTGGCACCCGTGGCATCGAAATCGGTGCTGTTGGTGTCCACGTTGTACTTGGCCCAGTTGAACGTCGAGTTGCCAGACAAGTCGCCTACCCGGATCACCGTGGTCTCGATGGTCGAGGTCCCTGTATCGCCCTCGGTCACGGTGAAGTTGTTGATCAACACACCCGTGTCGTCGTTGACGATGACGGCTTCTGCACGGCTGTGCGCCGTGTCGACATAGCCGACGCTCGGGTTGTACAGCTCGACATAGAAATGCTCACCGTACTCCACAGCAGTGTCAGCATTGACACTGATAGACAACACCTGATGCACATCGGTGCCTGTCGGGCCATTGTTGTCAGAAGGGCGAACCCAGTTGCTGCCATCCCAAGTCAGGCCAGCAAAGTTCACCGTGCCGCTCATCTGATCGAAATCGCTGGCATTGATGTCGTAGCCCTCTCTGGCCACGATGCGCCAGCCCACAGTCGAACTGCCGAGGTACCCACCCATTTCACGCGACACATCGAATTGGATGATCGATACCGCACTGTCGCCCTCGGTGACCAGGTTGTCCGCCTCGGTCGAAGCCAATGCGATGCCGTAGGCCACATCGTCGTTCATTGCGACCACATCGATCTCGAAGGACCCGCGGCCTTGCAATGCAGCGCTGTAGTGATCGCTGCCCGGTGCTTCGTTCACGTAGTCTGGCGTGAACAACACATTGGATGGAGCGCCGTCCACGGAGAAAGCCAGTCGGAAGGTCTCGTTGGCTTCCACACTCCGGTCAACGGCCAGCAATTGGTCGATCTGGGTTTCGAAGGTGGTCACGTTCGATGTGCTGCTGGATCCCGTCAGGGTCAGCGAACCTTTGACGCCCACCACGTCGGCAAGCACCGTGGTGTGATCGCCATCGGCATCCACCCAGTAGTCGGAGTTGAAGTCTTCAAACGTGGCGGTGCCTTGATTCACCAGCAACGACCAGTTCAGCGTGATGTCGCCAGACTGCACGCCCGCACGGCTGAAGCTGAGTGCAAAGTCGCCGTTGGCACTGGTGTAGGCTTGGTCCGGTGTGTAACCGTCGGTCGGGTTGCCTTCCGTGATGGTGTGGGCTTCCCAGGCATCTTCGATGTTGATACCGCCGTTGGCATCACCGTCTGGCGTCCAGTCGTAGTTGTAATAGTAGTGGTTGCCGAAGCCACCCAGCCACAAACGGATGTCGTCGCTGACCACCGTGGCTGTGGCCTGGTAGGCGTTCGGATCGCGGATGGTGGTGTTCCAGTCTGGCAGCGCGGCGTGATCGCCAATGCCAGCGGTATCGGCCAGAGCAGCCGTGCCGCCATTGAACGACCAGTACGTTGTGCCACCCGATTGCGGCAGGTGTTCCGCGTCGTACAACGTGACCGTGAGGCTCTGGTTCGGCTCGATGATGTTGTCGTCCGGCACGCGGAACACCACGGTGGCGGTGAGGGCGCCAGGGGCGAAGTCCACGGTGCCACGCCACCACGAGGTCTCGCGGTAGTTGTCCTGAATCGCTACCGCCCCCGATTCGAGCACCATGTCGCGCGCAGCCCAATGGCTGCGGCTCAGGTCGATCTCGAAGAACGCCTGGCTGGCGGTCGCATCGGCTTGTGAGCGGGTGAACGTCAGCACCACACGGCGGTCGTTGGTCAGATCTTCGTTGCTGTCGTCATTGTTGCCGTTCGTCAGCCAGTCGCTGGAAGTGCCCTCGTAGAAGGCGTTGTCCACCGCGGCATTGCCCAGGTCATTGGTCAGCGGGTTGACCGAACTGTCGCTGGCGTTGTCCAGCCAGCCGATACTGACCGACACGGTGGTGCCATCGTTGTCGCCGATCAGGAAATCGGCCGCACCGCGCAGTTGCGATACGCCCGGGTTGCCATCGTTGCCCGGCAAGGCTTGCGGGTTGCTCAAGACCACGCGGAACTGCTCGGCATCTTCCACCAGCGCATCGTTGGCCACGGCAAATGTGACCACCCGCTGCGTTTCACCAGCGGCAAACACCACCGTCTTGGCCACCGACGAGGTGACGCCGTCGACGGCAGCACCCCAACTGAAGCCATAGGCACCGCCGGCCAGGAAGTCGGCTGTTTCGGCTTGGTGGGCACCTGCGCCCTGGTCGTCCAGCGTGGTGGTTTCGATGAAACCGGCCACGTCAATGCCTTTGACCTGCAGCACATAGTCCACCGAGGCTGCTGCGCTGGCATCGCCTTCACGGGTGATGATGAACTGATGCAACGTATAGCCAGCCGGTGCTGTCAGACCATTGGGTGTGCCGTCGATGGCCATGCCCGCACCCGCGCTCTGTTCAAATGCATTGGGTTCGCCAGTGACCTGGCTGTCGCGGGCTTCATTGACGACCACACCCTTGATGATGAACAGCTGGTCGTCGTTTTTGATGCGCGCATAGCCTGCTGCATCGAAATTGGCATAGGTTTGTGGGGCTTCGGGGTTGCCCAGCAACTGCACACCCGCAGGCGGCTGCGCCAGAACAACGCGGAAATCTTCCATTTCCTCACCGACGTTGTCGGCACGCACGCGCACCGTGATGACGGCTTCTTTCTGCCCTTCGGTAAACGTGACCGTGCCGGTCGGCAAGCCTGGCGAGCGCACTGTGTTGCCTGCAACCTGGCCGTCGATCAGCACAAAGTCGTCTGCATTGACGGTGCTGACCAGGGTCTGTCCAAAGTAGCCCGCCACATAGTCACCACCGGCGTCGTCAATCAGCGTCGATTGGCCTGCGCCACCCAAGGCTTCGACAGACCAATGCAGTGTCAACTCACCAGCGGTGGCGTATTCACGGCTGACGATGAAGGTGCGGTCCACCCACTGGCCGTCGGCGGTCTGCACATTGACGCTGGCCCCAGCCTGGCCAATGTCGCCACCCACAGCGACCACCTCGACCGTGGCTGTGCCGGCGTTCTCGTCCACCACCACGTCGCGGGCCACGATGATCGGGTCCACGTGGGTGACTTCGGCAGAGAAGCGGTTGATGGCCACCCACTCTTCTGCGGTTGGTTCTGCGCCAAGGACCAGGGAACGCAGCAAGATTTGCTTGGAACCAGCAGGCACATGCACGTCGTACAGGAAGTAACCCGTCAACTCACCATCTTCATCGCGTTCTGCCACACCTTCAATGGGCAGGAACGGCGGCGGGCTGTTGTGCAGCGCATCCGTGTAGGTCATGACGCTGCCGTTCAGGTTCATGCCCGACTCATACGCTTGCCCTGTGACAGGCAGGCTGGAGTCGATCAGCGCCAGCTCCCATTGGCCCTGGAAGCGCAGACTGACGGTGAACGACTGCGCTGCACCTGCCACCTGCGACAGGCTGTTCGAGTAGTAGTTCGAATCGGTTCCGGCCGTGTTGTTGTTGGTGTACTCAGCGTAGCCAGTGTGTGGATCAGGTGAAGACGAGCGGCTGTTGATGTCGATGGTCTTGACGACAAAGTGCTGCTGCAACTGACCGTCGTACAACACATCGTCGCCCACATCGATTTTCGGGCTGTCATCGTCCACCAGTGTGCTGGTACCGCTGTTTTCGGGCACGGTGAATGTGTTGCCACCGGTGTTTTCGACCGTCAGGTCGATCGTTTCGGCCTGCTCGTCAATGCGGTCATTGACGATGGGCACACGCACCAAGATCTTGTCAGTGCCGACTTCTGCTGTGATGGTGTTGCTGTATTGCATGTCACCGCCACTCAGGCTGCCACCCTGCTCCAGGCTGATGGCGTCTTCACCCGCAAAGCCGGTGACCAGCTTGTCCTGGACAAAGGAGACGTGTTGCATCACATCGCCCCAGTACAACTCGCCCTCACCGCCAAAATGAGCCAAAGTCGCTTTGGTAGAGGGGTACCAGGTGCCGGCCGTGAGGTGCAGCTCGGAGCCGTTCTGGTTCACTTCAATGAAGCTGTTTCCACTGCTGGTCTGGAAACCCTCACTGCAGTTGTAAGCATAGCTGCTGGTTGCGCTAGCACCTGCCCAGCCCGCACCATGGAAGGCCGTGCGGTTGATGTTGATGCGGTCGTCAGAGTCGAAACTGCTCAGATCCAGCGGTGTTTCTGGCACACCGTTGAACGTGATCACCACCTGCTGCTTGCTCAGATCGAAGCTGGCCTCACCCGTGATCGGGTCGAACACGCTGATGGCTTCGCTGTCGTCGAGCTTGCCGTTGCCGTTTTCGTCCAGGAAAGCACCGTTGGCGTCCACCACCACATGCACAGTGGAGTTGACAAAACTCAGGCGCCCGCCTGCGGCAATCACACCGCCACCGGCAGCGTCCACGTTGTCGCCCAAATCAGCCAACTGCCAGCTGTTGCTGCTGAACCAAACCTTGGTCCGGAAATACACCCCCGCATCGGCCTCCGAGGTCTGACCGGCATACAACCCGACCATCAATGGTTCGTTGTACGAACACAGATCAATACCGGTGCCAGACGAATTGGCGTAACGGTTCTCGTTCGCGTACTCAATGCCTGCGCCTTGGTGGCCTCGGACTGCAAACTGGGTCAGATCCACCTCAATGCGGTCGTTGACGTCAAAGCCAGAGAAGTCCAGGGCTTGATCGGGCGCATCGAGGAAGCGCACGGTGTAGCTGCCCTCGGACAGGTCGATCAGATCCAAACCGTCGGCCGCAAAGGCGCGGTTGGCATCGGTCTTTTCCGTGTCTTGCAGCACGCCGTCGTGGTTCTGGTCCAGCCAGCCGCCATCGGCATTGACCAGCACCAGGTCGCTGGTCACAAAGCTGATGCGGTTGAGCATGCCTCCATTGGCGTCGATCAGGTGGAACGGGTTCAGCCGGGTCAGGTTGCTGTCGCTGAAAGAAGTATGGTTTTTGGTGTGGATCGTTCGGCCGGCCTCGCTCGAGCCAAAAGAGGCCAAGCGGTAGTTGTTCAGCTCCAGAGAATTCCAGAAGCCTTGGCTTTCTGTGTCAGCCCACTGGTGGGTGGCCACACGCAGCGTGTTTTGACCGTTGCGGCCTTCCCAGGCATAGCTGCTGGAGCGGCCCGCGTAAGTCGAAGTAGAACAGTAGCTGTAACTGACTCCCCAATCGTCGTAGCTTCGGTTCAGTTGCAGTTCGCCATTCAGGCCCAGTGCCCCCATCTTGGTCAGATCGATCTCGATGCGGTCGTCTCGGCCAAAGCCTTCAAGGTTCAACGAGTTGTCGGCAAAGCTGTTGAACCGGATGGTCACCGTTTGGTGCGCCAGGTCAAGGCTGTCCACCGCGTTGCCGCCGTCGTCAAAGGCGACGTTGCTGTCGTTGTACTCGTTGGCGTCGAGCGTGCCGTCGGCATCCAGGTCGAAGTAAGCGCCGCCGTTTTCCACCACCACATGCACCTGCGGGTCGCGCACAAACGACACCTGCTGGTTGAACAGTTCGCCACGGCCAATCAGCGGGAACTGGCTGGAGAAATGCGCCAACTCCTGGGTCAATCTTGAAGTACCACCTTCGCTCGTGTATTTGTTACCTTCCAGCTCGATCCCGCGTTCACCGCTGTTGTTCCACGTGCGTTCTGCGCGGACCGTCAGCGACACGCTGTTGCTCGAGGTACTGTCGGATGCAGACAGATAGCCGCTGATGTCACGGCTGGACTGAGGACCACTCCAGGAACTAACCGACACTTCGTCGGATGTCAGCTTCTCGGGCACCACCCAGCCATTGGCCGCCAGTTGGTTGAGGTTGATCTCGATGCGGTCGTCTGCACCAAAGCCTGCAAAGTCCAGGCTCTGGGCGGCAGCGTCGTTGAAGCGCACCGTGACATGGTCCGCACCAAAGTTGACCCGTTCGGTGTTGACAGAACCATCGGCGTTGAACGCCAGGTTGTCAGACGTGGCTTCGTTGGCGTCGAGTACACCGTCGCGGTCGAGGTCGATGAAGGCCCCCACCACGTCGTTGTCGTTCGCATCGCGGTAGTGGTCTACCACCACGCGCACATCTTGTGCGGTGTACTCACCGTGGATGTTGACAAAGCTGATGCGACCCCAGACACGGTCGTCGTCCACCATGGGGTTGTGGTACTGCCAGGTCTGACCTTGTTCCTTGGTACCGAAGTTGCCCAGCAACCGGTCTGTGCCTTCAGCACCCGCCACGTGGTTGGTCAACCAGAGGCTGTTGCTGACAACGGCACAGTAATCCGTGCTGTAAAAACCCTCAACGCCCAGCCAGTTGTTGGCGTCGCCCTCGCTGGTGGTGTTGTACACCAGCGCTGCGGCCCCTCGGCCTGAGCCCACGTCGGTGAATTGCCAGGCTTTTTGAGGCTGACCTGCAGGCAGGTTCCAGCCGTTGCCGCGCAGGGCGGCCACATCGATTTCGATGCGGTCGTCCAGACCGAAGTTTTGCAGGTCGAGGCCCGCTGCTGGTGCGTCATTGAAGTGCAGCACCACCGCCCCGCGGTTCAGGTGCACATTGGCTTCTGTGCCGTCGGCGTTGAAGGCCAGGTTGGCGTCGCTGCGCTCGGCATCGTCCAGCTCACCGTCCTTGTCCAGGTCGATGTAGGCACCATCGGCGTCCACCACCACATGCAGTGTGGGGTTGCGCACAAAACTGACCTGGCTGGCCAGGCTGAGGTAGCCGTCGATGATCGGGTTCTGTGCATCGCCCTGGCCGAAATGAGCGAAAGTGAAGTTTTCACACCCGTCGGCCGTCGCGCGGGTACCTTGCAGGTACATTTTGGCTGTAGTGCTCGACCAGATGTCACTGCGCCAGGCACGTACCGTGAAATCAAAGCCACGCCCTTGCGGCGTCTCTCCGCTGTAACTCCATTCAGTCTGTGCTGAACCACTGCGGATGGTACTGACATCACTGCTGGTCACACTGAATTCGGTGATTGTGCCCAACAGCTTCCAATAGCGGCCCAACTCATCCAGGTTGATCTGGATGCGGTCGTCCCCGCCAAAACCCGACAGGTCCAGCGGCGAGCTGGTGAAGTCGTTGAAGGTGACCGTCACCTTGTGGGTGTTGACGCCAATCAGGTCGTTGCCACTGGCGTCGAACGCGCGGTTGCTGAACACCGCCTCGTCGGCATCGAGCACACCGTCCTTGTCCTGGTCAATGAAGGCGCCCACGGCGTCCACGCCGTCCACCGTGTAGTGGTCGACAATGACATTGACCTGGGTCGGCGCTGGCGTTCTCTGCAGTGCTTCCGTACGGGCATTGAATTGGAAGGTCAGTTCGGCGCTGCTCTGACCCGCTTCGAAGGCCAAGGTGCCGTTCAGACGGGCCGAGCTGGGCAGCAGTTTGCCGCTGTCCACCAAGTCACCCATGTTGAGGTGGTAACCCAGCACGTCTTCGCCCAGGGCGTCTGGGGCGCGGTCCATGCGCACCGTGACGGTGCGGATGCCGTTGGCATCGATGCTGTCGCTGGTGACCGTGAAGCTGGGCTGCAGGCCCGTGGCCTCCAGTGCAGCCACAGGGGCCATGCCGTTTTCAGTGTTGAAAATGGCTTGAGCACCCAGCGCCACATCGGCACTGGCGCCGGTGGTGCCCGCTTGCACGGTGATGTCCTGCAGCAGTTGCAAGTGGCTGAAGGGGCCATCGTTTTGCGGCGCCAGCACGGCGGTCGGGGCCAAACCGGCCACCGACCAGCTCACCTCGCCGTAGCCGTCCCAGTCGATGTTGACCTGAACAAACTTCACGGCGGGTGCGTCCGTCAGACGGGTGGCAAATTGGTCAAAGTAGGCTTGAACACCTTGGCTGAACTGGGCCCACTCGGCATCGGTGGTCGGGTTGTACTCGCTCAAATTGTCCTGGCTGTTCCACCAGCTCAGGAACTCGCTGCGCAAGGCCAGGTCGGCGTCAGAACTGACGTTCGCCAGGTTCAGCACGCCCCCAATGGCGCCGGCCATGAGGTTGCTGCCACTGCCGGCGATCTGCACCGCCATGTCGCTGGCTTGCAGCGGGGCGTCGGCGCGCACCGCAATCCAAACCTGCTGGTGCTGAACAGCGGGGATGGGTTGGTCGGCGTTGCCCACATTGACAAAAGAAACGCGGTCAAAGAGCTCTTGCTGGCTCAGGCCGCTGTCGTTGCCCAAGCTGTAGCCCAGTTGGTTGTAATCATCTGAATAGCCGCTGCAACAGCCGAAGGCATACAGGTAGCGGTCGTTATTTGCCCCTACAGCGATGGCTGTAGAGTCCCTCAAGCCGCCTTCACCACCAGAGGTGTAACCCTTGAACCAGCCAAAACACGAGAAACCGCCAGAACCGCTGGCGTCTTGCACAAAATTCGTGCCGCCGCAGCTGCTGTATCCATTGTCTTCAAAGCGCACTTTGTCGATGTAGATGCGGTCATCCAGACCGAAGCCGGACAAATTGAGTGCATAGCTCGGCGCATCGATGAAGGTGATCGAGACGGCGTTGTCACTGAGATTCACCCAGTCTTCACCTTCCCAACTAAAAGCATCGTCCTCGGAATTGTCCCGACGGCGATCGCCATCGGTATCGATCCAGCCACCGTCGTAGTCCACGACCACATCAATGCGGTCATCGGTGTTGCCACCGTCGCCACGGCTTGCCCCCATCAGGGTGTTGCCCACGCGCTGGCCCACGGTGCCCGCCTTGAGGTCAGAGAACTCCAGCCAGTTGTCCCAGCTGTCGTCACATTCACCAACGTTGTCAAAGCTGTAGGCCACGGTCAGCTGGTCGTCGACCGGCTGAGCTGAACGGGCCGTGGTGTAGCTGAAGTCGAACACCGGGGCACTGGTCTGCCAGGTAGCACCACCGTCGGTGCTGTATTCGAAGTAGCGGGTGATGTCGCCAGCCTCTCCGCCCTCGCGCGACAAGGCAGCTTCGCTGCTGTCGGACAGCGTGACTTCAAAAGTGCTGTTTTGCGTGAGCGTTTTGCCCAATTCAATGGAGAAGCCCACCGAGTCGTCCAAGCCTTCGATGGCGGTGCTGCCCGTGACCTTGACCTGGTAGGTGGGTGCCGCGTTGTCGTTGTCCACCACGGTGATCAGGCTGGCGTTGTCCGCGATGGTCGCGTTGTGCGCACCGTTCAGGAACAGGCTGAAACCTTCTCGCGTTTCGTAAGTTCCGTCATCGTTGACGGCGATGGTCACGCTTTGGCTGCGGTTGTCGGCGGTGAAGGTCAGCGTGCTGGTGGGGACAGACGTGTAATCGCCACCCGCCTGCGCCGTACCCAGAGACCCTTCGCGGGTGCTCGAGTCAGGGCCGACATAGTTGATGTTGCGTGTGTCACCTGGACCGTAAACATTCCCGGGGTAAGGGCCATTGTCATCCGCCGTGTAGGTGTCGGCAGGCGCATCCTGCTGGCTGTCCCAGTTGTCGTAACTGGTGACCAATTCGTTGCTGACCCAGACACCGGCTTCGTCACGCATGACGTTGAACGTGGCCAGGGCCAAGGTTTCAGCAGGTGTGCGGTTGACCACCACACCGGTGGCTGTGCCAAAACTGAATTCGTCAATGCCTGCGTGAGCCCCCATCACCTCCAGTGTGAAGGTGTAGGTGGGCTCCACAGTGTCGTCACCCTGCGGGCGGAAGGTGATGGTGGCATCTTCTGCGCCAGCTGCAAAGCTGACTCGGCCAGAGGCCAACTGATCGCCCACCATCTGAGCACTGAAGCCCGGCGTTCTGACCGCCCAGTCAAACCAGACCGCCTGGGTCAAATCACCGGTTCGCTTGAAGGTGATGGACTGTTCGATGTACGTCTGAACGCCTGCGTGCGCTGGATCGACATCGCCATCGGCATCGGGCGCTGTGCCCTCAGCCAGGTTGGTGTGGATGTTGGTGATCTGGATCTTGATGTCGTCGTTGACGATGGTGCCAACAGCACCGTTTTGCGAACCAATGAGGGTGCCAATCGACTGGGTGTTCGTCCCATACGTGGCATCGCGCTGGGAATAGTCTGTGCTGCCGTTGGCCAGCACCACGGCAAACATTTCGTTGGCTTCGAGCTTGCTGCCCTGGGTGGCAGGGTAATACCAACCCTCCAGGTATTTGGCAAAGGTATCGGCTTTGACGTACACCTTCACGGTTTGGGTGGGATCGCCAGCGGCAAAGGTCACCGTGCCAGTGGGTAAGCCTGAATAAGCGTCATAGCCATAGGTCAAACCACTGCTTGGATCTTCAGACTTGCCAACGGAGAAGTCTGCACTGTTGGTGCCTTGCGGCTGCAGCGTCCAGGTGACGGTCGATGTTTGCGTCAAATCACCCGTACGGTTCACCACGAA
>JACCDG010692095.1_pt1 | contig 43608 bp, 40 predicted proteins | sample 7442471 | NCBI WGS metagenome assembly JACCDG01 (sample SAMN15323444, study PRJNA562643) | freshwater metagenome | isolation source: river surface water | place: USA:Blue River Watershed | collected 2017-08-17
AGCCTGATAGAGAGCAACGTAAGCCAGGTAAATTAACCAACTTAAATCGACCTGGCTTCTTTTGTTCTCTATATGTCGTTCGTCAAACGAACGATTTTCAATAATCTTCAACCAACAAAAAGAAAGATACTGCTTTGAAAAAACGCAAATCTAACAAAGCAGATTCACGCTTGTTTGGCATAGATGTTTCACACCATCAAAATGCGGTGGAGTGGGACAAATGTGCTGCAGCAGGCGTTGTATTTGCTTTTCTAAAAGCGACAGAAGCTTCAACATTTGTAGATCGTCGCTTTGCATATAACTGGAGCGAGACTAAGAAGAACGGGATTGTAAGAGGTTCTTACCACTTTTTTCGTCCCAGATCTGTAGTTGAAAACCAGGTATCGAATTTTTTGGCTGTTCAAGGTCGGCTTGAGGTAGGCGATTTGCCTCCTGTGCTCGATTTGGAAGTGCCAGAATCCTGGCGTAGTCTTTCACTCAAAAAGCGCATTGCCATAGTTCGGCAATGGCTTGATGCGGTGGAAGCTGCACTGGGCATTAAACCCATCATTTATCTCAGCTCCAGCTTTCCTGGCGATGTGTTGGGTAATGATGCGTTTCTGAAAAACTATTTGCTTTGGGTTGCAAATTATCAGGTTTCAAAACCTAAAGTTCCTGCACCTTGGAGCAGGTGGGATTTTTGGCAATATAGCGAGACTGGCAAGGTGACTGGTGTTCCAACCGGTTCAGTCGATCTCAATTGGTTTCAGGGCACACGCTCTGATCTTATGAAGCTAACTGTTCAAGCTTAATTGTGCTTCGATGAAAGAATCCAATCAAGCTAAAACGGGTACGTCAGTAGCTGATCCTACCACGCCACCGCATCCTCAAGTGCCGGGGCGTGATGTTTATTTCGACCGGATAATAAAGTTCGTGCCAGCGCCATTGCTAGCCGGTTATGCGGCTGCAACTGGAATGATTGCCGAAGATCCGGTCCATATAGAGCTTCTATCATGGATTATATTTGGCGTAATCTGGGCGATGTGTCCACTTTACGTTATCTATATTCCTGGTGAAGCTCAACAAAACGAAGACTGCTCCAAGCGATTCCATGTTCTGGCAAGCATAATTTGCTTTCCGGTTTGGGCATTTGCGTTAGGCGGACCTTTCTCTTATATCGATGGATATCGTCCCTTGTATGGCGCATTGGTCCTCGTTTTCGCGAGTCTTCTTCTGCCGTTAATTCAAAAAATGGTGATGAAACTCGGATTTTTTAAATATAAGGCTGTGTGAAGTCTCTTCACCGAGGTGGCATCCCGACAGCTTTTTCTCTCTATAAAACTAACCGTCATGCTCTTTTGGAAAATAAGGAGCATGCAAATCAACTCCAATATGGAGAATAAAATGAAACTAAAACTATTGCGATGGCTGCTTCCAGCCATCGTTCCTGCGGCGCTGATGTTTGGCGCAGCAAGCCCGGCACATGCCGTTTCTTACAATTGCGACGGTCCCATAAACCCCGTGCCTACTAATCCCTCAGGTAGCGTTGAAATAACAGTCACCTCTGGTGATTGCGTAATCGATCATGACGTGACAGCAGGCGGCGAGATCAGAATTACAGTTCAAAATGGTTCGCTTGACGCTAAAAATCTGACCAGTGTGGGCGGCGCTATCTTTTTGATCACAGAAGGTGGCAATGTCAAAGCTGAAACAGTTAAGTCGGCAACTACAATTTATGTTACAGCTGGACTCAATTCAGGGCCTTCCTCAGCCTCAATTGAATTGGAAGATGTCATAGCTAATACTTCGGATGTGGAATCCACAAATGCGAATATTATGCTTCGAGCTCAAGGAGCTATTAACACCAAAAATATCAGGAATAATGGCACTCAGCTTGCAGCCAGTAAGCGCTCAGGAGCCATTCAAATTGACGTAAATATGTCAGGTGCGAACAATCCTTTTACCATTGGTGGGGCTGGAGGTATTGATGGCACTATCGATACTAGATCTCAAAATGGTGGTGGAATTCAGTCTCAAAGAGTTGAGAGTGGAATTCGGATTACCAATGGCACCGCCAATTCAACTGGCGGTATAACTGTCGTTTCCATGGCCAACATAAAGGTCAGAAATCAGACTTCTCGCTCTGGACAAATTGAATTGAACGCTCGAAAAGGAATTCTCAGCTTGCCCTCAGGAATTCTGGATGCATCTGAACAGGGACCTAACGGCGCTGGACTTATTTACCTGTTTGCAAAAACTATTTCTACTCAGGATGGCACAATCGTTAGAGCCAATCAGGCAACTAGCTCTCCAAGTAATGTTCACCAAGTTATGATTGCTGCCGAGACCATTCAATATCAGGGTCTTTCAGGTTTAGCTATCACCGCCAATGGTGGTGGCTTATCATCCAGCTTGTCGTCCGAGGTGTATGTTCTTCCACAAGGTGCAGTGAACTCTACAAGCAATAACACTCTGCTCAATTTGTTGTGGACTCGACCATTTGTCGGAAACTTCTTCGAATTTCTTGGCGAAGTGCACTTTGAGGGTGGGAGTAATGCAAAGTTGCTAATTGGTGCTGATGGAAACTTTTCTCGGGTTGCTATAACCGGCTATCCCGTGACGTTTACGGGTCAGAACATCACATTACAATCTCGTGGAAATGGTTTAAGGAATGATGTTCTCATCGGATATGGAGTTAGTTCCGTCTTCACGCAAACAAAAGGCATCAGCTTCTTCGATGGTGGAACCGGTAACCTCACTATTAATGTTAACGGTTTGGAATCAGGCAATAAGGGTGGTTTGATTCAACTTCAAACAGACGTTATGTTTCTGGATGGAGCGCAACACAAGTTTCAAGCACAAGGTTCATCAGCAGGTGATGCTGATGGAGGGCAGATCATTGCTGTTGGAACTCAATTTCGGTTGCGCCAAACAGCCACAGCAACAATGGCTGCTGATGCAGCATTGAATGGTAGTGGCAATGCCAAAACCGATGGTAATGGTGCTGTTGCTATTTTTCTGAATGGTACAACTTCCATTCCTAAGGTTTCGCTAGGTACTGAGCCTGGTCTCTTGAAAATTACTGCAAACGGAGGAAAAACTGGTGGGAATGGGGGATTCGTTAACATTGGTGCGCAAGCTATTGATGTAGTGAGTACGGATTCCGTCAGTGCGGTCGCTCGCGGAACGGATGGCGATGGTGGCATGGTTACGTTAGCAGGTAATATAACGCTCTACCCTGTTAGCGGAAAAACAGTTGAAGACGTCATTAAAGCTACTGGGCACGGTACTGGTAAGGGAGGGAAAATCACCGCCTTTTATCAGCTACAAAATCGCTTTGATTTCTTGAAAGCTTTTAAAGTTAATGGTGGCGCCAATCTTGCTATTGGCGGCTTGGATGGCTATATCGAATTTAACTTCGAGGCATGTCAGCAAGTTCGATTTGGTTCTACCTTCCCGAAATCGTATTGGGATTGCGTTAATCCTCTCAGTCCAGGTGCACGTGAGCAGATCCCTGTTTCAGCAATGGCTTCTCATAAGCCAGTTGTCCGAAATCTTCTTCGAGACAATAACACGGCCATTTTCACATTTCCTGATTTGAATTCGTATGTGACCTTCTCTGGTTGGGGAATTTTTGGAACAGATGGTTTACCTCCGGAAGCTGGTGGTTTTACGGCAACCTTTCGTTTGGTTCCAGCCGATCCAGAAGGCTTTACGTATGTAAACGTATTTCAGCAAGGTACTCTCGGAACAACTGCAACGCAATCGTATGATGATGGAATGTATAAAGAAGCGGCCGCCCACGAAGTCGGTCATGCAATTGATGTGGCTTTGAATCTTCCTTCGAAGCAAAGCCCTTACAGACCTTATGTCTTGCGCGATTTCATCAATCTTGATTACGTTATATTGGGTGCTGATGCAAGCTCCTCAACTCCCCGTTTTCCATGCAAGGCGACTCCTAATCCTGCTGGGGGCAATTTTGGCGCCGCTCCTTTCAAAGGAATAAAGGATTTGAGCACAGGAGCTTATATCTGTACAGGGCCAACGGGAACGGGCAACAATCCTAATTCCGCATACGCTGGAATGTCTAATACTGACATTCTTTTTGCTATTGATGGAATTTGGAACCCTACTAACCCAAACAATGTTCAATGGCTTGAAGGTTATGCGCAGACTAGTGCGTACAGGCTTGTTGGAAGTTTGGGTGTTCGTCCCATGAACGATGGTGTTTATGACAAGGGGTTCTTCACCTGCGTTAAAAGCTGGGCCACGGCTACTCATAATGGCCAGTTTTCTGGACCAAGTCCAAGTCCAGGAGATTGTGCTACCACAGTGCCAGCTTGGTATCTGCCATCTATTCCTAGATAAAAATTGAAGAAGCCTTGCGGGTACTGTTTTACAGTGCCCGCAAGGTGCCTTTGTCGATTCAATCAAATTGATCTATCATGGAACTATGAAGAAGAACATAATCAGTCTATTGATAACATTGCTTTTTTCGATTTCAATTTGTGAAAGCAAGCCAATCTCAGATAAAGACAATTCATCAGGATTTAAACCATTGGGTACAGGACTATGTAATTCGGGAGTGAATTATTTGTCTGGAGATGCTTTGACTCAATGTGAAGATTGGTTGAAACGTATAGACTTAAAACTGAAAAACAATATTTCTAAAGACTTGCGGCATAAACTTGAGCATGCGGAAATCTCATGTCGATTCCATTTAGACGCCACTGGTAAGCCCAAAAATCTTCACATCATTGGTGATTCCGCTAAGGATGAATCCAAGGCGTTGCGAGATTTGGTAGAGCGTTCATCCCCTTACCCAGTCGCTCCACTTAAATTATGGAATGACACGGCAATTACTATTCAAATTTCTACAAAACCTGAAATCCAATTTGTTCGTTTAGCAAAAATCCCTGCTGATTTTTTGAAATCATCAGAGAAGTAAGCAAAAAAAATTTCGATTTGGGATGTCAAGAATTTCTTCTCGGAGCTGGCAGCGACGAGGACCGTCACTCCTTCGCGCACGCTGGAGGCGGGTGCAGACTGAACGAAGTTCAGCCCGCACCGAGAAGTGTAGCGCTCGTGTAAGGCAGGATAAAGAGTGGTCAGTATTTGTGCTAATTAGTAATTATATGGCACTTTATAGACTGATTTATAGCCTAATTTTCCTAATTATTTCTGACCAAAAGTATATACTGTTATAGGGAACGGGAAAAGAGACTGACTTATATGCCGAAAATAGCCACTGGAAGATATGCCACTGTGTATGGAAGACTGGTCAGATCTGATGAGATCCGGCTACAAGATGCAGCCAAAAAGAAAGGAATTAAGCCATCTGCTTTTGTGCGTGAAGCGATACTGGCCTATCTAGATGCGGGGGATTTAGAAGCTGTCGATGAGCGGGAATCTTCATTGGAAAAGCGATTGAAGAAAATGGAAGATCGCTTAGCTGGTTTGATGGCAAGAACAGCAATTGATACAGGCATGATTTTTCAGATTGTTCAGGCAAACATGAATCCTGAGACTAAGGATGAGGACTTGCTTTGGGCTCACAGTCTGGCTGTTAAAAGGCTAAAGAAAAAGCTTCAGGGGCAAGCGGCTGAAGTGAAAGAGCTGGCTAAGGCTGACGAGACAAAGTCTGAGGCGGATGATTAAGTCTGTCGCTAAACACAAGTATTTGCGTGGCCGGAATGCTCCAGGCAAAGCCCGTGCTCACGTCAATTACGTTGCTTATCGTTCCGAAACTAGAGAAGAGAAAGTTAGAGGCGGGCGGGAATTCTTTGATTCGAGCCGTGATGGATTAGATGCTCGAGAAGTAAAAGATTTAGTCTACTCACAGTCAGATGATCGCAACTTTGTAATGCACAAACTTATTCTCTCGCCAGGCGTCCAGAGTGTTGACATGAAAGATTACACGCGAGAAGTCATGGACAAATTAGGACAGGAGAAAAGGCTTGATTTAGAGTGGCGGGCGGTTATTCATGAGAATACGGAGCATAAGCACGCGCATGTGATTTTAATGGGCAAAGACAAAAATGGTCACCAGGTGCGCATTCGTCGCGAGGATCATCAGTTTTTGCGTAAAACTGGAGATGAGTATCTTGACCGCGAGCATAAGCTGGATCGCTTTCTAGACAGAGAGATGAATACTCTGCTCCAGTCAAAGAATTATGACCGGGGTGGAGATGACCGTTTTAAAAGTCTGTTTTTTGGTGGTAACTCCCTAAAGGACAAAGAGAAAAAGCGCGATGAAGAGGCTTTTAGGGATAGGCGTGAGTTTGACAAGCTGGATAAAGATCTCAAAAAAGCATTCGGCTTAGATGAGCGAAAAGCCGAGACGGATTTTGGTAAGGGTAGCAAACAACAATTGAGAGAGTCTCAGGGGCGGTTGTCTGACTTCCACAGCCACGCTTTGACCATGAAGGCTCAGTTAGCCTATGAGGCTATCAAAAATCAAAATCCAGAGCTTGCAGAGGTCGCTCGCCAAGACATGGAAGCTGCAAAACAAATGGAGCGGGAATTGGCATATGGTAAAAGAGCCGATTTATCCCATTTATTTGGCTTTGATCGAACGCAGAGAGGGCAAGAGCGGGCCGGTTTTGAAACTTGGCAAATTGCCGAAACCAATCGGCAGGTCGAAGAATCACAAAAACCAGCTCCATTAGAGCAGCCAAAACCTCCCGAGAAGGATCGGGGCGATGATACGCTGGATCGTGGAGGCACAAACAAGTGAGTCCTGTAAGAGCTAGCGTTTCTGAAACTGTGAACGTGCCAGTTGAGCGGGCGGCTGAGCTTTCTGCTGCAACTGCAAATGCTCTGGGCTGGAGAATAAAGTTCGTTGACCAGAGTCTAAAAAGACTTACTGCCTCAGATAACAAGACTGATGTTGTAGGGCGGGACACGTGGCGATTTGAATTTGATTTATCTATTCGATGGAAAAAGTCTGGTGCCGGTACTGAATTTTCAATTGAAGTGGCAGAGAGAAGCATGGCATGGACAGAGCCGCACTGTAAGGAGCGATGCCAAGCTATTATCGAGGGATTGCGCGAAGACGCGATACATTTAGCATCTTCATGTAATGAGTCTGATTCATATGGATCTGCAAAGTGGGCATCATTTGATGATTTGGAAGATGCCGGCTACGTTGTAAGTCGTGGCGACCATACAAGGCTAATTCTTGGTCCAGCAGAAGATGATGGCGAAGTAATTAGTGTTCCTGGTCCCGAAACCGCGATGCATAGTACAGTGTGTGGACCAACTGGATCGGGCAAAAGCTCGACTGTTTATATCCCAAACTTGATTGAGCGAACGGGAGTTAGTGCGATTGTCACTGAGGCAACAGCAGGTTCTGAGGAACCAGATCTGTTTAAAAAGACTTCTGGATTCAGAAAAACAGCCGGGCACAAAATTTATTATTTTAATCCAGATGATCTGACATCGACTCGAATAAATCCAATTGAGCATTTGAAAACCTATGATGAAGCCAGTCACGTAGCCAATCTAATTATTCAAAATACGTCAGGCAAAAATTCCAGTGCGGACAAAATCTGGGAAGATTCGGAGCGGCAGTTACTTAAATCTTTGATTTTGCATGCCATGGGCGAAGGAGGAACATTAGGTGACATCAGGGCTTGGCTACGAGAAGGTCCTGATAAGCTTGGCATGATTTTGATGAATAGCACTTACGAACTTGCTCAAAAAGAGTTCTGGGGATTTCATAAGAACAGTTCGGAAGGCTTTAGATTTGGCGTTATATCTGGATTGATGCAGCGAATGAATCTTTGGGTATCGCCAAAAATTGTGGCATTGACAGAAAAAACTGATTTGAATATCCAAGAACTTCCCAATGAATTGTTCACGTTTTATTTTGCTGTACCGGCTCAAAAGACAGAGTTAAAGCCATTGTCGGCGTTGATTTTCAATTTTATTCTTGACTTGGCTCTACAGAAGAAATTTAAATATCCATTGAATCTTTTCCTGGACGAGTTCACTAACTATGGCTATATTCCTGGAATTGCAGAGAAGATGACAATTATTCGTCACAGAAATATTCCTGCAATGCTAGGCTTTCAGGACTATGTTCAATTGCGAAAAGTCTACGGGGATGATGACGCGACACTCTTATTCAGCCAACCTGGAACTAGATTTGTATTTCGTCCCCGCGACAATATGACAGCAAAAAAGGTTAGCGATGCGCTTGGAATGAAAACTATTAGCGAGCGCAAAGTGATGAGCTCGGGAAGTATTAGTGAGCGAGAATTTGGACGCAAACTGATGAGCCCTGATGAGGTGATGGCTTTGAAGCGAGGGCATGCGATTGTTTTCACTCCCTCGACGAATCCAATTCTCCTCAAAACTTTTACCTGGCAAAATTATGAACATGCCACCTCATATGATCCGCCGCAATTTAGAAAAATAGAGGTTGACGAAAAGCTGAAAGAGCGCTGCCAGGAGGCTGCTTTAGCGCCCGCATGGGAAGAGCAAATTAAGTCGAAACCAAATAGCAAAAATAATTCAAAACCAAAATACGATCGCAATCGGTTTAACGAACGCAAACCTGCCGAGCCCAAACGAAAACCTCAAGAAGTTCCAAAGCTCGAAAAAGAAGAGCGAGAGCCAGACATGGTAACTCCTTCAAGGTTTGATATGCCGGAGGAGATCTAGTGATCTTTGTGGGCCTAATTACTGGTTTTCTAGCATTTTGTCTGATAGGAACTTTGGTTTACCATACTATCCCATCAAATGCGGGTGCTTGCTGGTTGCCTGCAACAATTGGCTTTGTATGGGGAGCTTGGCCATTTTTTCACAAGGCAAATATTCAATCTCAAAATTTATTGCACCCTCCGCCAATGCAATTTCCTGTAAATATGCAGGTGGCTTTTTCCAAAGTGCGAGAGCTTTTATCAGTTCTCAGCTACAAATATGGTGACAAATGGAATGTTGTTCTAGCTGATACCAAGACTGGAAGAATAGTTTCTGAATTGAGATTTTCTGATGAAGAAGCTCGAATGGAGACGGATTCGCGTGGACATCCACATTCTAGAAATACAAGAGTACAGCGGTATTTAAAGCTTGAAGTTGATTTAAAGCCAGCAGCTTCAACCGAGACAATAGTGAGTATGGATTTTGAATCAAGAATTGAAGGATTCAACAAAATGGCTTGTGATGAGATTATAAATGGACTAACGCAAGAAGTTTCAATTGCCCTGGGTCCTGGTCGAATTGTAGGAACGGCATTATCTGAGAGAATCCCGGCCCCGCCTTGGTGGTTAATTGGGCTCACTGCGTTCTCATTGTTATTGCTCTTGCTAGATGTTCAAAAGTCCGTGTGGGGGAATTAATGCCGACACGTGAAGAACTTCAGGAAGCATATGTGGCATTTCGATTGCCTGTGGGTACTGATTGGAAGACAATCAAGAAGAGATACAAGCTTCTGGTAAAAGCTTGGCACCCAGATAAGCAGGGTGGACAAGGTAAGGAAGAAGTAGAGCAGGAGCTGAAAGAATACAATCACTTCTACAACGATATTTTTAAAATTCATTTTGAAGCTGAACATACCGACAGTCCCCATTGTGTTTGTCAGCTTATCAAAGAACCTACAAGAGAGCCTGAACAGGATAACTTTCAACAAGCACAAAATCAGTCTGAACAAACGAATGATTCACATGAGCCTATAGAAGCAATCGATCCTGAAGGTGAAGCTAGGTCAGAGATGCGCCGTAGACAAGCATCTGTACGTATTGTTGTAGTTTTTATAGCCATACTTGCTTACGGATTTATTGGTAGCAAAATAAGATCGATTATGCCGGTGCAAAAAGCTGCAGTGCAAAATATGCCTGCTCCAGCTTCTACTCCTGCTCCTGCTCCCGTTCCCGCAATGAACAACAAGGATTGGCGAGCGCCGTATCAGAGTATTTCGGCTCCTCTCACTCAGCAGCAAATGAAACCACAGGCTGCACAATTTATTCAGAACACTGATGATATAAAACGAGAAATCGTTTCAAAAGAAACCAAAATGCAGACGCTACAGCAAGGAGTCGACACACTAAAGGCTCAAATAAAATTTGCTCAGCCAGCTACCGCTGGGATGTTATATAGAGATCTTGGAAGCAAGGAAGCTGAGATTCAATCTTTAAGGCAAGATGTTTTTTACTTGCGTCAAAAAATCGGTCAAAATTGATGCTTAAAAAGATCAGGAAAAGAAAAAAAACACCAGTACCGATTGAGGATGTAGTCGAGCCTGGACGCATAGACACAATTTCTTTTTTGAAGGCTTATCCTGAGGCTGCAGCAATGTGGCTCTATTCGAAAAATTGCGGATTCGGTCCGGAGGATTTTGGACAAGGTTCCAATGTTATTGCATGGTTCAAGTGTTCAAACGGTCCTGACCATGTTTTTCAAATTCCAATTTACGCAGTTAGTAAAGCATTTAAAAACAACAGTTTTGCTGGCGGCTGTGGTTTTTGCAGAGGATTAAGAGTTTCAAAAACGAATAATCTAGCGGCAAGATTTCCTGAAATAGCTGAAGAGTGGCTAACTGAGAAAAATGGCGCACCCCCTAGCTCAGTTTCATTTGGCTCTCAAAAAGTGGTTTGGTGGAAATGCAAAATGGGACACATCTGGAAAGCGTGTGTGGCTAACAGAACATCTAATGATAGTGGTTGTCCGAAATGCAATAGAGGCGCACCTACAGACTTGAGAGAATATCCTAAGGTCCTCAAAGATTTTGACAAAGAAAGGAATAAAAGCGTAAATCCCTATGCCTTGCCTGTTGGATTAAAGGTTTGGTGGAAGTGCTCAAAAGACAACACGCACAGGTGGAAAGCTGGATTTTATCGAACAGACAAAGGAATTCGTTGTCCTTATTGCGCAAACAAAAAAGCTTCTAAATCAAATAATCTGAAGAAAACTCATCCTCATCTAGCCAAGCAATGGGACAAGACTAACAATGACAGGGGTCCCGAAGATGTTACCGAAGGTAGTTGTTATCGAGCGTCCTGGACCTGTAACAAAGGACCTGACCATAAATGGGAGACGAAAGTCATAGACCGAGTTTTATATGAGACAGGCTGTCCCTTTTGTAGTTTTAGAAAAACATCCGTAACTAATGTTATCTCAGCGGTAGCACCGCATTTAGTACCAGAATGGCATAAGTCCCGTAACGGGAAAATGACTCCGCAAAAGGAGCGAGCCCATTCACGAGTAAAGCGATGGTGGAAATGCATCGAGTGTTCCTACATATGGCAAGCTGAACCTTATCGGCGGGTGGTACTGAAAAGCGGCTGCCAGAAATGCTCTAGGGAAGAAGGTATTGCCAGAATGATGAAAGCTCGAGGTTATAAAAATTGGAAACAGAATTAGAGATATTACTAATGCTTTGCAGAAGCTGGAGTTTTAAATGTTTGACAAAATGGATTTTTATCGAGATTCGGAAGAACAATTGCTGACGATGGAGATCGATAAAAATGACAAAATAATGGCAGCTACGGCATTTCACGTTGGCGACGGTATTCTAGTAACGGCAAAACACAATGTGGATCATGATGGCACCTTTAAACTTATTGATAAAAATGGAAAAGAATTTCAGCATTCTCAAAAATTCTTAGCGCCAGGGAAAACAGATATTGCTGTTTTAAAAACTAATTTTCAATCTCCCGGTGCAACAGTTTCGATGTACACATTGCCAACCAAAACTGAGCCAGCAAGTTTAATTCATGAGCGGCGACCTTCGAAATTTATAAAATTGAACTCAAAGCTTAATCGCGCCCAGCTTATGAAAGCTTATTTGCTTGAAGATGTGTATTTATTTGGATTCCCTCCAGTGCCGATGACTGTATCCAACCATCTGATATCAGTTAAAGCCCAAGTGAATTCTATAGTTTTATCATCGCAGTCAGACTGGCCTTTGTTAGTAATTTCATCAGTTCCGCGGGGAGGGTTTAGCGGGGGACCTGTAATGGACCAAGATGGATCGCTAATCGGTATTTGCATTGAAGCTTTATATGAACAAAGCGAGCCAAGCTTCAGCGGGTTTACAGCTGCTATTTGTATCGAACCATTATTGAATCTAATGAAAGAAAATGATTTAAGGCCTGAAGGCAATAGCGAATTTCTGAATTAGTAAAGACCGACACTATGGAAAAGACAAAACAAACGAGATTCGGTATTGATAGATCCCCTGTATGATTAGGGATTAAACGATTGTTCAGAGGAGATTAAAATGCCAACAGATACACCTGTGCTCATGCATTATGATCAAATTCGCTTAACAGCTGATGATGACCATAATGATTTTAGAGTTCGGCGATTAGAAAGACTTGTAGGATATGTCCAAGCCCTCGCCGACATAGTTTCAGCAGAATTGCTCTTAGACAAAGTAGAGGCTATTCATGATCATGAAGGCATGCTGACTATCACATGGAAACAGGCGCCCACAGAGATTGAACAACAAATTTTCTACAAGGGCTGGGATAGTCGAGTGTGTGATGGCGGTGACAGCCGCCTCACCACAGAACATTTAGTTGCAGGCTAATCCTTCCATTGGAAATTTTGTCTCTACAAACATAATAAAACAATGCCGAAAATGACTGTTTTTTGCAATTGTATTTGTATTCCCTAAGAAAAGGCAGTTCGGACTGCCGATTCTTAAGGGTGGGCAACTATTTATTTGGTCCTGCTCGTATGACCAAATAAATGCAGTAAATTGCGTAGATTGTTAGCAAAGCACTCAAAATAGAAGCTGTCCAGCAAAGGACTGGTATCCAGCTCATTATTTGTTGGACTACTGTTAGTCCGCATACCAACAGGGTGTTTTGGGTTGTGCCCAATGTCATGGCAAGCGCCAAATTGCCACTTAACACCGCAGTGATTGCTGAAGCAGTTGCTACAAAAGCCAATTGAACTGGCTCTGAAAAGCTTTCTCCGCTACTACATGCCACAAGGCAGGAATCTTTATCCATTTTATTTTCCCTTGTGCTGGGGCTCCCTCCTGGAATTGATCGCCCCAGATCTCAACTCCATACATATAGTATAACAATATATTAAGTAGTTGTCAATAATTAATCTAGACGTTCTAAGCCCAATGTGGTTGGGTTTATAGACTCTATGCATGACATGAGCCTTGTATTGCCTCTTTACAGAAATATCAATTTAATGTAAAATAATGTTTTACTATATTCTATAATAAAACCCTTTCTTTACGGGATGGAAAAGGAATGATTTATGGTTACTAAATCTTTGACTCAATCTCTAAAATAAGCATGATAATCTCTGTTGAAGGGCTTTTCTATTAGACTTCTATTTTAGGGTCCAAGATTATCCCGTGCGTTCACAAGTCATGCCAAAAGAGCCATCAAAAGAGCTATTTGCCTAAAAGGAGCATACAAATGGAACCTGTGATATTTCCTGGTCTTCAGATTTTTCCAGGAGAGCAAAATACCAAGCTAGTAGTTTCTTTTCCTGATGGGACAAAGAGTAACGTGATGATGCTGAGCGATATTTACAGACAACATATTCTTCCGATGGATCAGTTCAAAGATTCTATCGAGCATATGTTTCAACACGGTAAAGACGAATAAGAGAGAATGTCCAATAACGGTTATCACATAGGAGATCGGCATGCCGAGAGCTGCAATAACACTTGAGGAGATTGAATATTTAAAGGCCAGGCAGCGAGAGCTTACAGAAAAAATGTTCGAGCCTCGATTTTCTGCGCGTCTAAAAGATGGAACTGTTATTTCTGGAAGATGCATCAGCCGTTCAAACAAAAATAACGCTATAACCGCTACAAATAGTGGCGATTGGGAATTTTATAGTGAAACAACTATTCAAGATCAATCTGGAAAATTACACATACTAGATTTGATGGATGTCGAAACCTTTTTTTAAAATCAAAGCCGAAGGACTGTTTTCGACATTGTATATATTAGGCTAGCTTTTTCTTTGGACAATTGAACTAAAAAATGAAACGAACCAATAGCTCCAAAAGTATTAAAAAGCCACTAGCAAGAACGGATTGGGCAGAAAAATATGTTGAAATGTTAGTGGGATTGCCTTTTATTTCAGAGTTCGTCTTTCGTAGTCCTAAGAGACTTAAAAATGACCGAGAAATTGCTGATTTACTTATCTCTCAGGGCGAAACGAATATTGTTTTTTCGCAAAAATGCCAACTCGATCCAGACAGTAAATCAAAAGAAAAAAATGATTTGTGGGTATTGAAAAACACTAAAATTGGGCTTTCACAGCTTCAAGGCGGAATTAAAAAACTTACTACAGAGGGATTTTGGTGTGATCATCCTCGACGAGGAAGAGTAGAAATTTCTACTCCATTATCCAAAATTGATGAGGCTATTGTACTTGTTGAAACTCGCGTTAAGGTTGATCTTAACTGCGATACAGCTGCTTTTCCCCTCAAACATAATGATATTCCAATAACTTATTTATCTGTTGATGACTTCCTGTTTTTAGTGAATGAACTGCGCACCGTTCCAGAGTTATTAAGGTATCTCAGTGAACGAAGAGCTTTAGCTGAGGCTGATTTGCGAGTTATCGGCGATGAGAAAAACCTATTTCTTATCTATGTCTTTAAAGACAGACATTTTGATGGATGTAAGACAAGACTTGATGCAGAAAAAATTCTTGACCAGGAAAAAGAGAAAGTCAGCGTCGCAATTCAGTTCAAGAAAAGCAATGATATTTACTGTGAATTACTAGAACGTGTGGCTCATGCGCTCTCTGTTCGAAATCCAAATCTTCCAAAGGAAATGGAAACTTATTATGAGCCAGCTCAAAATCGAAATGGTTACTTGAAAATGCAGCTAGCAATTGCTGATTTAGACTTGCCAGAACGAATGTTTTTAGGGCAAGCCTTTCATGGGGTGATCGAGAGACTGGCAAATAGTGGAAGAACTGGATCTGATTTAGTTTTTGGTGCATATTATTCGGGTGCTAAACCAGACTGGGTTTTCGTTTTCTGCTCCTCACAAAAAATGGATCACAAATCTCTTATTGAAGCCCTGTCAAATTTAGGTCATGGTGCTTTAGCAAATTACAACAAAACACAATGTTTAGTTGTGGCAGACAGAGAAGGACAGGGTTTTGAGGTGATTTATTTGTCCCACACAAGCGAATTAACTGACTATCAAAATCAAATGGGTCAAGCGCACTTTGCAAATCTCAGGATGTCCACTCGAAAATTGAGCCTCGCACCATGAAGACTTTAGATGAGCAGGAGCATAATTTTACTCGGTAATTTTCTTAGCGTCTTGCAAAATTCGGATTACAGATGTTCTTCCAATTTTAAGTTTGCGAGCGATTTCTGCCTTGGTCAGACCCTTTGAATAAAGCTCGTTGATTTTAGCAGTATGTTTAAGTGCGCTTCTGGGTCGACCATGAGGACGCCCCTTTTTTATTGCCTGCGCAATGCCAGCCTTAATCCTTTCTCTCAAAATATCTCTTTCAAATTCAGAAAAGACCGAAAGCATTCCTGCCATTGCCTTGCCAGTTGTTGTACTCAAGTCAAAAAATTCAGTTACTGAAACGAATGAGATGCCCAGCTCTGTAAGCTCTTTGAGCGTTGCCACTAAGTCAGATAAGGAGCGTCCCCACCGATCAATTTTCCATACGATTACAGCATCGATCTTTTTTTTCCGAGCTGCATTTAACACAGTTTCTCGATCGGGGCGATTAGATGCACCAGAAGCAACTTCTTTAACAGCCATCACAACAGTCCAGTTTCTTTGCTTTGCAAGACTTCTCATTGCCTTTATTTGCATTGGAAGTGTATTTTGGTCTTTTGTTGAAATCCGGGCATATAGTGCGACTCTCATAATTTATCTCTTTAAGGTGTCCAAAAACTTCCCTTGGAAAACTATAGTTGAAGTGTCACGGGCTGAGGGTTGATTTTTTTAAATTTGGATGTCTAAAAACTATAGTTTATGGACATATAGGGCAAAAGGAGAGAACAAAAGGACTTCGCATTCAATAATTTCTTACGTCGACGCATGACTTCAAGACTTCCTAATGATGACAGGGTTGTTTATGGACAATTGCGGGACGGTATCTTGCTTTTGGTTCACGAGACAGAGCTCATTGGGCTGGCTTAAGATCATTGGGGCATTCAATTGTGCAGAACAGCCTGCACAATCGAAAAACATTACCGCTCATTGCCGAAATACTGAAAAGGCTCATCAAGGCATGATTTTTGAGCATAGATATTTCCGAAGCCTTGTATATTTTGCCTGCGAAAAGATTCTTTGTTCAAATTAGTTACCCAATGTTCAGCTTGAATATTGAAGTAAGCATCCATCCCTCCATCTGCTAATGCAGTGATGTGACCTATTTCCCAACCATAGCTATGATTTCTGTCTCCATATGCATCCCAAAATATGATTCGCCCTGCTGGGTCTATCCGCCATAATTGGGGATCTAATCCGAACACTAAACGTGAACTATTCCAAACACTAAATCTTCTAAAATCGCTCATTTTGAGCCCTCCAATTATATTTTGCCTGCCACCGAGGGCGCCACCACTCACTGACTTAAGTCCAAGATAACTTAAGAGAAGTGTCTAATCAATGCTCGTTTTTCAGTACCAGATAGATATAGCCAGCGGCTAGTCGCTGGCTATCTTTTGTATATAAAGGGGCTATATTTAGCCATCTCTACTACACGTTGACATATTTAAAGAAATGGATAGAATACCAAGGGCCTTGGTATTTCGCTCTTTTAAAAACTGGCACAAAGGGGACAAGAAGGGGCCTTAAAGGGGACAAGAAGGGGCCTTGTTATTTCAAGGTATAGAATGTTCCTTTCCCTGTAGAGCCATGCCTCTCCAGAAAACCCTTTTCTACAAGTTCAGATAGTTCTCGTGTAGCTGTTCTTTTAGCCACATCAAACTTCTCTTGATAATCCAAGTTTTTGATACTTGAACCTGATTCCAAAAGGGTCTGTAAAGTGTCTCTTTGTCTTTGATTTAAACCTTGTTCTTTCAAGAATTCTGCTGAAAATTCTTTTCGGAAGGTTACCTTAAACGAGTTTTGTGATGTGGATTGAAAATCTGGAGGTGGATAGTGCTCTGAGGCAAGAGACTCGGCCATACGAAGAGTTCCTGTTCCCCACCTTTCCACAAAACCACAATTGAAAAAAATTTCCGCAATCTTTCTATTTCGTTGAATGGACCTATGTTCTTTTTTTAGGTCATCTATTTGAAGTGGTGCTAGCAAGCTACCTGGATTCCAAAATTCGATATGGCTTGGAAATAACTTTATTAGCGTTGAACCATCTTCGTTATAGTCTCTGTGACAAATTGCATTCGCTATTGCTTCTCTTACAGCATCCAATGGATATTCCCAGCTGGTTTTGCGTGCTGAGCTGTCTTTGATTTCAAATTTAGTTTCTAGTCGCTGACGGAGCCACTCAATAGATTTTTCTAATTGGTCTAAAAGATTTCCTGAAAGTTCGATTTCATCAGCAATTTGAGTAGGCGTTCGAAACCTTCCCAGTTTGATAAATGCTGTAGGATAAAATTTTTGAGGTTCTTTCCCCAATAAAAGCACTGCAGCTCGGGAAATATTGGAGCCATCCAGTAGTCCTAGTTTTTCTAGAATACTTTCTAGAGAACCAGATCCAACCGGGCGTCTATTATGCTGCTTAAGAAGAACAAGTAATCGGGAGAAAGCTGTCTCATCTAAATCAGAAATGTTTGCTCTAGAGTCAATAACCGCATCCCAACTAACTTGAGTGGTTGCTAAAAGTTTTTGTGCTATTTCAGCACCGCTCATCGTTTGATTTGTTTTACCAACTCTCCGAAAAAACTTGCCTTTGTAGCTGACCGCAGCAGTCAGATTTTGCTCCACTGTTATGACAACAATACTTTTCTGATTTTGCAAAGTTAGATTTGGTACTGTTCTTATTCGAGGGAGCGTTTTGGGATCTAGAGAAAGTTTTATGTCATTGGCCCAATCTTCAAGCGTTCTTTTACCGACCATTATCCCTTTTATGTCGCCAGCATCAGATATTCCAACAAAAAGATCTCCACCTGAAGTATTTGCAAAAGCACAAATGCTTTCCAAGGCTTCCTCACCGAATCCTTCCTTGAATTCTAAAGTTTCAGATTCGCCACTTTGAACAACGAGTTTTAATTGATCAAGCGATTCGATCAATTTTCACTACCCAACCATTTTTTCCACCAAGGTTTTTGAAGTTCTTGCAGCTTTTCTTTAATAGATGACAAATCATCTGCTAGGCTCATAGACTCTGTGTCTTTAGCTTTTAACTGCATCTCCATGGCAGCCAATTGTTTCTTCAGCGCTTCATTCTCTACATGCTTCAAATCTAATTCTTGAGCACGAGTAGCAGCCTGTTTTTGGAGGTCAGGAAGCAATCGTAATTGACGCTCCTGATCCTGTATCGTTTTTCTTTGCTCAAAGATAACTTCAGACTGAGTATCAAGTTTCTCAAGCATCGGCTTGACGATTTCTTCAGCAAGCAATTTGACTTTATCTCTATTTGACTCTATCCAATTATCTTCAGAAATAGTGGGCTGGTCTTCAATCGGAGAATCCGGCTGTTCAGTCAAATCGTTTCCATCAATGATGACTTCAGTCAAACCTACAGGATCACCTACAAACTGATTTTGTTTTCCTATAGCAGCCTCTATTGAGCCACTATATACAAACCACTTTTCGCGCAATCCAATGCTCCGCTTTTCACCCTTAAGTTGACCATTGATAAGTCTTTCTCGGACTGATCTTTCATCGAGTTTGAGCATTTCTGCTGCTTCTTTGACAGATAGTAAGGGATGTTTTTGCATGAATTGATATATCCTGAATATCTAGTTGGCTATCCGAAAAGGCTGGAGCTGCCCAATTATAGCTGGTTTCCAGGCTTGCCGCCACAAGAATTTCCGGAGTTTCCGGAGGGCGAAAACTATCAATGCCGGAATTTCCGGAAACTCCGGATTGAGCCGTGTAGTTGGATTTCGGGAATTGACTGAGTTGAATATATAAGCTAGATATCCTGGGTTCTTATAATAAAATCTTGGCTGAATGGCTATGCAAGACCTTCTCCGGCAATAGAACATTAAACCCCCGACCTTTTAAGGGCGCTCTCCGGTGTTTCCGGAAATCGCGGATTGGCGAGATGCGATTTCCGGATGTTGCGGAGGACAGCTATTAGAGCTGATTTTGAAAGGCAGGTGAGCGGGTAGGTTTTTAGTCTGATATTAGGCCCTGCTATTCCGGAACTTCCGGAATTTTAAAACCTCAATATAGAGCTTCTTCTCCGGTGTTTTGCGGCAGAGGGTGACTGTGTATCCGGAATTTCCGGAGATCCCGGCTGCCTGATCCTGTGGCTTTTTTGAGATCGTCAAGGGTTGATCGGATTTAAATCATTGTTATAGTGGTGCAAGCAAAAGAGCACTATAGATGGTGCACTATGCGAAAGATATATTGAGCTGCTCGCTCCTAGAAAGGCCACAAGTCTGACAACTAAAAAATAAAAACACCGCTATTACGCGATGTTTTTCTGCCCTAACGGACTGTTTATTCAATTGTCGTCGCGTTTGTCGAAGTTTCGCGAAGTGACTTAAGAATATACGAATGGTCTGGATAGGTCAACTCGTCCTTATTTGGAGAGATAACAATTACCGGACACGTTCGTGTGCGCTCAGCTCAGGCTGGGGCGCCAGCTAGATTTGCACGTCAAGATCATTTTCCGCAAGGATGGCAGCCTTGTATCGGGCAGTTTGTTGAACTGTTCCATAGATATGGATATATCTATAAATCACTTTCAGGTGGCTCCTGGTATTCATCCAATGAGAAGTGGAAGCTTCCGGATTCCGAGATTCTAAAGGCTATTGCTTGTGTTCATCCCAGATCCTTTATTGGTTGTCGGTCTGGTAAGTCATCACGTTTTGCTGTTCTGGATATCGATCAGAGTAGCCAATATCACAATCAGAGATCTTTAGATAAGTTGCTCAAAGTCTTGTCTGAGGCCGGTTTAGGACGGTCGTCTCTATACAGATCCAGTTATAGTGGTGGCTGGCATCTTTATCTTTTCTTTGATGAACCTATTAATAGTGCCGACTTGAGACGGCAGCTAGTTCGGCTATTGGCTCTTAATGGATTCAAAATTGAGAAAGGGCAATTGGAGATTTTTCCTTCACCTGGTAGTGGTGAATCTTTAGGGCATGGGCTGAGATTGCCTCTTCAACCGGGTTTTGCATGGTTGGATAAAAAAACTCTTGAAGTGGAGCATGAGCGACATGAATTGAATGCGACCCAAGCGCTTGAATTATTTGTAGACGCCTTGGACGGGGATAATAATTCCTATGCCGATTTCCGTAGGCTCAAAAATCATGTCCAGGAGCTCGAACAAAGTAAGAATGTAGTGGTGGAATTTGGAAATAATTCAGCAGACAATGTTGTTTTGCTCAAAAGAGCCGAAAAAGCTAGTGCGACAGGCGAGTTTATTGATTTTGTCCGTGGAGTTTTTAAGCGTCTGCCACCTGGAATTATTGTAGATAACTGGTACAAAGGCAGAATTTATCATCTTAATGGCTTGACTGGACCATCTCAAAGAGCTGAAGCGATCGAGTGTCTTGGACACTACTTCTTTTATGGTGATCCCAGTCGTGATTTGCCTGCACTTGGATATGGCTATGAACTTGATAGGCAGTGGGCAATCGAGGAATTTCTTTCCCATCGGCACAATGGCTACAGTGAAGAAATAAATCAGGGGCAGGCGGATTCTTTTGCTCAAGTTGAAAGAGCAGCTAACTGGGTGCCGGCTCATAGAAAGGGGCGAGAAACAGTTAAATACAAGCCTGCTCGACCAATTTCCTGGGTGCGCGAAAATGCAAACAGGAAATTAGATGCTCGCAAACGTATTGCTGATGCGCTTTTCGACTTGAAGAAGCTGGAGCGCTCATTTACTACAGTGCAACTCCAAGAAGCTGCTGGATGTTCTCGTCGGACTTTGTATGCTCATCAAGACCTCTGGCGCCAAGACTACGAGGATGTGGCTTCTGGGTTCTTTGCAATCTGTACCGACGACTATAACGTTGTGGAGGGGGCTGCTTGTTCGGAAAGCAAGACCCCTCTTCAAACTATTTTTGAAATTATGCCGCCTGGTCGATTGGCTGCTCGACGTATCGCTTTTGAGCTTTCTATGAGAAATGCCCGTGCTCTGAAACGTGTTCGAAAAGCTTCTGTTTTGACTCAGGAGGCTTTTCAAAATAGGTGGATGGATAGAATTACCACTTTGATGAATGCTCCGCCTTGTCTCTCTGATTTGAAGCAGATTCGGACTCTTATAACTGTTTTGACAGGTTATTTAGCTACCGCTCCTACCTTTGAGTGTTTGACTTATCTTCAGAACATCATTGGTCAGTTAAAGGAGAAATTAGCTATTTCAGGACTAAAGTCTCTTAGGTTTGAAAATGGGCCTGATGGATAGTTGGACTTATTTGATATGAAGAAAGGTCTTCTTGCTGCTGAATGTCTCTACAGATGGTCATTTAAACGACTAAAGGTTCTGAATTCAATTATTCGTTTTTGAAAAATCAACATCAAATATCTCTGCGATAGAAGTTCGTATGGTATCGCATATGGTGTCAAGTGGGAGGTCGTTGGGTAGATCGTCGAACGGTCTTTCTATTTCTTCGGCTAACAGTTCCAAACCAAAAATAAAATAGGAAGATATTCCCATTAAGATAATGCTCCACCAATGAAAGGTCGGGACTATAAGCCAGGGTAGACAAATGATATTTAGTGTTAATCCAAGCCAAATTAAAAGTTTGTATGAACCGGCAATTGGAGATTTCAGAATGCGCTCAGTGGCACCGCATATATCCAAGAATGCACTCGAATGCTTATCGATTTGTAATTGTTCCCAGTGGTCTATTATTCCCCGTTGCCGCCATTGTTTTAATTTGGAATATATTATTGAAACTATCGCCGACGGAACGTGCTGATTTCTATCCGGGATATTTAACGCTTTAAGTGTTTCTGAATCGTGAGTTCCTCTTAGATGAGTCTTCAAAGCGTATGCAAATTTCGATATCAATAATGCAAACTCAGAGCGCTCTTTCTCACTAAGTCCATCCGCATAGCATTTAGTTTTGACTGCGAGATTTCTGCTTTCATTCACAAGCTGTCCCCATAGTTTGCGACCTTCCCACCAACGTTCATAGGCGCTGTTATTGCGGAAGATGAGAAGCAAACCGATTATCGCACTGAAAGAAACTGCTGCGTTTGCATCAGTCAATTTTCCTCCTTTGAAGTCATGATTATCAACAAGGCAAACAACAGCAGTGTAAAAAACAACGAAGGATAAAATTTTCCAGAGTAGGAATCGACCAGGATTGAAATGATCTACAAAGCTACTCAATTTTTTATATATTTTATCCACACTGACCTCTCAAAATTTATACGATCATGTTGCCACCAACAAAATTTGCCATGATAAACTTGCCACCACCGAAAAGGAAACTTCTTTGACCAAACTATTAATCCTAGCAATGTGTCCGGTTCTCGCAACAATTGCAGGAGCTGCAATTTCTCTTTTCGTGTCACCAGGTCCTAAAATACGAAGTTCGATACAGCATTTTGCCGCAGGAGTGGTTTTTTCTGTAGTTGCAGTTGAACTGCTGCCGGATGTAATAAAGTGGCACCAACCCTTATTTGTAATACTTGGCTTTGCATCAGGGGTCGCTAGTATGCTTTTGCTTAAAAGCGCCACGAAAAAATTACAGGAACAAGGTGCTGGAAATACAACTTTTCCAACAGCATTGATTGCTGGTGTAGCGATAGATGTTTTATTAGATGGATTTTTGATTGGTATTGGTTTTGCAGCTGGTGCCAAAGAGGGATTTTTACTCACAGCCGCGCTCACGCTCGAACTTTTGTCACTAGGACTGGTAGTGTCATTTGAACTCGAAGAAAATTTTTCTTCGAAAAAGCGGATCTTGAAATTGGTATCTGGAATTTCATCATTGATATTGGTAGGTGCAGTTTTAGGCAGTTTGCTTTTAGCCAATGCATCCGACAAAGTTATGGAAACAGTCTTGTCATTTGGACTTGCAGCGCTTTTATTTTTGGTAACAGAGGAGCTGTTAGTAGAAGCACACAACCAGCCAGAAACGCCATCCACTACAGCTTCATTTTTCCTTGGTTTTTTGCTTTTTTTGATAATGGGAATGGTAGGGTGAAAATTCATTTGAAATCTCAATAAAGAACATTACCTATCGCCTGTTCTAAATCGGTGTAAGCCAATTCATACTGATTCACCGCATCCAAATAATCTGTACGAACCTCAACTGTCGATTGTTGAGCTATCAGGACCGAAGAAATGTCTGATTGACCTATTTCATAGCTACGCTGCGACATTTTAGCGATTTGGCTCGCACGCAGAAGCGCTTTTTCTTGGAGAATTTGAACCCTTTCACGCTGCATGACTACTGCATGATAGGCTTGTACAACTTCCTGACTGATTATATTTTTTTGTGTATCGAGTTCTGATTTTAACTGCTTTATCATCGCTTTGAATTGAACGATATCTCCTTGTTGAAATGTGAAAATTGGAATAGGAATTGAACCCTGAAAAAAGAATCCACGAAAAACATTTTTAGTGCCTGGAGTGAATCCAGGCTGCAATTCAGGACCGTTTACTACCGACGAGCCAACCCCGATGGTGGGATTTTGAAAAATATTTCCATATGCCACTTTCAAATTAGCACCATTAGTTTTTATTGTCTGATCCACAATTTTCAGTTCAAGCCTGCTATCCATCGCTTTCTGCAAAAGCAATTTGAGTTCAGGTAGAGATGTTTGAAGATCTGGCAAATAATCTAATTTTTCAGCTTTCAATTGAAAAGTTGGTAATTTCGGTACATCAAAAACCGCACTGTAATTTCTTCCTAAAAGTACGCTCAGTCCTTGTTTGGTTTGAGTGACTTGCTTTTCTGCCAGTTGCTGATTGATCAAAGCTCGTTGATAAGCCAGTTCTGCTCGATAAACATCAAGCTCCGCCACATCTCCTTCCTTTTGTCTCAATCTGGTGCTCGTCAACAATTTCTCGTACAATGCAGCTAACTCAATCTGCATTTCTAGCTTTTCTTGGGCGATGAGAGCTTGGGTGTATGCTCTGCGAACATCCCCTCTTAAAGCCCAGAGACCTTTGGCTATTTGCAGATCAGCTAATTTTATTTGATTCTTTGCTGCTAAAAGGCGAAGGGCCAATTTCCATGGTGGTTCTATAGGAATACTTACGCCATAGCGGTAAGTGAATTCAGCTTTATATCCGTTATCCATCATCAAACTGGGATTTGGTAGCTCTGTAGCTCTTGCTCGAGCTGCTTTGGCAATACCAAGCTGAAGTCGAAGGGTGGCTGCACGAGGACTTTGCATAAGTGTTTCATTCATTGCTTGGTCTATCGATACCGACTCATTCTTTAGACCGCGTAATTCAGGTTGAAACGATGCAAAACAAGGCAGGGAATAATTCATTAGTAGAAAAACTAAGAAGATTACATAGATTGCTGTCTTGGAGTACCTCACTCTTCATTCTCCTTTGCTTGCAGTTCCTCTTTAGTAGGCTCGGGAGCAATTTTTGAGCCAAACAATTTTAAAAGTGCGGGAATCATAAGTAAGGTCAAACCAGTCGAACTGAGCATTCCACCAAGTATCACAATAGCCAACGGTTGTTCCAGCTCACGTCCGGCACCACCCATGATGGCAATTGGCAAAACGCCCAAAGCCGCAGTAAGCGCTGTCATTAAAACCGGACTTAACCGATCCAAGGCACTTTGCCGAATTGTCTCGTTCACATCTCCTGTATGAGTTTTCATCATGTCGTTAAAATGCGCGACCAGCATAATTCCATTTCTGGTCGAAATTCCAAATAAAGTTATGAATCCCACCATTGAACCAACACTCATCACAGCTCCAGTAAATAGGACTGCCCAAATACCACCAATTAAAGACAAAGGCAAATTAACCATTATCAAAATAGCTGCGCGCACTGATTTAAAAGCTAAGCACAACAAAATCAACATTCCAAATAAAGAGATTATGGACAATAACAGCAACTGCTTCATTGCTTTTTCTTGTGCTTCAAACTCGCCACCATAGACAATGTAATAACCTGTTGGAAGTTTTACTTCGTTAGAAATTCGCTTTCTAGCATCTGAAATGACACCTCCCAAATCTCGACCTGAAACGTTTGCCTGTACATAAACGCGTCTTGAAATAGATTCATGACTAATAGTGTTAGGACTAGTGCCTGAAGTTATTTCAGCTAAAGCACTCAAAGGAATTCGGACACCAGATGCAGTATCGATCAGAATGTTTTTTATAACGTCTAAATTATTGCGGAATTCTGGTTTGAACCAAACATAGATATCGAAAGTTTTTTGACCTTCCAGAACTTGAGAAACCGTAGTCCCTCTAAACGCAGCCTCTATTGAAGTTGACAGATCTTTGACTGTAATTCCATATCTGGCAGATGCCGCTCTATCAACTTTTATGGAAATTTGAGGCACCGGAATTATAGGTTCGACATGAACATCTACAGCGCCTTTCACCTCTTTCATAATCGATTCGATTTGACGAGCTTTCTCATGCAGGACGTCTAGATCCGCTCCAAAAATTTTAATTGCAATGGCAGCATTCACCCCAGAAAGAGCATGCTCCATTCTATGTTGCAAATAAGATCCAGAATCCGCGATTAAACCTGGAACATGAGCGAACTCATGCCTGACGTGATACATCACATCTTTTTTTTGTTTACTCTCTGGTTTAATTCTGATCTCGTACTCACTGAAATTTCCTGAACCATAGTCCTCACCTCCTTCCGCTCTGCCAGCACGTTGACCCGCAGCCAATACCTCATGATGCTCCATGAAATGTTTGATTAAGGTCTTTCCGATATTGGTGGTGGTTTCTAAACTTGTGCCAGGCATCGAGGTGGCAACAACAATCAAATTGTTTTCTTCAAATTCAGGTAAAAATTCGGTTCCCATCACAAACAAGGGCAATAACGACAGAAGAAAAACCAACCCTCCAGCAGTAATAACTTCTTTGGGTCTGTTCAAGCTGAAATTAACGATCGGAAGATAAAGCTTTTTGAGCCATATAACCATTTTGGTTTCATGCTCAGCCAAGTTTTTCGAGGAACCTAGAAGCAAATAGCATAACGAAGGAGTGACTGTAAGCGCGACTAATAGCGATGAAAATAAAGCTAGCAGATATGAGTAAGCAAGTGGACTAAAGATTTTCCCTTCAAGTCCACCCAGCGATAAAACCGGCAGAAATACAAGGCCCACGATGAACGTGGCATAGACAACCGAGCTTCTAACTTCAACTGAGGCTTCATAAACTACTTTGAAAAAACTCTTTGGGTTGCCAGCGAGCTTGTTTTCACGCAACCGCCTATAGACATTTTCAACGTCTACTATAGCGTCATCCACCACCTCACCAATAGCAATGGCAAGCCCTCCCAGAGTCATCGTATTTATCGTGTAACCTTGATATTTCAGACAAATAATGGCTGACAGCAATGAAAGCGGAATAGCTGTTAGTGAAATAAAAGCGGTACGCCAATTTTGCAAAAATATGAAGAGAATGACGACAACCAGAAAACCACCTAGGATTACCGCTTCACCAACATTTTTAACTGCAATTTCAATGAAGTCGGCTTGTCTGAAAGTGACAATCGTTTTTACATCTTTGGGAAATCCTGCTTGCATCTCTTCAAGCGCTTTCTCTAAAAGCTTCGTCGTCTGTAACGTGTTAGCCCATGGCTGTTTGAACACAGTTAAAACTACACCTGGATGCCCGTTTACAATAGCATCGCCTATTTTGAAAGCTGGTCCAAGCTTCACATCAGCCACATTTTTCAAAAGGATCGGAACACCATTCTTTGTTGCAATAATTGAATTTCCTATTTCCTCAGGCGAAGAAACTCTACCCAAACCTCGAATTAGTTGTTCCGATTCTTGTGTTCGAAGTAATCCCCCAGCAGCATTTACACTACTAGATCCGGCAGCATTTAGAACTTGAGCTAATGTCAAATCATATTGCCTAAGCTTATTTGGATCGACTAAGACTTGATATTGCTTAGTTTCTCCACCAGTCACAACTACATTGGATACACCATTTACCGCTAGAAACCGCATTTTCAGCGTCCAATCTACAAGCGTTCGCAATTCCATCAGTGATGTTTTGTCAGTGGTGTAAAGACCAAGCTTTAAAACATCACCTGCTGCAGAAGTTATGGGTGCAAGAACAGGTTCTTTGACTCCCGCGGGTAATGTGTTTCTTGCTACTTGCAGTTTTTCTGAAACTAATTGTCTTGCTGTGAAAATATTGGTTCCATCCTGGAAAATAACTGTGATTACAGATAGTCCGATGGTTGAAATAGAGCGAACAATTTCTACATTTGCAGTTCCATTGAGCCCGACTTCGAGCGGTCTTGTAACCACCATTTCAACTTCTTCAGGAGCAAATCCAGGTGCTTCCGTTAAGACCACTACCTGTATAGGAGCAAAATCTGGAAAAACATCCACAGGCATATTAAAAGTCGAGTAAATTCCCAGGAAGAACCAGACCACAGCAAGGATATTTACGATCCATCTGTTGGTTACAGACCAACGAATGATTCCATTTAACACTAGTTATTGGCCTCCTTTCTTTTGCTCACACGGTGGAGCAAGATCCAAAGAAGTAAAGCGAGTATAGAAACCCCAAGTCCAATTGCAATGCCGGTAATCAGATCTGTTTTTCCATCAGTGGATTTTTCGGCCTCTTCATGCTCTTTGTGATCTTCATGCTTTTCACCAGCATGTTTCTTTTCTGCATCAGGCTTGGTTATTGATTGTGCAAGCAGTTGATTAGCCCCAGAAGTCACGATTTCCATGCCTTCTTGAATCCCGGAATTTATTTGCACCATGCCGTTTGAGCGTTGGCCAATTGTTACTTCGATGGGATCATAATGTCCCTCGTCAGCACAAAAGTCATAAACATAATTTCTATTTTTATGAGTTACAACTGCTGACTCGGGGACCAAAAGTCCGATTTCATTTTTACTTCCGATGTTAATTTCGGCATCCACAAACATTCCTGGACGAAGAATTTCACCATTGTTATCTGAAATTATTCGAACGTGCAAAGTCTTAGTCACGGGATCGATCACAGCACTTTTAGAGGAGATTTTTCCAGTCACAACTTCTTTGGCTGGATTTTGAATACGAACGCTCTGTCCCTCTTTCACGAGGGGAATTTGTTCCTGATAAATGTCAACCATTATCCAGATAGGCGACAGATCAATAATAGAAAAAATACTCTTTAGTGGCTCTACACGTTCACCTAGAGTTATATCTCGCTTCACTATCCAACCATTGACTGGTGCCACGATAGGCAGATTTGCACTAACAATGCCGGATTTCAAAACAGTATCAACAGTTGATGAGGGAATCCCCATTATCTTCAACTGACCTTTGACTGTTTCAGTGTTGACAGCAAACTGCTTATTTAAAAGAATAATTTCTTGCTTTAACCGATCTTTCAAAGTTTCCAGTTTGACTACGTTAGATTCATAGCTGCTTTTGGCTTCCTGGTACAGTTTTCGAGCACTTATACCTTCTGTCAGCAATGCTTCTTCTCGCTCATAACCTATTTTTGAAAGCTCGACAGCTTTTGATTGGACTTTGATGTCACTTTCATATTGCGTTTGAATTCTAGCTATGTCTGCTCTGGTTTTCGTTCTGTCATTCAAGAGTTGAGTTAAAATTGTGGCTACTTCGATACTATGGAGTATTGCCATAGTCTGACCAGCTTTAACAGTATCTCCCTGTTTGACTAAGACTTTTCGCACCACTCCTGCAATAGGTACAGTTACGTTAAATGCTCGCGTTTCATCTGCTAACACCTCACCCGTTGCTTTGAGAGAATTTTGCAATTTTCCTCTTGTCGCCGGTTCTGTTTTTATTTTTATTGCAGCAATACCTTGTTCGTCTAGAGAAACAGGTTGGGGACCATGTGACTCACTTTCATTAAAAGCTTCATTGTCTCCACTATGACTGTGCGCCACCATTGATGAATTGAAAAACAATCCAAATGTCATTGTCAGACAAGAGAAAAAATACAGATGTTTGCGAAAAGAACGAAATTTATGCATGTAAAACCACCAGACTGCTTAAGTGCATTGAATGCCGACAAAAGGTTCTGATGGTTTTAAACTAGTATTCTTTGAGTCTCTAAGTAGACCTTGATGTTTCTAGATAATAAAGGTGAGGGTGGACCTCGAACAATAATTTGGTTATAGAACTCAGTATTTTTGATTTCTTGAATTGAACTATTGCAAAGAGCGATGCAATATTCCACCGACTCTGTTGGGGCGAATGCACTGTTTAGAGAGCTGACTTCAGAAAATTCATAGCAGTCACTGCAACAATTATTATTCGAAAACTGTTGCTCAGACTGATTATTCAAATTGATATTGGCTGAAAAAGTGACATCAGCAAATGTCTTGCAATCACTATCATCTGGACAATGACAAAACGAAAGGCTGCTCCAAAGACCAAGGACGGTTAGGAAAGTCACGACTAAAGCTAGAGATTTGCGAATCACGTTTGAATTGTAGTCATATTGCAAGTGAACAGCACTGAAATAAAAATCACTTTTCTTGAAAACAGTTATCAATTTCAATCTTGAATCAGTCTACATCCGAATCCTTTAGAGACGCATCTGGTGGTATTTCAGAGAGATTTTTATTTTTCTTTTTGCCAAAATTATGCCAGCCAGGAGCATGATGAACTGCAAGCAGACAGAATGTAATAGAAGCTCCTAGAATGCTTAACACGTACATTCCATACGCCGCGGCAAGTCCTAGCGAAGCGGTAGCCCACAAGGTAGCAGCGGTCGTCAAACCCATAGTTCTGCCCTTGTTCTGCATGATTACTCCAGCACCTAGAAAACCTACTCCTGTGACGATTTGAGCAGCGATTCTAGTGTCATTATTTTGTGTGGCGTGTGAGGAGACGAGGCCAAATATGCACGCTCCTAAAGACACTGCAGCATAAGTTCTTATCCCAGCATCTTGCCCGTGCTTTTCTCTCTCGAAGCCTACGATAGCACCAACGAGCACAGCAAACAGGGCTCGTAGTGCCATTAAAGATTCCATTTGCCAATCCATAATATTTAAAAGATTCTGTTTAAGGTATTCAAATTACAGATCTATGCAGTTCATCAAGGTTGCATCATTTTCTTGAGCCCCCAAGCAGCTTGAGCTTGAGTAGCGAGCATCGCCTGACTAAATGTGTTCATGAAAGAAGTAAGAATGGTTGCTAGAAATTGAAAGAGTTGACCTAAAAGACCCATAGGTCCTGGCATTTGCATCATATTTTGCATCATTGAAGAAAGCGAATCACTGAAGTTTGGAATGCTCAGTCCAGCATCAGGGGTGGGTCCAAAGGAAATAGATTCTGCAGAAATCGACACATCTGGAAAGCCTTGTGGAATCCCGGTTTTTACATCACCTTGAAACAGTGTTTGAGCTTGACCTTGTGTGTCAATCCGAGCTTCGACATATTGCACATAGCGATCGTTCAGCGCGGCTGCGCCTTCCATAGCTCCTTCACTAGCACTGTCTGCAATTTGGCTGAACATGATAACGATTTTCGTTTTAGTAATTGGACCAGTAGAAGCTCATGGTAACTACCTTTCGAGGGAATGTCAAGCTTGAATTTTATAGAGGTAGCTGATTACATAGTCTGTTCATGCCCTTAATTGAACTACAGCAGTGGAAAAAATTACCCTAGATCTAGCAGTGCTACTGCCTCATGTGGAAGGTTCCGAAGATGGATGCGTAAGTAGAGTTAAACAAAAACTGGAAGAGGTAACAGGAGTTTTAGAGGCTCATATATCTCAAAATGAAAACAAGTCACAACTATGTCTTCACTACGATCCGGCTATCGTTACTTTAGCCTCACTCCAAAGATTGGCTCAGGATGCTGGTGCAAGCATTTCCGATAGATATCATCATGAGCTTCTTTCTGTTGTAGGTATGGACTGTTCAGACTGTGTTTTCGCAATTGAACATACCTTGAGCCGCATGGAGGGCGTGCTTAATGCAACAGTCAATTATGCCGGGGCAATATTGCGTGTAGAGTTTGATACCACCAAAATTTCCAAATCTGATATCGTCAAAAGAATTAATGGACTCGGATACAGAGTACCAAAGCAGGGTATAGCAGCGTTTGTAGAACAAAAACGCGAGCTCCTATTTGTTTTATCTGCAGGAATTTTTCTAGCTTTAGGATTTGTTTTCAGATCAGAAAATCCTTTGGTATCGAATATTTTTTATATCGCAGCTTATGTGGCTGGCGGCTTTGATATTTCAAGGCACGCATTGTCAGCAATTTTAGAAAAACATTTCGATACTGATTTACTTATGGTAGCTGCTGCACTTGGTGCAGCGATTCTCGGTGACCTTTTTGAAGGTGCTTTATTGTTGTTTTTGTTTGGGCTGGGTCATGTTCTAGAGGAGCTGGCTTTAGATAAAGCAAGAAATGCTGTACGAGCTTTGGGTCAACTAACTCCAAGAACGGCGTTGGTAACACGGGATGGAAAAGAGCAAGAAGTGCCCATTGAGTCATTAATAGTGGGCGATGTCATTTTGATTAAGCCTGGCACTCGATTACCAGCAGATGGAACGATATTGTCTGGAACTTCAGCAATTGATCAATCTCCAATAACAGGTGAGAGCGTGCCTGTGGAAAAACAGGTTGGGGATAATGTATTTGCCGGTACCGTTAATGGTGGCGGTGCTCTTGAAATTAAGGTAACTAAACTTTCCAAAGACAATACCTTGTCGAAAGTTATGCAATTAGTTGAAGAGGCTCAAAGTCAAAAAACAAATTCAGAAAAACTCACGGAGTCTTTTACTCGAAAGTTTGTACCATTTATCCTGATTTGCGATGTTATTTTTGTCGTAGTTCAAATGTTTTTCTCGGTTCCTTTTAATACCGCCTTTCTTCGTGCCATGACAGTGTTAGTCGCATCCTCTCCATGCGCATTAGCATTGGGTACACCTTCGGCAATGCTTTCTGCAATAGCTAGAGCGGCTTCCAAAGGCATTTTGGTAAAAGGAGGAATTCATTTAGAGACTCTGGGTAAAGTGAAGGTTGTTGCTTTTGATAAAACAGGGACTTTGACTCATGGAAAGCCTGAAATTGTTGAAATAAAGGTTCTCGACTCTAATTTTGATGAAAACGAAATCCTTCGATTGGCTGCTAGTGCGGAAAGTCAATCAGGTCATCCATTGGCCAAGGCTTTCGAACGTGCTGCAAATGCACGCTCGATACAATTAACTGAGTCGACTAACTTAGAATCGGTGACGGGCAAAGGTTTGCGTACCTCGATTGAGGGAAAAACAGTTTTGCTCGGTAATAAGAAGTTATTGGATGACTCTAAAATCCCTATTTCTGAAACTATTTCAAATCTTATAGATCAATTTGCTCAGCAGGGAAAAACACCTGTAATTATGGCTGTGGATAAGGCTCTAGCAGCAGTCTTTTCATTGGCTGATACACCAAGACAAAATGCCAAAGATACAATTGCAGCATTGAAAAAACTGGGGATTCAACAAACTATTTTGCTTACCGGCGATAACGAAAAAGTGGGCTCTGCCATGGCTAAAACTCTGGCTTTAGATACTGTTAGATCAGGATTAATGCCAGAAGAAAAGGTTACTGCTCTAAAAGAGCTAGCTAGCAATCAAGTCGTAGCAATGGTTGGAGATGGAGTCAATGATGCTCCTGCTTTGGCTGTAGCGAGCGTAGGCATTGCAATGGGTGGAGCATCCACGGATGTTGCATTGGAAACCGCAGACGTAGCTTTAATCAACGATGATTTGAGCAAGCTTCCCTATGCAGTGGACTTAGGTCGGGCTACTCAGCAGGTGGTAAAGCAAAATATGTTTATCTCGGGTGGAGTGATTTTAGCTCTGTTGCTAACAAGCATTCTGGGAATTACATCTATTTCTTGGGCGGTCATTGTCCATGAGGGAAGTACGCTTCTTGTAGTATTGAATTCTTTGAGATTATTAAAGCGCTAGGCTAAGTGTTGGTATTACATATGATACCAATAGGCGGGTAACACTAAAGCGTTTCTCGATTTAAAGTCAAACAATTAGATTAAATTGCCGCACAAGGTCTTGACAACCGCCCTGAGCAGATTTATCTTACTGTTACTTACTATCAGGTTATAACCCGTTACTATGTCTATTTCAGGACCCTCAGATGGTCTTAGAAGTTTAAATAGGCCAAATCTAGGAGATACTGCTCTTAGTGAAACTAGCCGCGGACTGCAAGATTTCAGTTGCGGTCTATTGGACATGCGCGGGGATGCAAGTAAAGTTTTCCAGCAGGTCAGCGATAGTTCTTCTAAAGAAACATTGCCTGGAGGATTTACCAGTAATAGAGACTTGCTTACCCAGTTAGGATTTTTAGATCAAAACGGTTCGTTGGCCAGTTCATCTGTTTCTGATGAATCAGCACGAGTCGCTGATGCAGCTATTCAAACGGGCTCGGACAGCACTGGTCCGATATAGGTGATGATTTCAATAAGATCTGAAAAATTCAATTTAAAGCCGCTGAGCCTTTTCGTACAAGAATCTTCGAACATTCATGACTCGAATTATTCATAGAAATCCAAATTGTCGTAGATGCCTAGTTCAGTTTTAACACTACTCCATCGACTTTTTCGATAAGCACCCTTGATTCTTTCATCCGCCATTTCAGCAGCATAAGTATCAAAAAGATCTTTGTTTTCTAAGAATGTAGCCGCATAGTTTTCACCGTATTCAAAGACGGTTTCTTGGAGGAAGGAGACGAGTTTTTCTGGGGGGCTTAAGTCTGTGCTGATGTCATGAAAACCAAGGCCGTCTTTATGTTTTATCAATTCCAGTTGATTAGAAACAGAGGGATCGAATATTTGATTGTGCATTTCATAGCCGAGAACTCCAAGGCTTTTAAATGCTCTTCTTGCGTAATAGGGGATTTTTCTACTGATTAAAACAGGCAGGACCAAATTCGAATCATCAGAAATGGTATTGGCTTTATTAATCAAAGACCAGAGTTCATGCCTATCTGGATATATCCATTCTCTAATATTTTTTGCTTCTACAGCAAGAAAGAGTTTCTTTTTTCCAAGCAAATAAGTGCCATCCAGCGCTCCGGGAAGGGTTTTATCACCAAATATTGTTAGGGGATTTTTCTTACTTCCTAACTCAAAGTAATCAGGAATAGATTTTAAAGCAGTTCTAAAAACGGTTTCGAGTGCGTCTCCAACAAGTCGACGATCTTGCGCGATGCTTCTGTAAGTTGAATAGATTGCATTGATTTTGTTAGAGCGGGCCTGCAGAGTTTTTTGATTTTTTTTTGTTCGGGCATTTTCTGTCAAATAGTAGAACTGGCATGAATCGACGGGATGATTCTCTGTCGAAACCTCATGACTTAGAGTCAGGTCTTTCAAAGCAGCTGTTAAAACGTGTGGGTTACAACGCTTATTGGTTGGACCGGCTTCAGATATTTTAGATTCAAGCTGTCTAGCATTGGCGTAGAGACGGTCGCGAAGGATATTTCGAATACGCTGCTTACCAAGCTCTAAAAGGGCGACAGGTATAGGCATTTAAGCTGATTTCAAGATAGAGATAGCAAGCTATATAGATATAGAAATATTGTGGTTGATGTGTGTTGCCAACCAACCGGTTGTCGGGAGGTGTCATATTCAGGGCCGCAAAAGTGGGTCGCAAACCACCGTGGCTATTATGGCTCATGAATGGCCAGCAGAAAAAAATTTTTTGAAGATTTTTGGAATCGATAGACTTAATTTGTGGGCATCGATTTATCTATCGAGTTTGCCCTTAAAAAGAGAATACAGCCACCTGGGTCGGTCGTCCCAGTACAAGAAAGGGACCTGCGCGAACAAGTCCCAATCTTTCAAACCCGTATGAGGGAGGTTTACTATGGATATTACTCCAGTTTTGGCAATTATGGCTATGGCTACTTGGGCTAAATATATTTTGTCTAAGTAGTAGCTAGGTTGGCGCCTTCGGGCGCCTTTCTTTTATTGAAGTTCAACACCTATTTTTTATTGCTTTGTTCTTCTGCTTTGTTTATTAGGTTTTTGAGATGTTTGATACTTAGAGTTTGATTCGAATCCTCACTGACTTTAGATTGAACTCTTAATACTGAGTCTGTCCAAGTTTCTACGGCAAGTGTGCCCGGTTGTCTTGAATGAGTATTTCGATGAGGGATAAAACTTGTCATTGCAAATATGGCAAGAATGGCACTGATAAAGACTATTGGTGCTGCTTTTAATTTGAGCTTTGATGTAAGACTGATACCTGGAGACATAAGATACCCTCCTGGTCTTGTGTGAACTGTGGTCTATTTATCATATCAAAGAGCAGATGGCATCGCTTTGTAGTTATGGAGTTACTAATTTTGCATCTTCTGTAGCGTTGATCATCTTCTTTGTTTTTTCACCTTCGTAAATAACTGCAGGAACAACAAGGCTTTCGCTCAGTTGAACTTCACCTATTTCAAGCTTTCCTTGTCGGAAGTAGTTTGCGCCTTCTAATGCCTGGAAGTCGTTTACTGCATAAACGAGAACTTGATCGGGCGGCTCCCAAACACAATCTTCAGGTTTAGCAATAAATTTGTATTTGTCGTGGATAACTAAATAGAAGTGGCTTGGAAATCTTGTTTTTAAGTCATTTCCTTCTGAAGCAAGACGAGCCCAAATCTCTTTGGTGTTGCGTTCTGTTTTTTCGCTTTCGTAGACTATGCATGGGCAGTTCTCTCCTCTGATTTGAACACTACTAATTTGTAGCTTGCCTTCAATGAATAGCTCTGTAGCTTTCTTTGCGTCTTCTGGAAATTTGACTGAGACTAGAAATGATTCTGGTGGATTCCAGATGCATTTCCAAGGCCTGTGGAGGAAAGTGACTAGATCGCCCGTCACAAAATACAGATCGAAATAAATACCCATTCAAAAGCCATCCAGGACTAGAAAAATCAGTTTATACCATAAATATGTACGGTATGTCAATTTCTGCATTTGAAGTAGGAAAAGGCTAGAATTTAGTGCATGTGCGGACGATACATGCTTACCAAAGAAGACCGGGATGCTTTAGGCGAGCGCTTTGGCTTTGATGAGTTTATGGATATTCATATAGCGCCTCGCTTCAATATTGCTCCTACACAGAATGTTCCTGTTGTTTTGTTTGATAGTGGCAAGCGAAGGCTAGAGATTATGCGATGGGGGCTCATTCCTTCGTGGGTGAAGGATCTAAAGACAATGAAGCCTATGGTCAATGCTCGATCTGAGACATTGGCTGAGAAGCCTTATTACAAAGGGACTTTGAAGCGAAGGCGTTGTTTGATTCCTGCTGATGGTTTTTATGAATGGGTTGTGGATGAGAAGAAGCGCAAGTCTCCAAGACTAATTCGTTTAACCGGTAATAGATTATTCGCTTTTGCTGGATTATGGGATGAATGGCTAAGTCCTGATGGTGAGCAGATTAGGACTTGCACAATTATTACTACTTCGGCTAATGATGTGATTAGTCCAATACACGATAGGATGCCTGTGATTCTAAGACCCAGTAGAGAAGCGGTTTGGCTTGAAACTGAAGTTAAGGGTGGAGAAGATATAGAACTTCTTTCAAGAGAATTATGTCCTTATCCAGATGAAGAATTTGAGATAAAGGCCGTTTCTTCATTTGTCAATTCAGCCAAGGTTGATAGTCCTCAATGCATTGCTGAGGCTGATTCTGATGATTCTAGCGATATGAGTGAATCTAGTGATTCAAGCAATTTAGATAATTCAAGTAATGGAGTTACTCAATTGTCTTTATTTGATAATTGATGTTTTGCCAGCGATTTATCCATCTTTCCATTTTCATTTTTTCTTAGCGACATTGTCCGATTGAGGCATAGTCGAGCGTGCCCCGCAGTAGTTCTTGGGCGTGTGTAAGAACTAGCTGACGGATTTTTTCCTTTGTAGCCGGCGCCTTACTTCCTGCCTGGCGAAAAGCCTAGCGCCCGACCGCCCAGCGCAAGCCCAGCGGCTTGTCGCTAGGACCCAAGTCGGGCGCTTTTCAGGCAGTGGTGCAGGCAGTGCGGCGCCTAGGGGGTGGATGGTGGATTTTTTGTATTTTGGTTTTTGTTAGATGTGGTTGTGGTGGCGGATGTGGTGGCGGAAGGCTCCGTAAAATACTTAGATGTGGCTTTGTGCCTTCCTCAATCGTACTGCGTCGGCGCCACCGCCCGTCAAGCTTCGTTGACATTTTAGATTTTCGTTTCCAGCCATGAGCTTGACTGGCAGAGCCACCGCAGGTCGTTTGCGGAGCGGCAATTTAGTCAGCCGCATACGTGGAGGACGAAAATATGGAAACGAATGAACTAGTTTTGAAAATGAAGAAGCTCATCAAATCTCTTTCTTATATCAATCAAGATCAAGATGATTTGTTTCAAGACGCAATGATGAAAGTGCTTCGATCGAGAACATTCAGATCTGGATTTGGTTCTGGTTGGTTATATTCGGTAGCTAGAAGTACTGTCGTCGATGCTCACAAACGAAGAGTCAGAGAGCTTAGCCATCGATACGGATATGTTGATTCTTGTGGTCGTGTTTGTGAAGGTGACGATGAGAATGTCATTTATCATCCTACTTATTTCGACCGATATCATGACGTAGCGCCTGAAGACCTTGATGATGTGCCAGAAATTCTTGCATCTCTATCATTTGAGCATCAAGAAGTTTTACTTCTATACGCCCGTGGTCTTACCTATCAGGAAATCGCTCATATGGTCGGATTGAAGGTGGGGACTGTGAGATCGCGAGTTCATTATGCAAGGAAGCGCGCCCATAAATTGATTGAAGAAAAGAAAAGAGCTGAAAATGAAAAGACACCTCATCTAGAATGGAGGACATAATTGATTAAAATCTATTTGAATATGACTGTGGAACGGGGGCGGCTGAAGCCGTCCCCGATTCTTTTTATTTCTTTTATTTGTGCGGCGGAATCGCTCCCCATTGGTAGCAAGAACTTGCGCCCCTGCTAATAGTCTTGCGGCTGACAAAATATCCTTGTCCTGGACATCTTTTATATTTCCGCTTTTCTGCATCCTCATTTCGCTGGTTCTTGCCGCTATTGAAGCTCGTTTGCTTTATCTCAGCTTAGTTATCTGCTTTATCCGTTTTCCTCTTTTTGTAAATGGTTCTAATTAGCCTTGCCACATCACCACCTCGCATCTTATGTTTAGTTTTTAGCACCCTGAGCCATTCTTCCGTTGCATCAACATCAATAAGAGTATTTGGCTTGCTCCATTATTTGAGATTTTTCTTTTGACCGCTTGGTTTAATTGGCAATCTTTTGCCAGCCTTTATATCGAAGACTTTGACACATAGGGATTCTTGCCTATGCCCGACCGCATCGACTTTGTTATTCATAGCTGTCTACCCCTGTGCCGGTTTTAGTTGTGCCAATTTAGCACTGCACTTCCTTGACCTCAAATCGACCCTTACAGGGTGCTTCGCAGATTTGAAATCAAGTCGCTACGCGCTCTTTTGTGCACACAAAAACACACCACAGGAGTGACATCTTATGAATAACTTCGTCTCTGTAGTCGGACACATCGGCAAAAATCCTACAGTCAAAGTCTTCGACACTGGCAAAAGATTAGCCAAATTTTCCATCGCGGTCAAAGAATTTTCTCCCAATTTGGAGCAGCCAATCACTCTTTGGTTTGATGTTGATGCCTGGGAAGGACTGGCTGATCGGGTGCAAAAAACTATCACTAAAGGACGCGAGGTGGTTTTGGCTGGCAGGCTTTCTTCGACCACTTACATGAAGGAGGAAAACGGCATTAAAATGCAGATAACCAAGCCAGTGATTAGGCTTACGAGCTTCTTTCTCTGCGGCAAGAAACCAGTCGCTAACGAGGAATCAGTGGTAGCGGAAATCCAAGAGTCCAAGCCAAGGAAAAAGTCAGCCTAGCAAGACTCTTATAGGCAGGGGCGCAAGCCCCTGCTTTTATTTGTTCGTGATTCCGCCGATTCTTTTTAGATGAGCGGTAGTGACATCACCGGTGATGTCATTACCGCTCATGGGAGAGGTTCTTGAGATCTCTTAAGAGTGGCGTCTTTATTGTTTCTTTAGGTTCTGCCGTAATAAAAGTGACAAAAATGATAGGTAAAAAACATTGTTGTCAAATTAACTCAACTGTATTTAACTGGTATCAATTATGGTGCAAGGTTTTCTACGATATTTTCATATCTTTATCTATCTGAAATCCACTGTGTGAGAGCATTTTGGTGATTTTGGTAAATTGGATTTAAAGAGGTCAAACTGGCTCGCGCAGCTTAGCGAGGTAGAAGTTTTGAATAACCCAATCTAATCGATAACTGCTCGAAAGGTGCAAAAGTTCCATATTCGCGAGTTTGCACGCTTGCAATCTCGCAGGAACTATGAGTCGATTTTAAAAGAAAGAAGACAGGGCCTTTCGCTACTCTGGGTCATTCAACCTACTCACAGATCGCTCGGAGGCCCCGCCAATAAAATAAGGATAAAGGAAGACGTTTTCCAAGTCCAATTAAATGCCAAAGTGTGGCATGGTGGAGCATCTCCAGTGAGAGTCTTTTCTTCTGAGAGAACTATTAGTAAGCGATTGCCGATCTAAACCTAATAGAGAGCAACGTAAGCCAGGTAAATTAACCAACTTAAATCGACCTGGCTTCTTTTGCTCTCTAAATGTCGTTCGTCAAACGAGCGATTTTTACTAATCTGCAATCAACAGAAGAAAGATGCAATATAGCGAGACCGGCAAAGTGACTGGTGTTCCAACCGGTTCAGTCGATCTCAATTGATTTAAAGGCACACGATCCGATCTTCTTAAGATTACTGTGCCATTCTAATTTAAATCTCTAGAGTGTAGAAATGCTCTACTTCGAGCACTTATCGAAACTTTGATGAACAGCTAGTTTTAGCAAGCTTTTGCTTGCAGGAACAAAAATCAACCCCTAGAAATAGGAAAGAAAATGAAAAGACAAAACACAAAGAGATCCATAGGCTTATTAGTAGCCTTGGGTCTGAGCGCCATGATAGGTACTTTTGCAACACCCGCAAGAGCCGATTACACAGGAAACTGCGCTGGATTATCCGGCAGTGTTTCAGGAAATGTCACCATTAATGACACGTCCTGTACGATTTCGAATGATGTGACTGCTACGGGCAACATATCTATCACAGCATCTTCTATCAATGGAAAGTCGTTAACCTCTCAAACTGGTTTCGTGAATTTAACTGCTAATAGTGGTGCAATAAATCTGACTGGCACCGTTAATAGCTATTTGAATACAATTCTCAAAGGAACTGCTGTAACTTCAGGAATAATTACTTCTGATTATGGAGTTCAAGTCGAAGCTACAAATGGTGCTTTGACACTATCAGATGTGACTTCAAATAATGGGGATGGATCTTTTGGCGGCAATATTATGTTGACCGCTACTAAAAACATCAAAGTCGGAAACGTTAAGAATAATGGTTCCACAACTACAGCAGGTATTGAAATTCGTGCCAATACCGCAGGCGGGGCTACCCAGTTTACTATTGGTGGAACTGGAGCAAATAGCTCTGGGAACTTGAGCGTTCAGTCAACGACTGGCGGTGGTACAGACCCTTACTATATGCCTAACGGCATTTATGTCAGTAGTGGCCCTGCTGCTGGTATCAAAGTTACCGCTATGAGTAATTTGGTGGTATCAAGCAGTGCTTCGCGTTCAGGAATTCTCGTTCTGGATGCACCTGGTGGAACTATAACTCTTCCAACAGGATCACTTTCTGCCGACGGAACTTCCACCCAAGGGGCTGGAAGAATCGTATTGAATGCAACCACAGTAACAACTGTGAATGGAACAATTATTTCGGCGAGTCAAACAACTAGTGGTTATTTTCATGGTGTTGATATCGCCGCGTCTACTCTTAATTTGGCAGGAGCTTCTGGACTTCAAGTTAAAGCTGATGGAAATGGGGTTAGCTCGGCTCCAGGAACTACCTTCATTGGAATGTTTCCTAAAGGTGGTTTAAGTTTCAACTTCACCGGTGGTATTAATAACCGAAATCTTCAGGTGAACTATGTAAACTTCTTCCAGAAGTCTGGTAATCTGACCGTGGCAGGAGCCAATTCTCCACTTACAGTATCAGCTAATGGCGATTACAGTGTTTTGAACATATCGGCTTATCCGATTAACTTCAATAACAAAACTGTAACTATTCAAGCAAGAGGCACTGTCAGTCATCTTGTGCAGATAGGTTACAGTGGCAGTTATTCAGGAGTTACTGGACTTCAGTTCACTGGAACAGGAAACGTTGCTATTGATGCTAACGCGACAACCGGCACAGGAGGCGATGTTTCTATCTTCAGTGATAAGTTTACATTCAATTCGCCAACCATCACTTTGTCGGCCAATGGGCCAACCAGTGGTAATGGAAATGGTGGTACTGTTTATTTTTCTTCTAGCGCCCTAACACTTAGCAGTAGCTCGACCTTAACTGTTACTGCGAATGCATCCAGCGTCGGGACAGGCAATGCTGTGCTTGGCGACGTAACGATGAATGTTCCCAAAGCGATTCAATTTTATCCAGGAAGCGTAGGCCTCAATATCGGCACGGCGACTGGAGTTGGTCAAGTATCATTTTCTGCCAAAGGCGGTTCTGCTGGTGGCAATGGTGGTACCATTCTTGTTTCGTCCTCTCCCGTTAATATTAAGACAGCTAATGCGCTCAATGCCTCTGCGCTAGCTGGTAATGGTAACGGTGGAGAAATTTACTTCTATTCTTACGTTTCATCTCTAGACCCCTCTTCTACAATTCTTGCTCAAGGATTTGGTAATGGTACTGGAGGTAAATTTACCGCTTATTATGCTAATGGAACGGATACCCTGAACATCAACAACATCATAAAAGTTGGTGGTGGAACGACTCTTTCCGCAGGCGGATTAGATGGACGGATGAAGCTGAATAACATTACTTGCCAGCAATATCGTATTGGCGCCAGTTGGCCCAATGCTTATTGGAACTGTGCAAATCCAGATTCTCAAACCACAAGAGAGACATCTCTGAAAGATGGTGTAACCGTTCTCCCGCCGACTTTTAAAACGTCTTTGAGTGGCACGAACATTTACATCTTCACTAAAGCTGCGGATTATAATACTTTCTTCGCTCCCATGACTACAGTTGGCATTGAGGCGCGAGGATACTCGATTTCATCGAAGAAGTTAGCGATGGTTTTTGAGCAAAAAGGTTCTGCAGGTGATGACATTACTCTTTTCCTCAAAGGAGCATTGAATCATGAAATGGGTCATTTGGTAAACGCATTTAATGGAAACCCGCAAGGTACAGCTGGTTTCATTAGTGCTTACACTGCAGATATGAACAATATGAAAGGTAACTATCCAACCCTTCCTCAGTCACCTACTTGCATGCAGGTGTTCAACGAGATGAACTTTTGCAATAATCGTTCTGCGGATGGTAATCCATGGATTACCTTGTCAGCCGTGTACATCGGTACTCAGCCAGTTGATTCGGAAATGTTCGCCTTTGCATTTCAAACATGCTCTGGATTTACTGTTTATGACCTTCCACTCAACAACGCTGAATTTACCAACAGGTACAATATTAGTCCTCCTAATTTAGGATATATGGCTAATGTAAATACCTGGATGAATGGTTATTGGCCTGGTGGTTGTCCTTAAACAAAAAGGGAATCGCTAATTAAACTAATTGCCGAGGAGAAGTAGTTTTACTTCTCCTCGGTTTCTAATTCAATCCAATCCGGATTATTTATATTTGGTCCAACTATTTTGTATGCTTTTAGGAAATTTCTTTTATAACGAATACTGATGAAATATCTTTCTCTAATTTGCTCTACTCGTTCAAAAGAATATTCACCCCAGAACGAATAGGTTTCGTTTTTAACCTTGGCTTGTGACCAGTTTTTTTGAAAATCGATTTTTTTTATAGGTTTAAGATCTCTAAAATATCCTTTTTCTGATTTGTCTATGAAAAATACAGAAAGAGCCTGGGGATGATCCATTCCAAATTGATCAAAAAAAATCCGCACATGGGGACCATTTGGGCAATTAGGATAGGGAGCTGCCCCGCATTCATGTATGTCCGGAGGCAAATTAGAGTTTGCTTGCGTCATAGGGCAATAAACAAGTAATAAAGCCAAGGCCAGGGAGTATTTGATCATGTTTGATAGGAGTTTATGTATGACGGCTATTACAATTTTGCAAACTAGTTGAATTAAGGATATTGATTATACGGCTATTTTCAGAGGAGTTCCAACTAATTCAGCTCTCATGGATTACCAAAGAAATAGAGAAGTCATCTTCACTAAGAGAAATATTTAGTAAGCAGTTGACGTTTCAAGCCTGATAGAGAGCAACGTAAGCCAGGTAAATTAACCAACTTAAATCGACCTGGCTTCTTTTGTTCTCTATATGTCGTTCGTCAAACGAACGATTTTCAATAATCTTCAACCAACAAAAAGAAAGA
>JACCDG010491883.1_pt1 | contig 43594 bp, 37 predicted proteins | sample 7442471 | NCBI WGS metagenome assembly JACCDG01 (sample SAMN15323444, study PRJNA562643) | freshwater metagenome | isolation source: river surface water | place: USA:Blue River Watershed | collected 2017-08-17
ACATACTATAATTTCTGTCAACCCCCTTCAGAACGAGTCCGGTATAGGCATCATTTCTTTACTTAAGGATATTATTTTTTCTAGTTCAATCTCAAAAGAGTTCCAATACTCACTAGAAAAGTCTACCAAAATAAAATACTCCTGTAAAATCAGGGGTATTTTATTTTTGCCGTCTGGGGAATCGAACTGAAGGGGTTTGGGGAAACTGCTTGGTAGTTTCCCCACCTTTGCTGGGGGATGGTTGGGAAGGGGCGGAAGCCCTTTCCCAAGAGTCCGAATGAAATTCGGACGAGTGAGATTTCCCCTACGGGCTACATAGGTAAAAATCTTCATACAAAAACACACACTTTCCTTCACAAGGTGTGTATTATGGTATAAAATACAATATCACCCATACATAAACACCATGACTGAACCAACACAACCCTCTAAACAAATCTTTTCTCTCATCTTCCCTGGAGTACGTCTTAACCGAAGTCTACGTATTTTAATTACAGTCAACTCCATTCTCGTTTTCATTTCAGGGCTCTTTGCTCCGTTTTACGCCGTATTTATTGCTCATATCGGAGGAAGTATTGCCTTTGCTGGGTTATCGTGGGCGATTTTTTCGATAGTCGCAGGCCTTCTCATTTTTTTATTTTCAACCCTTGAGTTAAAAATGAAAGAGCCGGAACTTCTCATTGCTCTTGGCTATGTGCTCCGTGGCGTGGTGTTTATAAGCTACGCCTATATGACAAATCTGACACAACTTATTATTACCCAAGTACTTTGGGGTATGGCTACCGCGCTTGGGAGCCCTGCCTTTGATTCAGTCTACGCAAGCCACACCAGCAAAGAAAATGCCATTGCCGAATGGGGTAAGTGGGAAGGGATTGCTGCTATTGTTACCGGACTCGCGGCACTCATTGGTGGAGTCCTTATTCAAACCTTTGGATACACCACCATATTTATGGTGATGTCTATCACATCATTTGGCCTTGGCATATACATTTGGAAACTCCCTCGAGAACTTTTATAGCACATTTATACGTTAAAAAAGCACCATACAGCCACTGTCTTTCTTCAGTAACTAAAGATTGACAGACACACGTTTTTGTGGCACAATACTCTCGCATTTGTCAGAGTAGCTCAGTTGGTAAGAGCGTAGGATTCATAACCCTAAGGTCGGGAGTTCGACTCTCCCCTCTGACACATTAAAATATCTACCCTAGAAGGGTAGATATTTTAATGTTAGGGAAGTCGAACTTTGGGAAAGTTTGAAAACCAAGCAGTTTTCACTATAAAAAAAATCCCCCGTTCCGTAACCGTACTTGGGGGTACTTGCTCGCACGCACAGATTCCTCTGTACGCACTTATTGCTGCTCCACACAGAGGATGAGTTTATCTGTGCTGCCGCCGCCGAAGCGAGGTAGTGCTGACAGGGCAAACACGCGAAGTGTTGGGTTGTCCGTAATGAACCGATCAAGAGACAAATCCGGCCCTAACCTATCATCCACAGGAATTTCTCGAAATGATTGTGGGTGGTTTGGCCCTTGATCGAAGGTGATCAAGACCGAAGCAAAGCTGCTCCTCCCATCAGACACACCAGTGAAGGCGAGAACATGATGGTCAGAGTGTGCCCTCAGCCATGTGTTCAGGGTAGTGACGAGTGGCTCATCAGGCTCGATACGAACTGTGGCGACATGGCGAAGTGGGATGTGGCCGGAACGTGGTGCGGTTCGAAACTCACACGCGAAGAAAGCCAGAATGATGAAGATTGCGATTGTACGACTCTTCACTGTATCCTCCTTCAGAAAGTCGGCACAGCGCCGATTCACCCCTACCGTAGCAGACTGTACACAATAAATCAACACCTACCGTGTCGGAGGAATATCTAAATACTGAAGCGCAAACCGAGCAATGTCACCAAATACCGGCGCGGCGGTTGAGGCAGAATATTCGACTGCTGGTTTTTCAAATTTGATAATCATGACAAATGCAGGATTTTCTGCGGGGGCAAAGCCAACAAATGAGTGATTGTACACATTTTGTATGTATCCACCTTGGCCCGCGATTTGCGCGGTTCCGGTTTTACCCGCCACATAGTACCCAGGAGCTTTAGCGGGTTTTCCGTGTCCTTGATCAACCACACTTATAAGCATACTTTTTACTAATTGCGCCGCGCGCGTACTAAGAACACGTTTAATTTCTTTTGGTTTTACTTCTTCCGCACGACCATCAGCATATCGTATTTCCGACACAATGTGCGGAGCCATGAGCACACCACCATTGGCAATCGCGGCGTAGGCAACCACCATTTGAAGTGGCGTGACGGTGATACCCTGTCCAAATGAGGCCGTGGCCGCGTAGCAATCAAAGTTTCTTTTTGCGTTTCTTGAAAGCGATGAAATGTCTCCAGACGCTTCTGTATCTAAATGAATGCCAGTTTTTGTACCAAAACCAAAATTTTCAATATATTGTTTTAGCCGTTCGCGGCCAAGTTTTTCCGCCACCCACACCATACCCGTGTTAATAGAGTTATCAAGCACGCCAATCATACTTTGTGTTTGGTAAGCCTTATTCCCCGCATTGCGAATCGGTGTTTCGCATATACCTTCACGCGAACCCGTATCAAAAAAAGTGGTGTCAGGAGTCACAAGCCCCTCTTCAAGGGCCGCGGCCATGGCTATGGGTTTAAAAATTGACCCTGGTTCGTAGGGAGTGAAAATACTGTTATTGTTAAACAAACGAATGTCTTTTACCTTGTTGTACAGGTTCGCGTCAAATGAGGGTGTATTGCACAATGCCAAAATCGCGCCGGAGTTTGGATCCATCATTACGAGACTCGCGCTTTCGGCCTTATATTCTTCCGCAGCCTGTTTCAGACGCTCACACGCCCGATACTGCAACGTACGGTCAAGGGTCAGCACCACATCGGCTCCGTCTTCAACAGGAGTGAATTCTTTTCCCGAAAGAGGGATAAGACGCCCGCTCGCGCTACGCACCCCCTCGACAAACCCACCACTACCAGTCAATTCTTTATTAAAATATCCTTCAATACCATATCGGCCTACAGGCTCACCCTGGTCATTTTTTCCGACAAAGCCAAGAGTTTGGGCTATCAATTCTTTTTCAGGATAAAACCGTTCTGGATGACGTTCAAGCCCGAGACCGGTAATACGCGCTTCGCGAATTGCCTCAGCCACGCCTTCATCAACCGCAGGAATAAGTGGTTCATATGGATCATTTTCTTTTTGCAACACCTTTTCAAATTGAGAAACAATCGTTTCGTCGCCACCAACAATACGAAAAAGAGCTTCGGCAGTATCTTTGCGCGCGCGGTCAGACTGCAGCTGGCGTGTATCCGCAAACACCGTATACGTGTCTTTATTCAGAGCAATCGGAAACGTGAGACGATGGGGCACATCTTGCCAATACACCTCGCCTCGAATGGGACGTACTTTGGTTGCTATCCCCTGCATGTCATTGGCCTTGAGGACGTATTCTTCATGGTGAAGCACCATAAGCCAAAATAAACGCGCAATCATAATAGCGCCAAAGCCGACAATGAGGCTAAACAAAACCATGAGCCGATACCCTCCACGCTGCATACGCTCGGCACTAAGTGACATATATTCGTTACACCTTTCTCCCCTTCCCCATCCGACGACTCGCGGTATCCTTATCGACCAATCCTTCGTCCACGAGGGCTTTCAGCGAGTTTTCCATAGAAACCATATTATCTTTAGCACCCGTTTGAATAGCACTGCGCATTTGCGCGATGTTATTTTCTTTAATTAAATTGGATACGGCAGGAGTATTGATTAAAATTTCACGAGCGGCCACACGACCTCCGCCAATTTTCGGCACCAACTGTTGCGCGACGATTCCACGAAGCACTGATCCAAGTTGAATAAGAATTTGTTTCTGTTTTGGCCCATCGAACACGTCGACGATACGTTCCACGGCCTCAGCAGCACTTGAGGTGTGCAGCGTGGAAAACACCAAATGCCCTGTTTCAGCAGCCGTAAGCACCGTCGCAATGGTTTCCGGGTCACGCATTTCCCCTACCAAAATAACGTTCGGATCCTGACGAAGCACATGTTTTAGGGCGGCAGCAAATGATTTCGTATCAACCCCCACTTCACGCTGTTCAATTAAACTTTGTTTTTCTTGAAACACAAACTCAATAGGATCTTCAATGGTGATAATGTGCGCTTTTCTTGTTTTATTAATTTCTTCAACCATGGCCGCGAGTGTGGTTGATTTCCCGTGACCAGTCGGACCAACCACAAGCACCAGTCCGTCCATAAGAGTCATAAACTCTTTCAACGCTGGTTCGAAACGCAATGATTCAATATCAGGAATTTCCGGTGGAATAAGACGCGCCGCCAGACCAATGTGCCCCTCTTCTTGATGGATATTAATACGAAACCGCTCACCTTTTAGCTCGTAGCTCAAGTCAAGCTCAAGCTCATCTTCATATCGTTTCTTTTGTTCAGCGGTGAGAAGTTCAGAAATGGCACTTTCGAGTTCTTTATCCTGAAGAGCAACATCCTCAATAACTGTTAATTCCCCGTCAACACGCATGAGGGGTTGTGCTCCGGTGACTAAATGGACATCAGAGGCATGCGCGGCAATTGCTTGCTCAAAATAGGAAGGGAGTGTTTTCATAAACATGACAAAAAAGATACTCCTATGGTACCATATGGCTACCTGCTACGCTATACTTCCTACCATCATTGCCTATGATCTCCGCACCATTACGCAAAGAACTTTTTTTATATGTTGCCGTTGGAATGCTTGGTGTCGCGGTTGATTCGGCCTTTTTCGCTCTTTGTCTTCACTATCAAACACCTCTTATTATCGCACAGTGGGTAGGCGCTATCATCGGCTCCACACATAATTTTGCATGGCACTACGCGGTTGTTTTTTCCCACAACCAAACACTGAGTAAAACCTATATATACTCGACACTGCTAACCATTATTGTTGTTCTGATTTCCGGGCCAATGATCGTTTACCTCAATCGCTTTCTTCCTTCAATATGGATAAGCAAAGCTGGGGTAATTTTTTTCACAGCCATTTTTGCCTATTTGGTACGAAAAATATTTGTCTTTAAAATGACACTACCGCCGGGATGACCCTTTTCTTTTTTCAACATCAAGAAATCGTTGAAATTGTTTCCATCGTCGAAGAAGCTGAGAAGAAATCCAGGCTTCGACATCTTTTGGAAGTTTGTGTTTTTTCACGTACGCTTTCACCACCTGTGTTACTAGTCGACCATACTGCCCCTCTTGAAACTCTTTCCACGTCGGCGAAGCAATGACCGTTTTTTTCATACCCAAAAAAAGCTCATCAGTCATGGCGAACATTTTTGTTTGAGCTTTTTTTCCTTTCGCGGTACCCAAAAGCCACATAAGGCCTGCGCCAACGATACCACCAAGGAGAAAACGGGTGTGTTTCATAAAAAACATTATTTTCGTGTAGTATACTCTTTTTTTGACTTTGTGACCAACGATGCATAGAGTGATGCAAGCGAAGTCGCAACCGATTCCCAACTATACCGCGAAGCTATCGTATGATGAAGAGCTTCTCGCTCTGCCACCGTCAGATGTTTAAGAAGACGGATTCGCAAAGCATCAGCGAGAGCCGCTCGATCTTTTGGCGGTACCGCATCACCACCTACACGCGCCACAGTGCGAAGCCCAGGTATATCGGTAGCAACGACGGGTGTACCACATGCCATAGCTTCAAGAAGAACTAGTCCAAATGACTCTCCCTTCCCTACGGACGGAAGCACAAAAACATGAGCATGTTGGTAAAACAATGGAAGCGCCTCGTATGTGACGTCTGAAAAAAAATGTACGTGCTGAGCAATACCAAGTTCCTTTGCGTATCGTTCATACTCCTCACGAAGAGGGCCTTTTCCCACGCATACCGCCTGAAACACCACACCATCTTTTTGCAATATCGCTAATGACTCAAGAAGCACAGGAACTCCCTTAAACGCATGTGGTTTGTCCATGCCGCCAACAAAAAGAATAATTGGTATCTGCGAGTCGAGCCCATAACGGGAATAAAAATCTGACCGTCTACTGGCAACAGAAAAATGGTTTGTGTCTACGCCAAAAGGAATTTCATGCCACAGTTTTTTTTGCGCAAGAAAAGAAGCGTGAAATTCACTCGATGCAATGTAATCAAAAGTACTTCCAATACATGCGTCTGAGACACGAAGCAGAAGTGGCAGAACAATCCTGCGTGCCAAAATATGAACATACCTGCGCCAGCCAGATAATGCTGGATCCATGTGCACACTCACGACTAAAGGTACGTGGGGGTGAAATAAACGAAAAAGGAGAGTAATGAACGTGGCCCCAAAAAACGGATAGTGGAGGTGAACAAGATCGTACCCTCGTAGAGAAAAAAATAATGAGGGAACAAACGCCGCGTTTCCACTTGTACATAACGGCCGAAGGAAACGAACATGTGACTGGTCTGTACCATCCTTTACGCGCGTTGCGTACCGCGGAGTGATGGCTTGAGCATCGTGACCCATACGACACAGCTCCTCCACCATTTCATACGCGACCCTACCCATACCACCACCATACGGAGGGTACACCGGCACGATGTGAGCAATACGCATATCTTATTCCTCAACATCTCGAAGCGCGAGATCGCGAATAAGGCCGGTTAACTGTTTTTCAAGCCGATCAAAACGCACTTCTGCACGAAAGAGAAGTCCGAACAAAAGGGTAAGTGCTCCGTATATAATAACGTCAACCCCGCGCCCTATACCAAGAGTGGCGGCAATGTTTGATGCGGATTCAGGAAACAATGTAACAAGTGTTGCCACCACCCAAAACAGACACCACCAAAATACCGTTCGAGATGACCATGATTTTTTATAGGTAAAAAACACACCGCCGGTAACAGCAACAACAGCAACCCCTAAAAAAATCCACTGAAAGAGAATAAACATAGTCATACAGAAAACCGTCCAAAAAATAAATCCTTTAACACCTTAAACCCCTGAACAAACCGTTGTCCGTAGCGGTGATACGTCACATGAATAGGAAGTTCTCCATATCGCAAATGCGCCCTACGAATAAGCACCGGTATCTCGCTTGCGTGCGCCATGCGATCTTGCGTAATGCGAAGTTTTGGCAGAGCCGTACCGCGAATGACCCGAAAACCACAGTGACTATCTGAGAGTGTAATCCCTCCCATAAGGATATTGACTACTTTTGCCCCAGGCCAAATGATGTACCGTTTCATGGACGGCAATTGATACCCAGCCGAATGCACGCGTTTTCCAATGACAATATCCAAATCTTGTGTACGCAAAAAAGTAATAGCCCGCTCTACATCACGTACATCAAACTGATCATCGCCGTCAAAGTGCGCAACAATATCCGCACCTTTTTGCATGGCATACTCGTGTCCGGTCTGAAGCGCGGCTCCTTGCCCGCGATTCACACGATGGCGAAGAACAACCGCGCCAAATGTTTTCGCAACAACGGACGTGGCATCAGTCGAGCCATCATCAACCACAACAACGGTGTCAACATACGGTCGAAGTTTTTGAATGACGCGAGCAATATTTTTTTCTTCATTGAGTGCTGGTACGATCGCGAGACGCATAGATTACATGGGCGCATTCCCCCGCATGCGACGTTCAAACGCCACAAACTCCTTATTAGCAATAGCATAATCTATGGTCTCTCGCAAGCCGTCTTCGAGACGCACCAAAGGTAGCCAACCGAGGGCTTCTTTTGCGAGACGGAGGTCAGGTACACCCTTTTTTGCCAATTCCACCGCTGGTTTTTCAAATGCAATAGCAGAACTCGATTTCGTCATGGCAATAATAAGCTCGGCCACGTCAACCATGCGATACATTTGATCGGCACCGGTATTTACAATCATAACCTCGGGCGCGGTACGCATGAGACGTATAAGCGCGTCAACCATATCAGAAACATAACAAAGCGTCTCTGCCATCTCTTTATCTCCATATATAACCACATCTTTATTCTCAAGCGCGTTGACAATAAAATCTGGCACAAGAAGTCCATCGCGTAATCGCATCCGCGGTCCATAGGTACTAAAAATGCGCGCGATCTTAGCATCAATACCATACACCTGGCGATAAGTTATCACGCACGTTTCAGCAAAGCGTTTCCCCTCGTCATAGCAGGCGCGTGGGGAAAGATGGTTCACAGCCCCCTCATCTGTTTCCGCAAACATGTACCTGTCCGCAGTGGGTTCGCCATACACCACTGAACTCGACCCTAAAATATACTTCGCGCGATACTCAACTGCTAAATCAAGCGTAGACATGACCCCTTTTGAATTTGCCGTGAGTGATTGCAGTTTATGCGTCTCAAAATTTTTTGGGCTTGTTGGGCACGCCAAGTGGTATACCTCTTGTACACCCTGATATTTCACATGAAATTTATCGAGTTCAGGAAATGCGGCCAAGTCAATCGGTTCAGTGACATCATGCTTAATAAATTCAAAATCCGCGTATTGAAGTAGGTGTTCAATATTTTGAATTCCTGAATTCGAAAGATCGTCAATACAGATAACTTTTGCGTCACGAAGTAAGCGTTCACATAAATGCGAACCGATAAAACCCGCGCCACCAGTAACAACGACATTTTTTTTTTCAAACACGCCGCCGATTGAAGGTTGTTTCGTAAAGAGAGCCATAGTGTATAAAGAGATACATGTTATAACGTAGGTACCTCAAACAAAGGTACAAGCTGAAGAGTTTTTTTTGATTGCTCCGGCACCCCATCACGCCAACTATCTTTCAGTCTCCCCTGTCCATCAAACACTCGCGCCACAGGGCGAGACCCGCCAGAAAGGACAACGACTTCTGGTTGCTCATCACCTGAAAGATCAATCAAGCGAACAATTGTTTCAAATGAAGAAGGCTTGTCATCAAGCAAAACGGTTTTAATCACGGCTCCCTCGGTCGTGAGATAGGTAATTTTCGGCGCATTCTTTTGGTCGCTGACACCAACAACCCTAAGCTCACCCTCATTCCCGATCTTCCCCACTACTATGTCATTAAGACGCAACTCTTTTGCCAGACGTATATTTGCGGTAATGGTACCATCAGCATTAACCGTTAGTAGTCGAGGTTCGCCATTTTTTTCGACGAGCACATATACAGAAGAAAGATCAGACGCGCTCTGGAGAGCAGTGGTAACACTTTTAACAATATACCCGTCAGTGTTTTTAATACTATTCTTTTTTATCCCGGACAATGAGTATACATCAAAAAGGTTTGCTGTTTTTCCCTTACGCCAAAACACCATATCCGGAGTGCCTGTTGATGTCAAAAACCCTACCCCAAAACGCGTGTCGGTTGGAATGGACAGTCGACGTTCTCCACGAAGAGATCCATCGTTTCCAAATACACGCAAGAGGGTCTGATCACGTTGAACGTTTTGAAATGTCATGTAATACATGGCGCGGGTCGCCCGAGCTGTGAGCACCATTGACGATTCTTTAAAAACAGAGTTTGTCAGTGATGCCAAGGTTCCGCTATTTTTCGTAAGATACACCCCACCATCACCACCGGGAACAAAAAACGCTAGCCCTGTTGGTGCCTGCGTAACGCGTTTACTCAAAGCCAGACGAAGCGCTGCTTCTGCTTGCACCAAACCACGACCAAAAAATGTTTGGTACAGCGCCTCGTCAGTTGGTGTTGTCTTCGAAACACTCGTAAACAGCGTATCGTACAATTCTGGCGCGTGCCATTCTGGTTGAACGCTTTTTATAAGAGCTAAAATACCACTGACAAATGGCGTGGCATACGAGGTCCCTCGTTTACCGCCGACATACGAAGTCGTAAACCCTAACTCGGGACGATAAATTACCGTACTTGCGATGTTCACTCCTGGAGCCGTCACATCAATACACGTCGAACCACTATTTGAAAACGGGGCAAACCGCCTTCCTTCTTGAATAGCGCTCACGCCAACCACAAAAGGTACATTGCTTGAAGCGTCCGCGCATACAGGATACTCAGGATTCGTATTTAAATCGCTCAGGGTATTGCCTGCCGCAGCGACCACGGCCACTCCACGGTCATAGGCATACGCGAGAGCTGATTTTAACTCATCATCATAGGCATTTCCCACCAAACTGATATTGATAATGTGAGCCCCGTTATCTACCGCATATCGGATAGCCCTACCTAAAACAAACGCATGCGACACACCGGTCTCATCTACAACACGAATCGACATGAGTTTTACATGCCAATTTATCCCCGCGCCATCAATACCATTATCACCCCGCGCGCCGATGATACCCGCCACAATAGTAGCATGATTGATATTTTCTCTATCACTTTCAGAAAGGCCTGAGCGTACCCTTGGTCGCACATTTGGGTTTCCATAATTTTCATCCGGACCAATGACACCATCGCCATTCATGTCGTCGGGTACAAAATTCCACCCATACGCATCGTCAACGTATCCATTATGGTCGTCATCAATACCATTATCCGGGGCTTCATCTTCATTTCTCCAAATATTGTCACGCAAATCGAGATGATCAATATCAATTCCATTATCAATGACCGCGACTACCACCGCGGAAGATCCTTGCGTCATATCCCAGGCTTCAGACGCACGCAAAAGGTCGTATGCCCACTGTGACCCCTGAGGATCGCTATGTACCCGCGCAAAAGCAGGATGTGGAAGTATCAAAACCCCAATGATTAGAAAAGAGAATAAAGATTTATATATCCACCACACACCCATACAAAAAAATTATTGCTGACGTAAATTCACTCCAGCACTATCGTACACAGTGGGATACGCTGTTAAAGGATCAACTCCTTTTTGCGCGCGCACGCTTCCACTTACCACGGTCCGATATGTCGGCTTAACGGCAAATCGTGTTTGAAAGTTACTCAATAAAAATATATCACTTGTCGCTTTTCCTACAGAATAAAAACCCGACAGAGCTCGATAATTATACGAAGATAACCCGGAAAGAGTGAGAGTGCCGTATGGCAAGAAGTAGCTGTTTTTAGGCAACGTACTTAATTTTCCACCCGTGGTAGGTGAACGACCCGACATAATCTGTGGCCCATCTAACACCCCATCACCATTCGTATCTGATGTGAGTGGATCTGTAAGCCAATATACCACCTCTTCGTAGTCCGACAGTTTATCACCGTCGGTATCTGACTTACGATTATCCGAGCCAAACTCTGCTTCAGTTTCTGCGTCTAATCCATCTCCATCAGAGTCTGACGCGAGAGCAATATTTTGATTGTTTGGAATAATGGTATACAAACTTCTTTCTCGAGATGGTAGTTCAACAAGTCTTCCAAGCCATTGTGGACCATACAAAAGGTGTGCTTCTGTTTCAGAACGAATATGTTGCAGTTTACATCCATAGAGCACGGCATACACCTTTGCGTCACCAGGAAACTTCACAAGCCATGTTCCAGGGCGAACACAAACAGGCGTGCTTATGTTATATCGATTTAATTCTGACTGCGTCACTGACTGTATCACATCATTTGACGCAAACCATGAATCAAACACGATGCGTGACATAAGATGAAGAGCTCGATCTTGTCCAACATAATATATATTTCCTGAACCATCTTTTGTAACAACACCGGGCACAAGTGTATTGGCGCGGACAGTAGGACGCTGTGCTTCAACACTTGGCTTGTACGTTATGGTATGTTTCACGGTCGTTGTAGTTTGGTTTAAGGTATAAAATTGAACGAATACGGTGTGAACTCCGGAAAAATTTTCAAGGGTCCATGGCATAGCTTGGCGCGGGGTACGCCATACCGCCCCTTCAAATGTCGATGTGTTCGAGATAAGAAAAGAACGAGTTCCTGCTGGATAGCTAAACAGCAAATTTACGCGCGGCTCAGTCGTTTGTTTCGCGCCGTTATTAATCGTAAAATCTGGTTTTGTAATCGCACGATCAACCAACATTATTGAATCCTGAAAAATATTGCTTTTTTTATATTCACCTCGGTTATTATCGTATTCTGTATACTCAAACTGCGCATACACGGTTTTCGGACCTATTCCGTCTGTCAATCGCCACCGGAGAGACGTTACGGGTTTTTGCCAACCAACCTCATCAAGAGGGAGCGAATTTGATAGCCTCATGCGTCGAATATTTTTCGGTAAACCGACCTGAACACGAATCGACGCGTTTGCCGTCTCCGGATCATCATCGTTAATAATTAAATATCCTTCTTGATTTAAAAAATACGTAATAGTGTCTTCGTACACAGAAGAAACCATGCTCTGGCGGTCTCGAAAATCGACATACACTGTTTTTCTCCCTGAACCTTCAGAGAGGTACCAATTTTTTAACTCCGTACGGAACACACGCCATTCAGCTTTTGACAATTCATCACGACTATTGGCAACACGCATATGTGTTGTTGTTGAAGGTGCCGTAAGCGTAAGCGTCACAAAACGATCGCTTGTTGAACGAGCATTTTTATTGATAAGTACTTTATGGGTAACTGTGGCGGCCATTACCGCGCTACACGCCCAAAAGGCACCCATGACACAAAAAAACAAAAAAAGCATCCCCAGGAGAGTCGATTGTGTTATTTGCCGTATTTTGATATACATAATGCATGAAAGTCGCTTGCATACTACTACCATAGTATACAAGAAACAACCCCCTTTCGCAATCTTTTATGATGCAACGTCGGATCAGACAATTTCTTCTCTTAATGGGAGACACTGTCCTCATGTACGCCGGCCTATGGTGTGGTCTTTTTTTACGCACATTAGTACCCCCAAACCACCTTCAGTGGCAGAGTCATGTTTTGGTGTTTACCATTACTTTTTGTTTTTGGTTGGTTATTAATTATATTAACGGTCTATACGACACCAATCGCGCGTATCACGCGCGTCGCTACGCAGAAACCGGCATCATGGCACTTCTCGTTGGTATTATATTCTTCTATATTTTTGGTGATTCGGGTATCGCGCCAAAAACAATTCTCATCATCGCAACCACACTGACCTATATAGGTATCGGGTGTTGGCACACCATGTTTGCCCGCATGGTAGGCAACGTTCGTTTGCAAAAAAAACTTGCCTTCGTCGGTATGGCCGAAGAAGCTTCTTTTCTTATTGAAACACTCCAAAAAGAGCCGGAACGGGGATATAACGTTGTAGCAATTGTTGACTCGAACCACGAAAGTTTTTATAAAAACACCGGTCAGCGCATTCCTGTGTTTCCAACATTGGACGCAATGAACAGAGACCCTCTTTTTCGAGAAATATCGATAGTTATTCTCGCGCCACACATCCATCACAAAGAAACAGCCATGCCCACATTGTACCCACTTCTTTTTTCCGATGTCTCGATACGTACTCTATCTGATTTTTACGAGGAAATTACAGGCAGGATTCCGCCATCTCTTTTTTCAGAAGATTGGTTTTTAAGCAACCTCAAAAAAGAACGAAACCCTCTTTATCAACATATTCGCCGAACCATCGACTTGCTTGCGGTCATTCTTATTGGCAGTGTCTTTTTATTCATTTTTCCTATTATTGCCCTTCTCATTAAAATCACCTCTCCGGGCCCCCTCTTCTTTAAACAAAAACGCACGGGTGTATACGGACAGATTTTTTGGATGTACAAATTTCGTTCTATGTACGCGCTTTCACCTGACGGAAGTGCCGAATTACATGGGTTCCAGTTTGCAAAAAAAGAAGACAAGCGTGTCACTCCAATTGGAAAATGGTTACGCCGCATGCGTATCGACGAACTCCCTCAATTATGGAACTTAGTACGAGGTGATATCACGCTTATTGGACCACGACCCGAGCGCCCTGAGATTGTCGCGGAACTTGAATCTCGCATGCCATACTACGCACTTCGCAATATGGTGAAACCTGGGCTTACTGGATGGGCCGTACTCCACCAAGACTACACTGACACCATGGCCAAATCACTTGAAAAACTGCAGTACGATTTATACTACATAAAAAACCGTTCACTCTTACTTGATGTGGCGATTCTTCTCAAAACCATTGATAAAATTATCAGAATGAAGGGTCAGTAGAACTTTAAGCAATGTTCCACTGTTTTTTCATGTCAGCTATCCCGTCCTGAAGAAGAATAGACGGCTCCCACCCGAGGAGCTGTTTTGCTTTTCTATAATCAGCGCGAGTCGCACGTACATCTCCTGGTCGCTCAGGAACGTACACCCGCTCTCCACCAATAAGGTCTGCGAGAGTATTTACAGAGACTGGGCTGTTATTGCCGATATTTATACACTCACCTTTCCCTACAGTGTCCGCCTTCATCGCAAGGAGATTCGCACGTGCAATATCATGTACGTGTGTGTAATCGCGATAATATTCACCATCACCGCAAATAGTAAGGGCTTCACCACGTTGTTTTTGACGTAAAAACTTTCCAATAACTAAAGCATATGCACCCTCTGGATCCATGTAGGGGCCATACACATTAAAATAGCACAACGCGACGGTCTCGAGCCCATAGAGTTTCGAAAATAAGCGACAATATTCTTGTCCTGCTAATTTTTGTAACGCATACGGACTTTCTGGATGAGGTTTCATCTCTTCTGTAGTGGCGACTGTACTAACCTGTCCACCATAAATAGAAGAAGAGGTACTAAACACCACTCGTTTCACACCCTGTTTTCGCGCGGCCAAAAGCACATGGAGTGTTCCCGTAACATTGTGATCATTTGTTTCAAGAGGATGTTCAACAGAATATGGAACGCGTGGCACGGCTGCCAAATGAAAAATACCCTGCACCCCTTCAGCAGCCTGCTCAACCTGTGCGAGGTCACGAATATCCCCTTCTCTATATTCAACCCCCGGAACAATGCGTTCAGAGAATCGTCCGCCCAAATAATTATCAAACACACGCACACGATACCCCTCTTCAACAAGCATACGCACGAGGTTTGTGCCAATAAACCCGGCCCCGCCTGTGACTAACATCAGACTATTCATAGAACATTACGATCGTGATTTAAATATATTCACAATAACCGCCTTCCCATATGCAGCCCAAATACCTCCACGAATGAGTTGGCGAATAATCCAAGGATGACCGGTTCGGTAGTGCTTGTCGTAATAGAGCCACATGGCTTCGTAAAAATTAAACAGCGATTTCAAGCGACTTCGTTTACTACTTTGTCCACCAAGGTGGGTAATAACAGCCGTATGAACGTAGTGAATAGGAAAACCATTATCGTGCGTCATTTTACATAAATCCAAATCTTCGCCATACATAAAAAATCGCTCATCAAATCCACCTGTCGCCGCATACACTGAGCGTCGAAAACACATAGCTGCCCCAGAAATGGCCTCTACTGGACCTGATATATCAGGTGATTCTGCTTGCATCTTATACGCATTCATGACTTCAGAGCGAGGAAATATTTTTCCAATTCCTGAAAGATAGAGAAAAGAATTGAGTGGATTTGGCAAGCGACGTCGGCATGCGTGTTGAAACGTTCCATCAGCATTCAAAAGTTTGGGGCCGACCATACCAACCTCTTGATGTTCCTGTAAATACGCATACAGCGTATCAACGGCATGTGTATGAACAATGGTGTCGCTATTAAGGAGAAAAAACACCTCTCCTGTTGCTTTTGCCATGCCTTGATTATTTGCTTTTCCAAACCCAAGATTTTCTGTATTTACCAGATGAACAATCTGTGGAAATTCCTCCTTAATCATCTCAATGCTTCCATCGGTTGAGGCATTATCAACAACAATCACTTCAAGAGGAAGTGACGTTGATGCCAAAAGAGATGATACGGTTTGTTTAAGGAGATCCTTGGTATTCCAATTAACAATAATAACAGAAATCATATGAGTCTATACATGAGGAATCTGTTTTCGTGCCCGTTGCCACGTACCGACAATGTAGCCGCCCATTTTGGCCACATCTCCTAGAGCAATGATAGCTGGGAGTACAACAAACCCGAGCACACGCTGTGAAGAAGAAAGCGGAAGTGAAAATAAGGAGAATCGTGCCCAGAATTTTTTCATATAGAACACAAGCCCGACACCAAGGGGAAGCAGAAAGATGTACCATCCAAGCGCGATAAGTATAACGAGTGCCATACTCCCTCCATATACACCATACCGAATAGCCTGGCGCCAGGGCCATAAATTCGCATGCCCATCCCCTCTTGTATATAAAAATAACTGTCGCATATATGTTTTGAATGTTTTTTGTGGTCTCCAAAATACCTGTGGAGTGCGGCTATACGCAAATACGGCTCCTGTTTTTTGCAGCGCAAGATCGAACACGACATCTTCACAAATAGGTAACCATTCTGGATATCCACCTGATTCTATAAATCGTTGACGTGTAAACGCAATCGACCGACTTGAAGGTAACCAGTTTTTCCTAAATTCTTTCGGTTGAGGTGTTGTTGAGGCAGCAATAAGATACCGGAGTAAAGTATCGCCCTCAAAAAACCATGGACCAAACGCTCCACCTACAACTTCTGCTTTGCCCGATTGAATCGGTTCAACGAGCGACTGAAGCCACATGCTATCATAACGACACCCCGCATCAGCAGCGACAATAATATCACCTTTCGCAAGGTTAATTGCTTCATTTCGACCATGAGAACGTCCCCCTTTCTTTTGGACAACAGTAAGTTCAGGGCAGGTATGTGCTTTTTCCTGCAACCATTCCCATGTACCATCAGTTGAGCCCCCATCAACAATCACATATTCTATACCTGATAGTTCCTGCATGAAGACACCATCGAACCAGGCAGCAATCGTTTCACGCTCATTTTTGACTGTTGCAATAACAGAAATACGCATACACGTTATGATTGCTTAAGTGAGCGAAGCATAATACTGAACGGACCAAGAAGACGAACAAGAAATAGAATAGCTATTCGTCGCACCCCAGTATAATTGGTTTTAACAAATACTACCAAGCTTTCCAAAAATTGCTCTAAACGCTTTTTATCATGAGCACGCTTATAACTTCCTCCATATACATGCATAACGGGCGGTGTACGAAGAGCCAACACCACATACCCTTGCTTTTTCAGTCGCCAGGCTAAATCTGTTTCTTCAAAATACATAAAGTACTGCTCACCAAGCACACCTGCTTTTTGAAGAGCGCTACGGCGCAAAAAACACGCTGCACCTGTTACATAGTCTATTGGCATATCAATATAGGTATCTCGTTGCGGGTAAAGCGCCATATCATGCAATGATCCACGAATGTATGGTGGAAGCAGTGTAGTAACCGGAAGAAGATACCGTAAGACATTACATACACTTGGGAAGTACCCCCCAATCGACTGGGGTGAACCATCAGGATACATCATCGTTGGTCCAAGCATAGCAACATGTGGATGTGCTTCAGCATAGGCAATGAGTGTAGAAAGTGTATCAGGATGAACCTCTGTATCACTATTTACAAGCCAAGCATATGTCTCGGAAGTAAGGAGAGATAAGGCATGATTATTTGCTTTTGCAAAGCCTTTATTTTCAGTCCAACGAATCAATTCTACCTGAGGAAACTGTGCTTGAATGGCTTCTCCTGAGCCGTCGGTTGAGGCATTATCAACCACAATAATTCTTGATGGAAGAATTGAACTTCGCGTAAGTGCCCGCAAAGCAGCAAGTGTTAGATCTTTCGTATTAAAACTGACCACAATCGCAGCCACAGTACTCTGTAGATTTGAAATCGACATACACTTATTGTTTATCGTATCGCCAAAACTCTACTTTTGTGTCAACAAATTCTGCTGTTTTTGCATACCCATGGTGTTCAAGAAATTGTGGAATAACACCGGTGGAATCGTACATGTTAGCGAGAAATTGAGATACATATACCACCTCATAATTTGAAATGTTCGCGGCAACTAAGGCTTTTTCAATATCCACTGGCGTACCTCCTTGCTCGAGCGCACCAATAGCTGGGATATTGAGTGTTTGATAATACCGCCACATGGGGTGTGTTTCTGGAAAAGGAGAAATAATAAGCACTTGTGACAGTTGGTTTGTTTTCACATCAGATTCCACTTGAGCAACTACAGAACGCCAATTTTCTCGTTCGTATACTTTGACAAAAAAATAATGATAGAGAAAAAGAATATTTAATCCAAAGAGAGCGACAATAGCTGCACGTCGTATAGATGTTTTTTGTGTTGGCTCAAAAATATACCCTAAAGTGAGAATAAAAAAAGGGAAGGCCGGATAAAAGTATTTTGGATCAGGTACAGGGAATTTAATGTGGGTTATGATAAGCATCGCCCCAAACAAGGTGGTCAGAAAAAAAGCGAGAGAGGTATTAATAGTTCGCCACCGCCGAACAATGAGCACGGCCACAATAAGATAGACGGCTAGACTTGTAAGGAGAAGAGGGTAAATATGCCATTTACCATTTAACACATTAATTCTACCGCCGATAAACCCAGCCACGGCTACAACTGTTTTCATAAACAGAGAAAACCGTTCAGAGTAGTAGTATGAATAATCGTAAGCATTCGCCGCTTGCAAAATACGCATCATAGGTAAAATTGCCGCTCCGAGGAGGGCGTATAGCGGTACCAATGACCATATTTTTTGAGGTTTCCGAAACGAAAACAGAAGCAAAGCACACCCGTGAACAAACGGCACAACGAGTGAAATAATATTTGTGTATATAAGAATGAGCCCAACCACAAGATACCCTATTCTATACCACCACGCTGGACGCTCCTCATGGAGTAAACGGTAAAATATGTAGGTATGCGCAAGGACCAGAAACAAAAGCATGGAATAGGAACGTGTTTCTTGCGCATAGAGCACCGCAAACGGGTTAGTTGCATACAACAGTGCGGTAATAAACGCCGTCCGTTTTGACGAAAAAATATCTGTTCCAAAGCGATAGATAAGCAACGTTGATGCACTAAAAAAGACAGCAGAAAGTGAACGCAGTGCAGTCTCAGAGCCACCAAAAATAACTGACCATCCATGAAGAACACTGTAGTACAAGGGCGGATGAAGATCATGTTTCGGCACATATTGCCACAACCCAGACAGGGTATATTTTGTAGCAAAAATGGCGCTTGTCGCCTCATCATTCCATAAACTCTGGAATCCTATCCTAAAAAACGCCACCAAAAGAGACACCATGAGAAGGAGGCCATATGAACGAAGATCATATTTCTGTATCACCTCACGCCACGATCTTCCTTGAAACGGCATCTGCATACCTTTTTACGAAAGATACTCAAAATGTCCGATGGTCAATAAAAAGGTATTGAACATGCGAACTGTTTTTCCTTTAAGACCCATTGCCTTAAATGTTTCAGGCCGAAACAATTCTTCATCACTAAAGGTAGTGGTTCTTCCTAGTCGTCGATTAATCGCAAAAAGAAGACGGAAATACCAAATATCATAGGGAACTTCAATAAAGACACATTCACGAGCCACTCTCATTTGCTCGCGTAGTAACTTCTGTTGTGTTTCTTTATCGTAATGTTCAATCATGCCAAGTGAATAAACAATATCAAACGATTTATCTGGAAACGGAAGAGCAAATCCATCACCCTGAACAAATTCACATTCAGGACTCAGGCGCTTCCCGAGCTCAACAGCAGCTGGCGAATAATCTACACCCGTACAGGTTTTAGCACCCATACGCTTTACCCACGCCAATGTCTGACCAGTACCAACACCAATTTCACACACGGTCTTTCCCTGTACAGGACACCCCTTGTTCAGGGTCTTTGCAAACGCTTTAGCAAAATAATATTTCCTAGCAACAGAAACCAAACTATTAAAAAGAGTTTCCTTTCGATCATTTTGTTGCCAATAGGTGTCCCAATATTCTGGACGATTATCATTCATAGCGAATGTACTAATATTAATGAGTGAGTCGGTACCAACTATACCACCATAGCTGATGAACGAAACGAAAGAGTTCTCGCTTATCAAGCTTCGAGCTACTATATTTTCTTACTCGAAACACGTACGAGAATTCACGAACAGTAGTATAGTGCCCCTTTACTAAGATTTCAAGAAGAATTTTATACCCGACAGTTGTAAGTACAACACCATCAATAACAGAACGCTTCATCATAAAAAAGCCACTCAGAGGGTCGGTAACTGATGTGAGCCGACGAGCAAGCCATACGCCAGTATTTGAGAGTGCTTTGCGCCACCACACCCACTGCTCAACCGCACTTTCTTCTTGGAAACGACTACCAATCGCAATATCAACTCCATCACGCTCAATCGCTTGAATAAGCGCAGGTACAATATCAGGATTATGACTTAAATCTGCGTCCATAACTCCAATAATATCCCCTTTTGCCTCAAGAAATCCAGCACGTACCGCACTTCCAAGTCCTGCTTTTCCAGGACGACGAATCACCCGCACAGGATAGAGTGTCTGTAAGGCCTCGGCAGCATCTGCCGTACCATCTGGTGAATTATCATCAACCACGATGTACTCGACATCTACTTTTTGTAGAGCTACGTGAAGCTCAGCAAAAAGCAAAGGAATATTTTTTACCTCATTATATGTTGGAAAAATTAAAGATACTTTCATACAGGAGATGTGAAAGATGAGCGGGACACCCCTTTGAGAGCAATAATATTTGCATAGGCTCTCTGTTCAAATTTTTTTGCAAACACGTCAATGTGTTCGATATCGTCTAAGGTCCCCTTTTCTTCATTAATAGATAACAACACAAATCCATGAGAAAGAAATGTTTGTAAAAACAATAACGGATCCTGGCCTGTCTTCTGTAGTCCTTCTGGCCAAAATTCTGTAAATATCGCCATTGAGGCTGTCTTTGAGAGAAGCTCCTGCATCCCCTGCAGCGCTAGCCCTTCTGCGCCTTGGATATCCATTTTTATGACATCAACGTGCGTCAAATCGAATTGTGTCATAAGCGCATCGATCGTTGTGGTGTGAATCTGTTGTTGCTGACGCGATCCTTCTACAGGGTACACCCGGTGATCACCTTTATTATCAGACGACATATACAGCACTGCTTCACCCTCTGTGGCCGCAACTGCGACAGGTACAACCGTTACATGTGACAAACCATTCTCTGTCACATTTTTCTGTAAAAAGTATTGATTATCCTTGTCTGGTTCTACCGCAATCACTCTTCCTGATGCCCCAACCCGAGCGGCAGCAATAACAGTGTAGTACCCAAGATTTGCTCCAATATCAAGTACAGTCATTCCCGGCTTAAGATAGGCCCGAAAAAGCGATACCTCAAACGGTTCATAGACACCAAAAAAAATCGCCCCTGACACCACCGTGTCATGGGGATTCAAAAATAACGACATGCCTTTTTCTGGCAACCGTATAGAGGAAGGAATACAACGCTGAATACCATAATCAATCACCTGTTTAACACCAGGGATACGATGAAGGGTAATATAGGCACTACTCGCAAAGCGCCCAAAAAGAGTTTGGTGTTGTACAGATCTACCTTTTTTACGTCTACGCATTTCTTTCCACACTCGCACGTATAGGACAACGTAATACACGTATTGCTGAAGAGCAATATTCCATCCTGTAACCGATGTATAAAGCCCATTTTTCATTTGCCCTAAGAATATTTTGAGTGGTTGCCAGACAATAGCTAAAAAAGGATGGTTACGCACACGCTGTGTAAACGCTACCCAAGCATCAGTCGTATCCTGAAATGGAGCAAACTCAACATCATCTGGAAAAAAATATGGTACGTGAGTTTTTTGCCAATAATCACGTTTCCGATTAGCTGTAGCCCAAGAATAATTATGATATGTTGGTCGATGTCGTAAATAAATAGGAGAACGCTTTACCACACCATCCACCCGTAATCCTTCATGAGGCGCACCCCAATACCGTAAGGCACTGCGACGAACAAGACAAATTTTTTGAATCCCCCGAGAGTGAAAAGCACGTGTGCCGTTCCACATTTCCCAAGGAAAATTGTATCCATCGACATCATTTTGACTGATCATCTCTCGAATACGCGTATAGGTTTGTTCATTTTGATCAATAAACTCATCGGCATCCAAAAGAAAAATCCAGTCTGTTTTTGCTTGTGCAAACGTCCAGGCTCGATGCATCTCGCACATTCCTTTTCGAGGAAGTTCAGCCGTAATTGCGCCAAATTCTTTTGCCACGAGAAGCGCTCCGTTTGTGCAAGGACCATCGTGAGCAACAACAATAGTATGGGCAATGGACGCAACACTCTGAAGGGCACGACGAACCACTTCTTCAGGCTCATTATAGATAACCATGCACACGCCAATTGTTGGACCCGTTGATGATGTCATAGCGACCGTATCATACTTTTTTTAGGCTTAACTGTCAACAAATTTAAAGAAAAAATATGTATAATACCTGTGTTTATTTTTTGAAAAAACCAAAACGGTGGAGAAGAAGATCGTATATTTTATAATAGAGTCGCAATGGCGCAAAACGAAGACTAATGAATACATCTCGCCAAGTAAATGGCGTGAATTCCTGCGTAAGGCGAAAGGTATACGACCTTTTGTACGCCTCTACTTCCTGTGTACCGTCTTTTTGTTGGAAAGGGAGCTGATTGATCTTTGCCAATTGTTGCTCGGTCATAATATCAGCAAGCTGATTGGCAATACGTTCTGGGTTATACAATGTTGTTATTTTGCGATATGCTGCCTCACCCATAGCTTGTCGCTCTTGTTTATGCTCATATAAATACGTCAAGGCTTCTGCAAAGGCGCGAGGATGGTTGGCAATTATACCCGTTTTCAAGTGATCAATAAGATCAATCTGATTATTATCTTTATGTGGGGTAGAATTTACCACTACTGGTTTTTTATATATTCCTGCTTCAGCGAGCGTCATACCAAATGATTCACCAATTTTTGAACTATGCGCTAACACATCAATTGTTGTATAAAATAACGCTATATCATTGTCATCCCCTGTCTCTGGTAGACAAATAACATGATCACGAAACGAGGCATGAACAACACGGTGTAATCGGTTTTCTGGTACTGCCTGAATAATAAATTTGGTGTTGGGAACCCGACGTACGAGATACGGCATCATTTCAAAAAGAAGATCACTCCATTTCGACACATCTGGTCTTCCTAAGCGCCCTATCACAAAATCGCCGTCGCGTAGTCCAAGTTTTTTTCGATAGGCAATTTGTGCAGATTCTGATGGGGTACGCTCTAAAAAATAGGAAGCATCAATAGGATTATGAAGAACTTTCATACGAAGTGGATCATAATATCCTGCAGCCTTGATATAGCGAGAAAAAAGCATCATTTCGCTTACAACCATGTGACAATCAATAAGAGAAGAGGTCGTGGGATCAAAAAAACCAAAAATATTTGTTTCAAGAACGCAGAGCGTTGGCAACGCCTGTTTAAGGGCCTGAAGAAGTTCTGTCTCAAACGGTTGCGGGTGACCTGAACGATGAATATGAACAACATCAATACGGTGATGAATCGCAAACTCTACAATAGGTGAAATAGAAAAGTGTCCGATAATGTAGGGAATACCTAAACGGGATAATCGTTCTTCTGCATCACCCCCTTCTCCATATGCTGCAGCATACAAAGCAAACTGATCTTTCGGAAGATAGGTACAAAATCCAAGCATAGCCCGCTCAGTACCAGCGTGCCCAAGCCGCGCTGTGAGTTGTAGCACATGCACTGGTCTTGAAACATTCATATCGATTACGTAGCAACCCAATATCGCCGTTGACTCAATTTCAGCTTAAACGCTATAAGAGCCACCAAATTAATCAGGGAATGCCAGCGTGATAATGGTTGCGTTGCTACAGAGGGATACGCTCTAAATACCTCTGGCACTAACCCAGAAATAGCATATCCTTCTTTCATAAACCAAAGAGAATAGGTAAGCACTTGTTTATGACGACCGAGCGTAACTACCGCATCTTCAGAAGAACGAATCAAGGCGGAGGTATGCCAAAATTTCTCTTTTAGAGATGTTACATACCCAGGGCGAATAACTGCCCCCTCATTATCAGCAATAAAATCCCCCTCTCCATACGCACCATTATTCCAGTGTATACCGTTCTCTCGACGAAATATCTTAGGGCTAATGTGGGCACGCAGCTGCACGGCTGGAAAGTGATAAAACCCACGCAAAGAATGATGATAGATATCACCAACACACAGATAGTATGGCGCAAAAATACATCCATAAGTTGGATTGCCTTGAATACTCTGTTTAAGCTCTCTTATTCCTCGCTCTGTCCACACCTCATCACCATCAAGAATGAGAAACCAATCAGTAGTCGTACGTTCAATCATTTCTTGACGTAAACGAGTATGTTGCATTTTGTCACATTCCCCTTTTTGCTCAAAAAGAATTTTATCTGGGTATTCTTGTTGTAGTGACTGAACCACAGCAATGGTATTGTCGGTTGATCCTGTATCGAAAACAATAACTTTTTCTACCATATCTATAACTGAACGTATAGCATACGAGACAAATCGTTCTTCATTTCGAACCATGCAGTGGGCAGTGAGAGATGGCATAGAGATAATTCATTTAACGAGACAATGAGACTCGATAATAGTACAGTGCAAAGCTCATGGTGTAGAGTTGCACTAGAAAGGTCACAAGCGCAAAGGTCATACCTGCACCTATAAGGCCAAACCGAGGAATGAGTGAGGTGTTTAGCACAATTACAAGGGCAAGTTGAAAAAGGGCACTATACGCAATAATGTGAGTTTTGCGAAAATACGTTAACAAAAGATAAAAAGGAATGCTGATAAACGTAAAGGCCATACTATACATAAGCCACAGATACACATGCATCGCTGATCGATACGATTCTCCAAAAAAAATCGGTAACAACCATTGGGTGGGGTAGATAATACAAAACAGTACTCCTAAAAGCGGACAAAGACACAAAAATGTTTTACGAATAAGTTTTTGCACATCAGAAAATGATTCTAACCGGTGTAACCGTGGAGCGAGTACAGTCGTAATGGCCTGCGATAAAAGCGATAACCCAAGCGTACACTGCATTGCCACTCCATATAACGCCACATCTTCAAGGGTCATATACCGACTAATCATCACTTGGTCAACCCGAGAAGCAATAATTGCTACTACTGACCACAGGGTCATAAAAGAGCTAAAATGGAACAGCTCAGATCGAAGCGTTTGCACCTCAGATATATCAAGAGAAGGTATTTGTTTACGCACCTCTTGCGGTATGAAGGAATAGGCGATGACAGCCAGTGCCCAAGGAAGAAGAATATACCCTGCCAATAATACTAGTACACTTGTATTCCCATAAACATATAATGCGAGAACAAAAAGTAACCGAGAAATACCTTTCACCGCATTAAAAGTTGATGACAGTACAAAACGCTGACTCGCTTGTAAATATGTTACCGCAAACCCAAGAAGAATAACTCCACCAACACCTAAAAAGCTTATACGGAGCATTGAGGCAATTTCTGGACGATGGAATATATGTTCAGCAATAGCAGAGGAAAATATACATCCAACACTCGTAATACCTATAGAAAACCATATACGAAAACGACGAACCGTATGAAAAAGCCACTGTAATTTTGCCCGTGATTGATGGACTTCAAATACAGGAACAAAACGGGTAAGCCCTGCATTCAGTCCCACATCGGACATCTCCGTTACTGCCCCAAGAGTCAACAGTGCAATGGTGAATACACCCATCGATTCAACACTCAAAAGACGGGCAACGATAACATTTGCCAAAAAAAGAGCAGCGCTATTAATAAAAGACCCGCCATACACAATCATGGTATGACGAATAACATCACGTTGTAAAAATTCTTTCATTGCTACAAACATAGACATACCCTACGGCGCTTGGTTAAACAACAAAGGGCCTTGCTCACCAGAAGTACTAAACCTATTTCGTTCTTGCCAAAACTGTTGCCAGACGCAAACAGGGTGATATCGACAAAAACTCACAAGTTGAAACATTGGCGCATACCGCAATGTATATTGAAGGAGCATGGGCGTAATGCAAGCAGTAACACACAGAGCCATACCTACTTTTTTCCAACAGCCATTCTTTTGCAAAAATTGTTCAAGTGCTAATACGCTTAACGGCACAATACACCAAGCCGAAATAACAACAGTACGAGAAATAAACGACGGCCAGGCCAAGTAACTAAAACTTGGAATAAGAATAGCAATAAAATAATCTCGTATACGCTGTTCAAAGCTCCCCCACCGACGAATAAAGACACCGATACCAACAAGCGCACAAAGACCTAAGATGTGAAACGATGTCACATTCACCCCTATCCACTTAACGAGCGTGTAGTCTCCTCCAAACGCTTGCCAATTATAAAGATACCATTCCTTTGACGTAAAGTTAATGCTATGGCCACGCCACTGGTTAATTCCTACCGTTATGAGTGGCATAAACCCTCCCAACACGGCATATACTCCTTTTTGAATCCACGAAATACCAGGTCGGAGAAAAACAAGAACAGCAAAAAATAGAGCGCTCATAGCCCCGGTCTCTTTTGTAAGCAGACCGAAACTCACACAAACACCAACCAAAAGACTCCAATACACCCGTTGTTTTTTATCGTCCGTAGTATACCAACGAACTGCTGTATAAAGTCCAAGTACGTACCACATATACCCTCCAAGATCTTGCACCTGCGTTAAACCATACCGTACCCAGGCATAATGTGTCAGAATAAAAAGAGCAACCAAAAGGGCATAGCGTGTATGTTGGAATACACGCTTCATCGTTCCATAGGTACCAAGCACTACCGCAAAAAGAGCGATAATATTGGTTATAATAAGCACATACGCTGGCGAGAGAAAACGAAAAATAGTTGCACCAACAACGGCGTACCAAGGACTCAAGTACCGCGGCGGCCAGAATAATACATCACCATAGTACCCGCGAAAGTATACAATGGTATCAATATACGACTCGGTATCATTATTTCGGTGAAACCCAAACACAGCCCCGTATATACCTAGATATATACTTGTGCACGCTATAAGGAAGAGCACTGGCGCATATGGTTTTTGCCACCACTGCCTGAGCCAAACGAACATACAAAATATTATGACGATTTTTTTTCTTCGTGGTATTCTTTTTCAGTATTAATATTCCACAATTGATGTTTATTAATGTCATGAGCCAAAATCATATCAACAGCAACCATGGCTGTAAGCATGGAATGATCTTGATTATTATATCGATGCATCCCATTTCGTCCGATAAGAAAAAGATTAGGAATAGCGTCAACAAAAGACCGAATGACATCAAAATGCTTATACGCACCAGTATATGATGGATATGTTTTTTTCACACGAATAACCGTTGTATCAAGTACATCAGTCGAATCAGCAAAACGTATTTTAGTCAATTCTTCCACAGCGAGTTTCGCTATAGCCGCATCCTCCATTTGCCAAAACGTATCACCGACATTGGTAAAGTATTCCATACCGATCCACTGCTGCCCTGGCTCTTTTACCAGTGCCGGACTCCAGTTATTAAAAAATTGAATACGACCAACGAGCACATCCGGCTCTTGTACATACACCCAAGTGTCATCGATAGGTTTTGAATCACGGGCGACTGGCGATGTGATCTTTTTTAACAACACTCCGACAGTTACAAAATCACGATACGCTAGTTGTGAGGCAATTTCTCGCACTTCATTTGGAACCGGACCCTCCATTGCTCCAATTAATTCGGAAATAGGCATGGTTGAAAAAAAATAGTTGCCTTGCAGAGTATACTCCTCGTTCGTCTGCATTTTTTTCACACGAATAGAAGTAATTTTTCCCTTTTCAAAGGTCAGACCAACAACTGTTTCTCCCATACGGATTTCCCCACCACGCCTCGTAATTTCTCCTGCCACATGCTCCCATAATTGACCTGGGCCAAGCTTAGGATAAAGAAACTGCTCAATCAGACTTGTCTCCACTTCTTTATCTTTCGCCCCCCCGAGAAGAGAGCGCATAGCATGAAGAACGGCCTTCGTAATAGAAAGTCCTTTAATTCTCTGCGCCCCCCACTCTGCATCAATTTGGTTACAGGGCACACCCCAAACTTTTTCTGTATATGATTTAAAAAATGTCAGGTACAGTTCTCGACCAAATCGATTGATAAAGAAATCTTCCAGTGTTTTTTCAGGTTTTACCGGATGAATACGTGCAAGCGTATACGATACACCAATACGACAAACACGGATAATTCCTAAATTTTTGAGAGTGTCGAGACTGAGTTTTAATGGATACTCAAAAAATTTTCGCAAATACACAATTCGTGATTTGCGAGGACGAATAAGCATGATATCATCTGAATGTTTTTCAGTTGGAGCATGTTCTTCTCGTGAAATAGTAGTTTGTTTTTTTTGATAGGTAATTTTTGCTTCTGGGGGCGCAGAAGGATCAAGCGGCAACTGCGCTAACCACCATGACATGACCCGCTCTGACTTTGAAAAAAAACGATGTCCTCCAATATCAATACGATTTCCTTTATATCGTACGGTTCGTGAAATTCCCCCTACATACTCCGGGTCAAGCTCAATAATAATAGGCTTAATATTTGAGCGAGTTAAGAGCTCAAACGCAGCAGTTAAGCCTGCTGGTCCTGCACCGATTATAATAGCTTGCTCTGTTTTTTGCTGTGTATCAGCGCTCGATGGAGTAGGATTCATCATAAAGAATATAAACGGCGAGAACACCAATCGTTATTGAAGGGAGTATTTCTTTTGCAACTCTTCACCGATAGTTCCCAAATTGATCCCATGTTCTTTAGCAAGCGTGAATGTTTTTTGCAATGCATCTTGTTGATTCGTTGCTTCATATAACCATAGCAGGCGAATCCACGCTTCAGAAATTTGCGGATCCTGCTCTACTGCCCCTTGAAGCAACGTTTCTGCTTCAGCAAATTTCCCCAAACTTGCCTCAATAGGCGCTAAGGCAAACGCTAATTGTTGACGACGAGGTGAGTATGGAATTGCATCTTTAAGAAGTGTTTCAGCCTTCGCAATGTAGGTTGCGTCATTAAAATATTGCGCATAGAGCTGGGCCATGGTAGCCAGCTGAATCCGAGCCCGTACATCGCGAGGATGGAGGACGATATTTTTTTCAAGCTCACTGTACGCTGTAGAGAGCATCTCTTTTGCCAACTCGTTTTGTTTCGCCTGAATCAGTTGAGGCACAATTTCACCAATGACACGGCCAACATCATTACGAATATCATCTACATGCGGAGAAGGAATTGAAAGAGCCTGTTTATACGACGATAACGCTGTTGTTGGTGATGAGTATAGCGCTTGAATAGCATGCAAAGCCGCTTGGTTCGCTCGTTTTGGGTTGATATCCGTGCTGTAGATAAGCAGAAGAATGACGCACCCCAATACCCCAAACACTGCCCATGGAAACGCAGCCCGGTCTGTTGTTTGTGAAGAAGATTCAGGCACGTTATACACAAGACCCATCAGAAGCGCTAGAAAGAAAAAGAAGTAGAGATATGATGTGGGATTTTCAAATACAAATAAATTATGAACAAAATGGGCTACCGTAAAGCCAGCGAATACGACGGCCAGCGGAAAAGAAATACGGTCATCATTGAACCCCTTACGAATCGTAAACAGAGCTGCCCCAAATAAAAACAGATATGCTCCCACACCCAAAATACCCTGGGTCGCAAGCGTATTCATGATGACATTATGAGCATTATCAAACCAAGTTTCACTATATCCAAACCGTAAGAACTCTGGTCGATAAAACTCATTAAAGGCATAATAATAATTATTTGGTCCCCACCCAAAGATCGGCCGCACCTTCCATGCATCAACCGCTACCCCCCACGCCATGAGACGAGTGCTCGCTGTACCTTCAGACAACTGCGTATTAAGCAGTGGACCAATAGATGGAATATTCCGAACGAATTCTGTTTGTCTAAAAAAGAATAAAACACCGAGAAGGGCACAGCCGGCAACAAGAGCACCGATCGTCACCTGACGAACTCGGGCAACAGAGCGGTATTTCCATAAAATGAGCGCGAAAGCTACTGCCAACCCTGCAAAGAGACCGAGCAGGGTACCACGTGTCCCTCCCATAAAAATACCAAGAAATCCAAGAAATGCCGTAATAAGATAGACAAGTTTATACGATGCATTTGTTTTAAACGCATCAACATACATCCATACTCCAAGCGCAAGAGTAAACAAGCCGTAGCCACTCAAATAAATAGGATTTCCAAGCGTGGCTGAAACACGACTACTTCCTTTATTGAGAAACCATTCTGGATCAATTTTTTGTCGTAGAGCCAAGAGCATTACGAGCGTACCAATAGCCAAAAAGATACGTTCTAAAAAACGCCAATCAGCCCGTGAACGAATGACACTTGAAAGAACAATGAAGTATGCTCCGAAATGAAGCAGGGTGAATAAGCCGAGCATGCGTTCATGGTTATTCCACAAGCTCTGGTAACTATCGACACCAAAAATGGTTGAGAGAAGCCAACTTAACAAAAATGCTCCTACAGCAAAGACAAGCGGTGCTTTCCGTGGCATATACCGCTTCCGATCAATCGCAAGAAGAAGTCCGTATCCAAATACCATGAGAAGGACAATGGTACGGAAAAATAAAATTTTAGGAACAATAAACGGGAAAATATAGTCTTGAGGAAACACTAAAAGTGGAACTAAAAACGCCAACGCTCCAAGTCCAAGAATACACCGTTGAATCAATCGTTGCATAAAAATTAGTAAATATGTTCATCAAACCAAATACTTTGCAAAGCCGCATCAACGGTCTCCTGACTTCCATACGGAACTCGGACAAATAAATGATAGGTCCGCCAAATGCCTGGCGCTACAAAAAGTGTTACTTTTTTGACATCATTGTACGCAGCAAACATGGTCGTACTACTGTATATTCCCCCGACCAATCGTCCTTTTGCTGTGAGTCCTAATTGTTTTTGAAGAGTTGTCACATCGGTTGACGTAGACAGACAAGAGATACATGTGGGACGAAAATCAGGCACAGCAGGAAGACTCTCCCCTTCGACGAACCACCAAGTTGGAGCTTCACGTGTCCCGATCGGAGTAGACGATACAAAGGCAATCTTATACTGCATATGCCCTGCTACTTCGCTTTTTGTTACTACAGTATTTCCCCAACTATATGGATAACAAAAGGTCAAAGGGGTACCGTCAAGCACATACACATCATTCCCCTTACCTCGACAATCATTCGCATACTCAAAACGACGATTCATAATCTCGAATTCTTCTCGTGACCGCACACGTCCACCCATACGGTCATGACACGATTTTGATTCTTCATCAAATAATGGGAAAAGAGCCGGACACGTACATGCACCTGATTCAGGCGCAACATATCCACCTGAGGCTTCACAAGAAGCGGTAAGCGTGGCTAATTCACGAGTGTCACGAATACGAATACTGTAGAGATACGCCGCACTGATAAAAAGGAGCACAAGAAGGACAACACCGAGAGAACGCCAAGAAAATGAGTGATTCATATGCGGCCAACTATACCACTTTGTAGGCTTAGGCGTCAAAAACAAAACCCCCGGGCAGAGCCCAGGGGTAATGTGTTTTCCCGAACAAGGGATTAACCTTGACGTGAAAGTGAAGTACCTACAACATCATATGAATCTGATGCTGAGTATGCTTCGGTGTTCACTGAACCGTTTACTGGAGTGTAGTAGTATTCAACTACGCCATCTGCCCAGTTATCTTCGTATGCAGTGTTGCTAGCAAGGTAACCAGTTGCACCATCAAGTTTAGGTGAAACTGATACTGTGATCTGACCAACACCTGATGCTTTACCATTGAACATAGCGGTAGTATCAGCAACCAAGATAAGGGTGCGTGAGCTACCAACTGGAATGGTGAAGTTATCAAGAAGACCGTTCAAGTCGTTGGCTTGGCCAAAGGTAACGTTAACGGTGCCACCGGCAGTTGCGTTAACACCACCTGTTACGCCTGCGCCACCAGCCAATGTTGCTGAGCTGGTTGCTGCGAGTTGCGTACCAAGACCACCTGATGAGTTAGCTTCCCAGAGCTGCCAAGTACCAATAGTACCTGTAGCCGTACCGTTTCCTGACAAGCCACTAGCTCCAACATTCACTGTTGTTGAAGAGATGCGCATTTCACGATCACCACCGTTAGTAATGGTGAATTGGAAGATTTTCGCTTGGCTTGAAAGTTCAAGAGTTGAACCAATGTTCACTGACGCGATCACTGGAGCACTGTTGTGGAAGAGGTAGAAGCTTGATGTCGCAAAACGAACCGCAGCTGCATCAGCACCTGAAGTTGTATTGTCGATTTGTGTTGAAGCAAGTTCACCACCTGATGACGCTACGATACGAATATCGTTGGTGTCATTGTTGCTGCGAATTGCAAAAGCATTCACACTAGCAACATCCATGGTACCTGAACCGTTGATTTCACCCTTAAGTACAACGTACTTGGTGTCGTCAGCGTTTATAGTGTAGTTAAGACCTGTAAAGCGAACGTACCCTGCACTTGCACCTGGAGTGTATGGAGCTGAACCAAGTGGAGTTGACATGTTGTTTGAATCATAGAGATACAACGTGCCAAAGTTTCCAGCAGTTTCGTCTACAGCCAAGCTGTCATTAACAACTTGGAGGGTAAGACGTTCTACGGTTACAGCTTCGTTTTCAGCTTTAATTGACCATTTACCAAGTTGCATTGGAGCAGCGCTTGGAGTGCGGATTGCTGAAATCGTTGTGCTGTCGTTTGAGGCAGCGATAACAACGTTAGCAGCACCAAAGCTGATTGATTGACCGGTTACCGCTGAAGTGGTGTCACTGTTGCTGGTTGATTGACCAACATAAGTTACTGCCAAGCTTGCAGTTGTTGAACCAGTTGATGATGATTCAGTGTCAGCCCATACTTTAATCACTTTCTGCTCATTAGCAGCGAGTGGAAGAGCAAAGCTGAAGCTGTTTGATGAACTTGCAACCGTGCTGAGCGTTGTGCCGAGCTGGTTGTTGTTCGCATCACGAAGTTCGAGGTTCTTCAAGTAGTTAGCTGCTACGAATGTACCAGCACCATTGCTTGAGAAGCTTACGGTTGCGTTGGTCACATTGATCGCTTCGGCATCACCGGCGCGAACAATGAAACGACCCACTTCAACTCTAGCTCCAGGAGCTGCTGTGCGGCTTCCGTATGATGTATCACGTGACAATGACAAACTTGTGGTGTCAGCAGTCAACGTGTTACCTGTAACAAGACCACCTACGTTATCAACAAAGTCATTTGATGATAAGCGTTTTACGTACAAGTTACCAAATGAAGCTTGGTATGTAGCGCTTGTAGTAGCGGTTGTTGGGATGTTACCGATAACTTCTACAACTTTTGTCTGACCTGACGCAACATTGATGTATTGTGAAAGGTTGTACTGAGTTGCACCGCTGTAGAGAGCTGAGCCAGCTGAAACCGTAAGAACGGTTACACCGTCAACTACCACGCGAACATTACCAGTTAATCCAACAGTACCGCCAGTGTTGGTTGCAACACGAAGTGCTGCTTTACGGATTTCAAGATCTTCACCTACGGCCTTGAGGTCGTAGCGAGCAAGTACACGGTCGGTCGCTCCAGCTGAAACGCGAGTTGATGGTGAATCATTGCGTTTTGAGATGGTAGCCGCACCAGCGCGCATCTTGAACCAGCCATCAGATGATGCCACGGTTGAGAATGATGCTGGGAGGATGTAGAAACCGGTTGATGCATCTTGCACCATGATGTCGTAGTCATTCTGCACCTGTGCACGGAAGTTGTTACCTGAACCATCATTGATCTTACCGCGAACAGTAACGATGCGGTTTGATCCTTCTGGGATGGTAAATCCGTTCATGATGTTGAATGAAACGTAACGATCAGTGATTTGTGCAGCAGTTGAGAGCACGGTGTTATCTGGGGCGCGAAGTTCAAGATCGGTAATATCACGATCCTGAAGACTGCCCTGGAAGTACACACGAAGATTCTTCAGCTGTACATCATTGTTACCACTTGTTTCGCTAATGCGAACTTTCAAGAGGTCTTTTACTTCGCCAATTTCAACATTACCAGTGGTTGCGCTTGATGGTTCAGACGCAAGACCACCAACTGATTGTGATTGGAGAGTAACACTTGAGAGTGATGAAGCACCGTCGGTCAAACCAAACATGTTACCCATAATTGGGAACGCGCCTGAGATTGTACCGTTTGAGATAACATCACTAGCAAGAGCAACCTGGGCACCAACGGTACCACCGGTTGCTGAGCTGTCAAAGTTGAATGCAACCATCAAATCTTTTGATGTGTTCGCAGCGAGGTCGAACGCTTCCGCGCCGAAGTTCACTGTGACTTTGTCTTGAGAGTTGAATGATGACATTACGTCACCAAGACGCATACCATCTGACCATACGCTTACGCCAGTAATACGAGCGTTAGCAATAAGACCGGTTTTGCGAATGGTAAGACCACTCACGCGAACAGCTGAGCCGTTAGCACGGAGGTTTACGCGAAGAACTTCATTATATGCGGTGCTGTTTGAGAGCGTTGTTCCTGATGGGTTCATTGCGCTCAAACCAACTGAAAGTTGACCACCAGTTGGAGATGGTTGTTGTGGGTTTGGATTTGGGTTTGGGTTCGTGTTTGAACCTGCGCCCTGTGTTGCGTCTGAGCTAAGAGCTGAGCGCATTACGCTTGAACCAACAGCATATGAGTTGAAGGTTGAAGCGCTCACGGTTGTTACATAACCAGCAAGGTATGATGGAACGCCACCACTAACCATGTGGAGCATACCACCGTCTACCATGTATACATCTGCTGATGCAGAAGTTTTCACGAGCATACCTTCAACAGGCATACCAGTGTTATCACCACTTACCATGGTGAAGTTTGGCCAGAACGCTGGGTGTACATCGTACACTTTTGTGTTCCAGTTTGAACCAGCAATCATTGCTGCTGCTGATTCACTTGCGATTCTCTGGATTCTGTTGCCACCTGCCACCACGTATACTGAAGGTGACGCTTGGAGTTTAACCAAAGTACCTGGGCGGAAGTTTACACCATAAGGTGCAACTACTGGCATTGAGTAGTTATCGAAACATGTCCCTGGAATTTCAATAATTCCTGAGTAATCTTCGTACCAAGAACGATAGACGTTCGAGTTAGGGAAGAACATGCGTTCCATATTCCGGTTAAGGATATAGACCGCTGGGTCGCCTGCCACTTTGAACCGATCACCTACCGCGAGGGTTGGGCAATCAACGGCGCTAGCCGCTACTGGTGCAAAAAGTGAAGCAGCTCCCACAGCCCACGCGATCGTGGTAACAACCACTGACCACGTAAGGGTTTGTTTAGCAGCTTTCAAAGCACTATTCATAGAATAATACGTACGGATTCATATGTGCGCGAATTTGAATGATCAAATCGTCACTATGACCGTATTTTAATAAGATAGCCCCATGCGACACCCTTCTTGCGAAGATCGACCTTTTTGTGACACATGCCTAGGTGTATTCGCAGGCCTGCGGATACAGTCTAGGATTTACCAGTCAATGTGACTGGACCATACTGTATGGCACAAGTTGGTTCAGCAACGAACCAGCCTAGCCATGCAGTATGGGAACACTGCCCTATTCAGAGCTTGGGGCTACTGGAGCAGATGTGACAGTTTTAGTCGTGCCGGTTGATGAAGATTCAGAAGGCACAGGTGGTGGAGCCTGAGAAGACCCAACCGGAATTGTAATTTGGGTAGAGCCATTTTCATTTCCTGATACCACACTATACGCCCGTGCCGTCACATCAGGAGAAAATTGCGGCTGAATTGACTTAAGCGCGTTTACCGCGGCTTGCATCTTCTCTACTGCCCCACGAATGTTTTCTTGAGCCAAAAGTGCTTTTGCGTCAGCAAGAACAGCACTCACCGCATGCACTTGATCTTCCAAGCTTACTGACGGGGGTACTGGCACTGTTGATGAAGTTGTACTCGATGCGGTAGAGACGGCCGGAGACACGACAATGTCTAGGGTGGAGACGGTTGACGAAGTTGCTGTTGTTGATGTTCCGGTTTCTGAAGGAGGAAGTGGTACAACCACAGCAACAGGTAGGGTTCCTGTGGGAGTTGACGATGCCGCAGCTTCATATGTAGATAACGTCGTCTGTAACGAACTAAGTGTCTGACCTACGGTTTTCGCCACAACGTGAGACTCTGACTCCTCGGTTACAGACCCATCAGTATTTCGTTCTACGGCAGTGACCACAGCATGCACCTTTGTTTCCTCAGCAAGAGCAGCTACCGCCACCACTTCATTTTTTACATCAGTCGAAAGATCATCTGTTTCAGGCGTAGTTGTGCCCGTCGTTAAAGCGGTACCAAGATTTGTTGACAGCTGTGTAATTTTTTCTGACACCACACTCACCAGCGCAACCGTATCAACTGTTTTATCAATCTTTGCTTTCGCGATTTCTTCATTGGTTGATGCAATATTCTTCTTCAAAGAGTCCACCACTGTTTTTGCACGCTCTGTTTTTTTAAGATTATTTTCAGGTAACGCTTGAATTTGTTTCAGCTCTTCCGCACGACGTGACGCATGATCAAGAAGTACGGCCACTTTTTCATCACTTTTCGAACCTGCAAAAAATAACTCTGTTTTTTCATTTGCTTTTTTAACATTATACAAAATATCCCCCGGCAAACTTGTTTGCGCCGCGGACACAGAGACTGTCCAACCGTACCCCGCCAAACCAATAATAAGGGCATATACCGCGGTCATGCGCGCGCCCACAAACATCTGCCGAGGTATAACAAACGACATCAGATCATATGCACGTGTCGCAAAAGAGGCATTTCCATGAGGAACAGATGATGTGGCCGGAATATCGTCAACGCGCTCTTTGAGGGCACGAACCCACGCTTCGTTTGGGCGAAGCGCTTCGTGCTGCGACAGTGTAGTAAGTTGTGACCTTAGGTCACGCGTCATATGATGATTCAGAAGGACTGCGAGAAATAATTGTTTCCAGTTTTTTCACAGCTCGGTGGAGCGTCACTCGCACTGCTGTTTGATTTTTTTCAAGCGCACGCGCGATATCTGCAATCGACATATCTTCGACATACCTCAGAAAAAGGACATCTTGATATTCTTGCTTTAGCTTACGCATCCCCCTCAAAAGGGTGTCGATATCAGACGATGTTTCAAGTGCTTGAGACACATCTTGTGTTTCGTCTGGTATTTGTTCTGCGGTTTCAAGTGAGTCGTTGCTTTTTTTTGCCTTAACGCGATAGAAGTCAATAATGGCATTGCGAGCCATTTTGTAAATGAACGCGCGAAAGTGCCTCACCTCACTCGAAGCAGCATTCGTTAAATGTTGCCACGCTTTGGTAAAAATATCTGCCGTAATATCTTCCGCCTCTTCACGGTGCGAAACCTTGAGGAGCACAAAGCGATATACGGGAGTAATATATATATTGTAGAGTTCTCCAAATGCCTCTCGATCATGCTCTTTTTGCACCCGATACAGGAGCATGAGATCGGTGTTAGGAATATCCATACAAGAAGACGAAGAAATATGTCATCTGTTACACTTCTGACCCTAAATCATGTTCACTTCGACACTCGAAAAACATATCGTAGAGTATAGCACAAAAGAAGCAAAAAAACAAGGGAAATACGCCCATGGTAAAGAAAAAAAATTCACGAAAATACTAACTGAGTGCTCATGTGTAAATAAACAGTTTATATTTGTTTACACTAGTGTATACAAAAAAATATACACACCTCTATCCAATGCTATTGACAAAATACGAGAAATGTGGTATACATGTATACACTAGTCTATACATTTTATGATACCACAAGAAGGAATCGAACAAAAAAAATCTGAAATTGTGCGTGTTTCGATTTCAGAAGCGGCACGGCTTTTTGGAGTAAACGCCCAAACCATTCGTCGCGCCATCAAACAAAACGAGATTACCTACATTGTGGTCGCGGGACGCTACAAGCTCAACTTTGAAAGTCTTGTGAAATGGTCGCAACAGAAAACCACGATAAAACATAAATTGAATGAGCGAGGTATTGGCCAATATATTGATCAGTGGAAGATCTCAAACACCCTCTACTCCCCAAGTCAGAAATTGGTGCTGGGCGAACAGAGTGAAAAAGACGAAGAAAAGAACCCGTAAACACGGGTTCTTTTGCTGTTTTCTTCCAGTTCTTTTATACTTACAACATCCTAACAGAACACCACTGTGTCAACCCCCCTTAAAAAACTCAAACGGTACTACATCGAACGGTACGCGCCACGCTTTCGTCACGCTAAAAAACTTTTTATCATTGATCTTGGCCTCGTAAGTGTCACAATTGTTTTGTTCATTGCGACTGTCGGATACGTCGTGTACAAGCCGACCACTGATGAAAAAATTATTCTTCATATTGCGGTACCAAACGAGAGAATTGAAAGTGGCGCACAAACAATGTTTGGTGTATCAACTCACCTGCTCGACAAGGACTACGGCCAAAAACATGCTCCGTTTTCCCTCACGGTAGAGTGGCCGGAAAGCTTCATATCTACAACCGACACGCACACCACCTTACTTACTTTTGAAACGAGCACAGCACACAGTGCTAATGTCACCGGCACATACATTGGACGACCCGGGGAACTGGTACCCATCACTGTTTCTATTACTGATCGGCAAGGCGTTACCGTAGCAAAGGCACGCTCATGGCTTGTGAGCCGAGGTTCAACTATTTCAGGATCGGTCGTTTTTGAGAAAGACATACCTGCCATTGGAGAGACGCCGATACGCATCCACGTACAAAATAACGGAAAAGAAACAGTCGGCACACTCCTACTCCCCCTTACCCTTCCCGCTGGTTTCACCCTCAAAAACGCACAGGCTTCAGAAGGTGAGATAGTACAGAGTGTGTTGTATCTCAATCAATTCGCCCCTGGAAAAACCGCCACGATAACTGGAACGATTTCCACGAATGTCGACCGTTTATCGAAGGAGGGCAGACCATTCTCCCTCATCTTTACACCCGCTATAACAAGTGCGTCTGCCACATTTTCTCAAGAACCATTCCAAATACACGGACATGTAAAACCAATACAGATGCAATTCGACACAGCCTGGCAAAACACACCGACAGCCGTATCACCCGGAGACACCGTTACCCTAACCATATCCCCTGTCAGCGAAACTCACGCGTCACTGCAAAACCCGACACTCTTTTTGGTTATTGATCCACAGACAGTCGACACACTTTTATTTGCACGTCGCTACCCAAAAAGCACGCGAGTGAACGACACGATACAATTACCACTGAACGAAAGTGTATTTTCTACAACAACGTCTATTGCCATTCCACTTCGTAGCCAAACACCGGCCACCGTTCTCACTCTTCGGGGAACTATTGGCGCTTCGTATTCTTTTGGAAAAAGCCGTGTCGCAACCCCCTTCGCTCTACCCGAATTACCGATCGGCACAACCATTACTTTTGATGGTCAGGTGCGTTATTACACAAGCGAAGGAGACCAATTAGGACGTGGCCCACTTCCACCAAAAGTTGGGAAAGAAACAACATACTGGGTCATCGTCACAATCCAAAATGGCAATGCCCCACTTGAACGCCCAACATTTACAGCGACCCTTCTTCCGAACACTCAGATTGGTAACCAAGTCAGTGCCACAACCGGTGACACCCCGACCTTCGACAACCATACGCGTTCCGTCGTGTGGCACGGAAACACCCTGCCCGCCAACACTGCTGTCGATATTGCTTTTGAAATAATCTTTACACCTACCCCCGACATGGTTGGCACATCTCCCACACTTCTCGGGAATCTGAAAGTAGAAGGTATTGACCGCGTCACTCAAAAACACCTAGAAAAAATTATTCAGTCGAACCTTGGTACCAGCGTCCCCCTCGACGACCGCGCCAAAAAGAATGGTATTCTTGTTCTTCCCTAGCATACCTAAAAAAACCGCTTAAATAAGCGGTTTTTTTAGTTTTGCCGGCGTCGGTTTATCCACTTTTACCACTTGACACATTACCTAAAAGATGGTACAGTTTTACGTTACTATAGCTAAACTATGCGTATTGCCATGATTGGACAAAAAGGCATTCCAGCCACCTCTGGTGGGGTGGAACGCCATGTCCATGATCTTGCCACAACCCTTGCCACAAATGGGCACACGGTAACCGTGTACGCTCGTCGTTGGTATACACAAAAAACACCGGACACCGTAGAGGGTGTACACATTGTGTATTTACCTTCACTCCACACGAAACACTTTGATGCTATTACTCACGCTTTTTTTGCCACACTTCACGCCATAAGAGAAAAAACAGACATCATTCACTACCATGGTGTTGGGCCGGCTCTAGTTTCATGGATTCCACGACTCATAGCACCTCGCATTCGCGTCGTTGGCACCTTCCATTCTATTGACCGCAAACACCAAAAATGGGGTGTGTTCGCTCGTCTCATGTTACACCTTGGTGAGTGGGCGATAGCACATTTTCCGCACGAACTCATTACGGTTTCCCCAACGATCGCGCAGTACATCCGAGATGTGTATGATAGACCGAGCACCTATATTCCAAATGCCGTGAAAGAACACACCGACACACCAGATGCGCGTTTGATCCATCCATGGGGACTCAACCCTGGGGAATATCTCCTCATGGTTTCTCGGCTCATTCCACACAAAGGGGCACACTACCTCATTGAGGCTTACAAGCAATTTCAAAAAAAACACAGCGGGTTAGCGAAACGCCTCCCTCTTGTGATTGTTGGTGATGGCGCGCATACCGATACCTACATCACCAAACTCAAAAAAGACATTGGAAACAACTCGGATATTATTCGCACAGGCGCCCAGTCAGGTGAGACACTCCAAGCACTCTATGCCCACGCCCATACGGTTATCCACCCCTCAGACAACGAAGGTATGCCGATTGTGGTGCTTGAGGCCATGAGCTATGGAAAACCCGTACTTGTATCGAACATTCCGGAACACTGTTACCTTATTCCAAACCCTGCTTGGCACTTTCGCCGTGGCGACGTGTCACACTTAGCTGAAAAAATTCATGACGTTGTCACGCGTTCAGAGGAAGAAAGGGAGCGCATTGGCGAGGAGCATAAAGCACTGATCCACGAAGAATTTACTCTTGAAAAAATGGTCCGACACACAGAAGATCTCTACGAAAAAACACGCGCAAAACAAACAACAAAAAACCACCCACTCCCTGTAGAACAAACACTCTAACATATCCGGCTACGAAAAGCCGGGTATGTTTTTTTATATGCCCGCCTGTGGTGTTAAAATCACGATCTCATCTTGGCCATCAAACGTCACATCAAGCGCGCCGAGGTCAAACTCTCGTGGCACCTGTTTTAAGGACGGAATATCTTTTACAAGCTCTTTACCGAGCCCAGAAAAAACACTTAAAAGAAGTTTGGTTTTTGTAAGTCCGCCCACCACCACACGTTCTTCAAGTGGATTTGGAATACGGCCAACCGCAAGTGCCAAAAAACGAAGGGACTCACGAGGAAACACCGACCATTCCCCTATTTTTTTTCCTCCCTCCGATAACACAATTACTTTTCCTTGTTGAGCGATGCCGCTACCAACCACAATTTCAGTGCCGGACGTACTGTGTACATCGCCTGTCGCAAGTGACACCCCTTGTTTCCATGTCGTACCAAACGGAAATACATCAGAAAAAACCACATCCCCATAAATCGTATACCGTTTCAAAGGTGCCACGCTTCCTGATCCAGGCGCTACCACAATATCTTTTTTATGGTCAATTCCCGGAAGCGTGGCCAGCCGTATATCGCCCGTATAGTTCGCCGTGTACGGATACACATCCATATATATCTCTCCATTACTTTTGACAATCGTGACACGCGCACCCTGCACAACCACAGTGTCTGGCACACCATCATCATCCATGTCTGTCGTAAGCACACGCGCGCCTGCCCGACGCGTGTCGGTAAACGAAAAAAAACCATTTCGCGCGCGCGACCCTTGTGAGGTATAAAACCTCGCAAACCACCCGTTTTTAAACGCGACATTCGTAAGTGTTTCAAGTGGTTTTAAAAGCACTCGCCCATCGGCAGGCGCAAGTGTAAGCGACTGCACGATCGCCCCTGTATTAACACGTGTGTCTGTCTGACCATGAATGGTTTCGTAATCAGTACCGAGATCAATCGTGGTTGCTGTGTTGTTGGTATTCACGTACGCCGCGCCATGAGCAAAATGACGTTCCCACACCCCTGGAACTCGTGAGACTTCTTCGGCACTACCAATAGCATCACCTAAGTCAACATTGTATTCGTCATACCACCACAATTGACCATGATTCGTATCACCATAATCAAACGAAAAATAACTGTCGGTCAAAAGCGCGCTCGTAAGACCAAACCGCATCACCTGAAACAGGTTACGGTTCCCCGTGTTTCCCGAGTTACTATTGATCACATTGAGTCGCGGTGCTGTTCGGTTTTGCGCGTTATAGCGCGCCCGAGCAAAAAGCTCTTGCCCTCGCGTGGCATCATAATTTTCAAGCATCATACCATTTAATTCTTTCGTATACGCAGGCGTATCATTATTGCCCACCAAAAAAATAGGGCGGCCAGCTTTTTCCCGTGTTTTTATAAAAAGCGAGACCATGCCCTGTCGCCATTTTTGATCAAGGTCAGTATCAGGCAAACCATCACGGTTCAGGTCAAGTTCGCCTGGCGCAAAATAGGTAATATTATCCCACGCATTATCATAAAACACCCCATCCCACACCGTGTTCGTGAGCACCTCTTTGGCCATAAACGTCGACAAATAATCAACCCAGGTTTGCCCCTGTACACGCGGCGCATCAAGTGTGACGTTGAGTAAATTTGTCCCCGGCCAAAAACTTTTATATGTGCCCGACGGATCAGTGAGGAACCACTTCTCACTTATACCCTGAAACAACTTGTATCGCAGAGGAAATAGCGTTTTAAGTCCAGAAAAATCACGGATCGTTTCTTCACTCGTGACATAGGCTAAAAGTACCATGCGTGGATTTCTTTTTTTAAGCTCACGCAACCGCTCGGGGTAGAGTGCCCCAAAATCCATTGGCAAAATACCCACGTCCCATTTCGCGAGGGTTGGAATATCTGACACTTTTAATTCGGTAGCCAGAAAATAATTTGCAAGTCGTGGCGCGTCATGAGTAAGTGAGGTTTGCGCAAACGCACGCGCAGGCAAACACACGAAAGAAAAAAGCAATACACACACGACAAACCGTATCATACAAGGTGTTCGTAAAGAGACGTGATCGCGGTCATATGACGCAGAGGATCATTCGTAGCATACACCTCCTTTTGGAGCTTTTGACCCATAGCCAAACGCTCAGCACTCGACTTGGTATACCATGCTCGAATACGTTCGGCAAGCGCGGCACTGTTCCCTGCTGGCACGGCCAAAGCTGAAGGAACCATTTCGGGAATACCGCCAATCGCGCTCCCGATAATAATTTTCCCCATCGCTTTCGCCTCAAGAATAGCGAGGGGATAATTTTCATACCACA
>JACCDG011370785.1_pt1 | contig 43435 bp, 37 predicted proteins | sample 7442471 | NCBI WGS metagenome assembly JACCDG01 (sample SAMN15323444, study PRJNA562643) | freshwater metagenome | isolation source: river surface water | place: USA:Blue River Watershed | collected 2017-08-17
ATTCAAGAATGGCATCTTCGCCGGTGTCGGCTGTGACCATAAATTCGGCTGATACATCACCACCGATGGCACCGCTATCGGCTTTAACCATTTTAAACTGCAGACCGCAGCGTGAAAAAATAGCTTTATAGGCATTTTTCATATCAGTATAGGTACGATCTAATTCATCGGCATTTTTATGGAAGCTGTAGGCATCCTTCATGATAAATTCACGACCACGCATCAATCCAAAACGAGGTCTGATTTCATCTCTAAACTTGGTTTGAATCTGATATAAATTTACAGGAAGCTGTCTGTAGGATCTGATAAACCCTTTTGCAAGTTCCGTAATCACTTCTTCGTGAGTAGGCCCAAAGCAAAACTCATTATCATGTCTGTCTTTTAATCGTAGTAATTCTTTTCCGTATTTATCCCAGCGACCCGATTGTTTCCATAAATCTGACGGCACCACATTGGGAAGCAGCACTTCCTGGGCACCGGTTTTGTTCATTTCCTCACGGACAATAGTTTCAAATTTTCTGATAATTTTAAGACCCAGAGGAGTGTAGCTGTAAATTCCAGAACCTACTTTTCGGATAAGTCCGGCACGAAGCATGAGCTGATGGCTGATAACCTCCGCATCTTTCGGAGATTCTTTAAGCGTGGAAATAAATAAAGATGAGTATTTCATGCTTGGAAAACCATAGCATTCAATCAAAAATCTGGCAAAGGTGCCTTAATTTCTGCTGAGGTGAAGTTCGGCTGTATTGCTTTCAAATACAAGAATAACAGCAAAGGTGTTGCTGAGCCTCAATTTTATTCTTGGATCCAAAGGAGCCGGTACTAACGGAGAATTTGAGTTTTCCATAGTACTGATATTTTTCCCTGAACCGCTTCTTTTTAAACGTGTACCGGCAGGCTGCCACATACACATTAACTGTTTACTTTTACGGGCAAGTGGGTAGAATAAGAGCATCCATTTTGCCGTGTTCAAAAAACTCATTCAAAAGGCAGTCATGCAAACATTTAAACATTTACCCGATTTACTGATTCAAAATTGCCTAAAACAGCCTCATGCTCCCGCTTTATTTTCTCGAAACTCCAACGGACTTTATCACAGTGTGTCGTATCAACAGTTTTACGACGAAGCGTTTACGCTGGCTTTGGGCCTTAAAAGCTTTGGCATAAAACAGGGCGATCGTATCGGTTTATTATCCAACAACAGACCGGAATGGGCATATTGCGATTTTGCCGTTCAGTTTCTGGGCGCTATTGATATTTCTATTTACCCTACTCTTTCAGCTCAGGAAATTGGGTATATTTTAAACGATTCTGAATCTACGGCTATTTTTGTTGAAACACAGGAACATTTTAATGCCGTCAGAAAAGTGCTTGTAGATTGTTCACATTTAAAAACCATTATTACGTTTTTTGAGGAAGACACGACACCGTTTCATGGGGTTGAGATTGTAAGTCTTGATCATGTGATGCGGATAGGAAAAGGACATTCAGACGCTTCAAGGCAAGCGCTTGAGCAGGACATCGATAGGCTGGATCGTCAGATGACGGCCAGTATTGTGTATACCTCAGGCACTACCGGTCATCCTAAAGGTGTCATGCTGACTCATGAGAATTTTTTAGCCAACGTTGAAGGTATTCTGGCCGTTACTCCGGTTTCAAAACAGGATGTTGTGTTGTCGTTTCTTCCGTTATCCCATGTATTTGAACGGACGGTTGGATACTACACGCTTCTGGCTGTTGGTGGAAAAATTTATTACGCACAAAACATTAATACGGTAAGTGATGATATGAGGGATGCAAAACCAACCGTTCTGGTGAGCGTGCCCCGATTATATGAAAAAATACAGACCCGGATTTTAGACGGGCTTTCAGGCATCAAAAAATGGTTATTTTATTGGGCCTTATGGAGAGGCAAAGCCTACAAACAAAAACTGGCTGAAAAAAAAGATATCCCTTTATTAGACAGACTCAGTTTTAAATGTGCAGATATACTGGTCTTTCGAAAAATCAAGGCCAGAACAGGTGGTCGTTTACGATTTTTTGTATCGGGCGGCGCTCCGTTATCCAAAGACATCGGAGAGTTTTTTAACTCCCTGGATTTAACGATTATAGAAGGATACGGACAAACAGAAACCTCTCCAGTTATTGCCTGTAACAGGGTTGACGGCTACAAATTTGGAACCGTTGGAAAAGCCTTACCTAATGTAGAGGTTAAACAAGCCGAAGATGGGGAATTACTAGTACGTGGTCCAAGTATTATGAAGGGTTATTACAACATGCCGGACGCAACGGCTGAGATAATTGACTCTGAAGGCTGGCTCCACACGGGGGACATCATTAAACAGGATTCCGAAGGATTCATCAGCATCGTAGACAGAAAAAAAGAGCTGATTGTTCTTTCAAACGGAAAGAAGGTGCCTCCACAAATGATAGAAAGCAAACTGGTTTCCAGCCCCTTTATTCTTCAGGCTATGGTTGTCGGTGAAAATCGAAATTTTCTGACAGCACTTATTGTCCCCGATCTTGCACGATATACACGTGCAAAACAACATGAGGTTAAAGTAACGGATTCTGATAAAATTTTAACGGATTCTCAACTTCATGCTTTTTATATGTCTGTTGTCTCCAAAAAACTTGAAGATCTGGCCAACTACGAAAAGGTCAAAAAAATCTGCATTCTTGCCAAAGAACTAACGCCAGAAGCAGGAGAATTGACACCTACACTAAAGTTTAAACGTCATGTTATCTGTTCTGCATTCCATGATGAAATCGAACAGCTGTATTCAGACTCACACGATCATTAACGAAAGGGCCATTCCATGAAAGAAAGATTAGCTATTTTAGAAGGCGTAAGAACTCCAATGGGAAAAGCAGGCGGGGTGTTGCGGAAAATCTCTGCTGACGATCTTGGGACTATCGCTGTAAAAGAGGCTTTATTTAGATCCGGATTAAACGTTGGAGATGTGGACGAAGTGATTATCGGAAATGTGGCACAACCAGCTAATGCGGCAAATATTGCCAGAGTTATTGCGTTGAAGGCCGGATTTCCAATTACCACTCCGGCTATGACGGTTCATAGGAATTGTGCATCGGGAATGGAAGCGTTAACATCTGCCGCTGATAAAATTATGGCCCAACAGGCGAAAACGATTCTTATTGGTGGTACAGAATCGATGTCGAATATTCCCTTGTTGATGGGTAAAAAGCTGACTCAGTTTTTTGAAAATCTCTCCAAAGCAAAAACCATGGGACAACGCCTGGGTGTGTTTGCCTCTTTCAGACCGTCCTTTATGAAACCTGTTATTGGAGTGATGGAAGGCTTAACCGATCCTGTTTCAGGATTGATTATGGGTTTAACCGCAGAAAATTTATCCAGAGAATTTGGCATTACACGACTTGAGCAGGACCAATTTGCACTGGCAAGCCATCAAAAAGCTGTTAAAGCCACAGAATCAGGTCGATTCAGACAAGAAACCATTCCGGTTCCTCTTCCACCAGAGTTTTCAAAAATCCATACCGATGACGAAGGCCCAAGAGCCAATCAAACCCTTGAAGCGCTTCAAAAACTCAAGCCTTATTTTGATAGAAAAAATGGAACCGTAACCGTTGGAAACTCCTGCCCGTTAACAGATGGTGCAGCCGCCATGGTTGTCATGCCGGAATCTCAGGCCAAAGCCCTGGGACTCACCCCAATGGGCTATTTAAGAGAATACGCTTACGCCGGCCTTGAACCTGAAAGAATGGGACTTGGACCTGTTTATGCAACCTCAAAAGTATTTGATAAAACAGGATTAAGCATGAAAGACATTCAGTTAATTGAGTTAAACGAAGCCTTTGCCACACAGGTTCTAGCCTGCCAAAAAGCCTTTGCCTCGGATGCATTTGCACAGACATTTTTAGGAAAACCAACAGCCATCGGTGAATTTGATCCGTCTATCTTAAACGTAAACGGAGGAGCCGTTGCCCTTGGACATCCGGTTGGAATGACAGGAACACGACTTGTTCTTACCCTGTTAAAAGAACTAAAAAACAGAGGGCTTCAACGGGGATTAGCCACATTGTGTATCGGCGGCGGCCAGGGAGCTGCCTTAATTTTGGAGGTCGAATAATGACAACAGCATCAGCATTTACATTTTCAATTGAGAACGGAGTCGCCCACCTGGTTTTTGATTTACCCAATGAAAAAGCCAACAAATTGACCACACCCGTTATGCAGGAACTAAGCACAGTTCTAAACACCATAGCCAGAACATCTACCGTAAAAGCTGTTCTTATAAAAAGTGCTAAAACAGATATTTTTATTGCCGGAGCCGACATCGCAGAAATCCGGGATATTACAGAAGCAAAAGATGCAGAAGCCAAAGCAAAATCCGGTCAGGATGTATTTAACCAGCTTCAGCAACTACCCATGCCAACCATTGCCATGATTGATGGCGCCTGTCTTGGGGGAGGCATGGAGTTGGCTCTTGCCTGTACCTACAGAATTGTATCCGACAGCAACAAAACCATTTTAGGGCTACCAGAAGTTAATCTGGGAATTTTACCAGGCTTCGGTGGTACACAACGGATGCCGAAATTAATTGGACTTGGAAAAAGTCTGGATTTGATTCTAACCGGAAAGCCCGTTGTAGGATCCAAAGCTGAAAAACTGGGCCTGGCTGACGGATGTTTCCCAAAAGCATTTTTAGAATCCAAAACTCTGGACTTCATTCAAAATATTTTAAGTCCAGCAGGCAAAGCCAAAGTAATAGCCAAACGTAAAAAAGGAGGTTTTGCTTCCTGGTTTCTAGATCACACGTTCATTGGAACACGCATCACCTTTTATATGGCCAAAAAACAAATCATGGAAAAAACAAAAGGTGTGTATCCTGCCCCACTAGCCGCTTTGGCCGCTGTTAAATATGGCTATTTTAAATCTCTAAAATCAGGTCTTGCTTTTGAGGCTAAACAATTTGGAGTACTGGCACCAGGTCATATTTCAAAAAATCTGGTAGGACTGTTTTTTATTCAGGAAGAGTTAAAAAAGAATCCAGGAACAACGTCATCCATCTCACCTTACGCTATTCAACGAAGCGGCGTTTTAGGTGCAGGATTGATGGGTGGAGGAATCGCCTGGTTGTTAAGCTCGGTTGGCATTTCAGTAAGACTTAAAGATATCGATTGGCAGGCCATTGGAAGAGGCTATTCTGCAGCCTATAAAATCTATGAAAAGCTGATGAAACGCAAAAAAATCAGCTCTGCGGAATTATCGCTTGGCATGCACCGCATATCCGGCACCACCGATTACAGCGGATTTTCCAAAACCCAGGTTGTTATCGAGGCCATCCTTGAAGATATGTCTTTAAAGAAAAAAGTATTTGAAGAGCTTGAAACAAAAGTTGCTCCAGACACACTGATTGCAAGCAACACATCGGCACTATCAGTTACAGAAATGGCAACAGCTTTAAAACGGCCTGAGCGTTTTGTCGGGATGCACTTTTTCAGCCCGGTTAACATGATGCCTCTTGTAGAAATCATTCCTGGCCCGCTAACCAGTCCTCAAACCATTGCGACGATTGTTCAGCTGTCCAAAACCATGAAAAAGACACCGATTGTAGTTAAGGATTGTCCGGGATTTTTGGTGAACAGAATCCTCATCCCTTATGTAAATGAAGCTGTGTTTCTGCTTGAAGAAGGCGTTTCCATCGAGATGATCGACAAATTGATGTCAGATTTCGGCATGCCGCTTGGCCCGTTGGCTTTAGCTGATGAAGTAGGCCTTGATGTGGGCTTTAAAGTAGCTAAAATCCTTGAAAATGGATATGGTGAACGTATGAAAGTAGCCTCTTCATTTGACAAGCTTTACGCACAGCCTGATATTCGCGGTAAAAAAACTGGCAAAGGTTTTTACATCCATTCAGGAAAGAAAAAATATCCAAATACAGGTATTAATCAATGGATTACAACCTCAAAAGGCAGACGTCCAAAAGCCGAGGAATGTCTGGATAGAATGGTGCTTGGAATGGTTAACGAAGCCGCAAAATGTCTGGAAGAATCGGTGGTTAATAAAGCCAGTTATCTGGATATGGCCATGATTTTAGGTACGGGATTCCCGCCTTTCCGAGGAGGTTTATGCCGTTACGCGGATCATATCGGGATTCAAAACTGTCTTAAACGATTGGAGGTTTTACACAAAGCCCACGGCTCACGATTCGAGCCTGCAAAACTGCTTGTGACCATGTCTTCAAATCAACAAACATTTTATTAAGGAAAGGATTTTAGTATGAAACTCACAGATAACGCCGACAAACAAAAAGCCCTGGATCTTGCAGAAGATTCCCGTCAGGAAGACTGGCTCTACGAAAGCTTCGTAGCCGAAATATTTAAAGGAAATTTCAGATGGGATTTAATCCATCCCTACCCTGTTCAATCCAAAGCAGACAAAGAAATAGGAGACGCCCTTCTGGTAGAACTGGAAGCCGCTTTAAAAGCACATATTGATCCCGAAGAAGTGGATCGTAATCAGTGTATTTCCAAAGAATCGCTTCAGGCACTGGCTGCAAAAGGATTTTTTGGGATGAAAATTCCAAAAGAATATGGAGGTTTAGGCCTATCCGTATTCAATTACACCAGAGCCATGGCCATGGTTGGAAGCTGGTGTGGTTCAACTGCGGTGTGGTTATCGGCGCATCAAAGTATCGGGGTGCCTCAGCCTCTAAAACTGTTCGGAACCAAAGAGCAGAAAGAAAAGTATCTGCCTCGTCTTGCAAAAGGAGCTATCTCAGCTTTCGCTCTTACCGAGCCTGATGTTGGATCTGATCCTGCAAAAATGACAACCAAAGCTGTATTAAGTGAAGATGGTGAACATTATATTTTAAACGGTGAAAAACTATATATCACCAACGGCCCTGACGCCGAACTTCTGGTTGTTATGGCTTTAACCCCGCCTAAAATTGTAAACGGCAAAGAAAAACAACAGATCAGTGCCTTTATTGTTGAAACAAGCACGCCTGGATTTGAAGTATTAAACCGCTGTCAGTTTATGGGTATCCGTGGGATTGCTAACGGACGCTTGAAATTTACAAACGTCAAAATCCCAAAAGACAATATTATCGGAGGCCCAGGACAAGGTTTAAAAATTGCCTTTGTAACCTTAAATGCAGGCCGTTTAACCATTCCAGCTATTTCAGCTGCAGCAGGAAAATGGTGTATGCAGGCTGCTAAAGAATGGTCAAAAGAACGGGTTCAATGGGGACTTCCAATCGGAAAACACCAGGCTGTTGAATACAAACTGGCCAAAATGTCCGCAGACACCTTCGCCATGGAAAGCATCAGCGCCCTTACCGCATCTTTTGCAGACCACGAACATGCCGACATCCGTCTTGAAGCCGCTATGGCCAAATATTTCGGATCCGAGCGCTCCTGGGAAATTGCAGACCAAACCCTGCAGATCCGCGGCGGACGAGGATTTGAAACTGCAACCTCTCTAAAAAACAGAGGCGAAAAACCTTATGCAGTTGAACGCTTATTAAGAGATCTTAGAATCAACCGTATCATCGAAGGCACCAGTGAAATCATGCAGCTGTTTATCGCCAGAGAAGCCATGGATGTTCACGTTAAATACATTATGGCGCTTATGAATCCAAGACTGTCTATCGGCCAAAAACTGGGCACCTTGGTTAAAGCCGGATTATTTTACGCCTGGTGGTATCCAAAAAAATGGTTTAGACTGCCAAAATCCTATAAAACCAAACATTTAGACAGCAGAAATAAAAACCATCTGGATTATATTGCTGACACGTCAAAATTATTGGCAAGACGACTGTTTCATACCATGGCAAGATATCAGACCAAACTGGAAAAAGAACAGCTTATTCTGGCCGCTTATGTGGATATCGGAACAGAATTGTTTGCTATGGCATCCAGCTTATCACGTGCAGAATCATTATTAGCCTCAAAAGAAGCCGATAAATCTGTGCTGGATGTAACCGATTTATTCTGCAGAGAATCCAAACGCAAAATCCGCAAACTGTTCGAAAGCATCTGCTGCAATTCCAACAAACTATCCCACAAAGTCAGCCAGCAATTGATGGACGACAAGCTTGATTGGATGATCGACGGAATTATCAAACCTTAGCTCTTGTTTTTTCTACTGATTTAAGATAGATTAGAGCGTGCTTTTTTTGAGGCACGCTCTTTTCTTTGATCCGGTAGCTCAGTCGGTAGAGCACTTGACTTTTAATCAAGTGGCCGTGGGTTCGATTCCCACCCGGATCACCATCCATTTAGCTTCACAATTAATAAATTTCCAAAACAAATACAAATAAATTATCCCTGAAAAAACTCTTCCTCAGGTCGCTTGATAATAATACTGGCATTTTGAATAGTATTTAAAGATTCATGAACATTTTTCACATCTTCTTTTAACAACAATAATTCCCTACTTAAATGAGTAGTTTTTGAAGACAATGTAGCCTCTGTTACTAAATTATGGGTTCGAGTTTCTTCAAGCACTGATTCCAAGATTTGGACTCTTTGTTTAAGCAATTCATATGCAGATACCTCAATAGACTGCTTACGAAGATCTACAAAAGCCTGAATAATTTTTCTATTAATATCAATCGCAACCTTACTTTTTAAAACACTGGAAAGCATCAATATGCCGTATTCATTAAAAGCATGGGGATTATTCGGTGTAAATTTGAGAGAAAAGAGGTGGTCGCAATTTGCGACCACCTCTAATTTTTCGCTATCAGTAAGTTGAAAAAAGAACCCTTCAAAACGATTAATATTACGTTTAACCTGCTCATTTAAATGTTTTGTTTTTATACCATACAGCATAGCCAAGTCACGATCCAACATGACTTTTTCACCTCTAAAACTAAATATCAGGTCTCCAATATTATTAAAGCGGCGAATAATATCTCACCACCCTTTTTTCACACGAGCCTCCCTAACAACCAGTCCTTCATCTAAAACCTTTTGCAGTACAGTTTTTTTCCATTGCCTGGCTATCCCACTTAAAATCAACATACAATCCGGTTTTATGTGTGTTTTTATACGTGACAAACTCTGAAGCAATATCTCGGATTGGAGATTGGCGCATACCACATTTGGGACATCAGACATGTCCTGTAGGACATCCCTTGTTGTTTTTTTGTAGGGTTTCACTCACAAAATCAAAATATTGTTCTTCCTGAAATGACAATGCATATTGCCAATAGCATTCTAGTGTTTGGGCTATCGTCGTTTCTTTCAATAACGCATAATTTGCCGAACACTGGGTGTAGCGGAATTCCTGGATATCAATATTAGCCAGGATTCTTCCACCAACATAAAGCGTTTGAGTGAGAGTCGTATCCCAGATACTTTTGTACCGTGAAGGAGAAAAGGGGTAAACAAAGATGGGGGTTCCTCCTACAGAAATGTGAGCCAAAGGATCTCTTCCAGAAACTGAATAATCCGAGTAGCTTGCTGAATATTGGGTATCTATCTTTGGCAATGCCTCTGCCCATGCGGATTGAATTTCTGTTTTTTGAATATCAAGTTGAAGCGATTGTTTATTTAATAGTTTAGAATTGCTGATAGCTTGTCTAGAAAGGGAATTCAAAACGCCTCCCCATACTGGAGAGAAAGCTCCTAAAATAAAGGTGAAAAGGAACACCAATACCAAAATGAAAAAACCTGTCAGACCGAAAAAAGATAAATTCACTAACTTAGGAGATCGAGAGTGACTCGATAAATGAAGATATTGGGGTTGTTTTGTAGCGGAAAAAAGAAGACCTTTTTCCGGTCTGATGGTAAAAAATAGGGGGAAGCGCATTAATGTGCCTCCGTAATGAGGGTCTCAATTACATTCTGTAATTGCTCACTAGAAACTGGTTTTTTCAAAAAGCAATCCGCACCAAAACGATAGTCCGGATCTTCGATATCCGATTGTTCTGACCATAGCAAAACCGGTAGATCAATCAGCAAATCCTTAACTTCTGTAAGGATTTTTAGTCCATCTATGTTGTCATCATGGTTAACAATCACCAAGGTTGTGGCGGGTGAGTATGCCAAAATTATTTGGACGGATTGTTCTATAGTGAAAAATTGACGGAAGCAATACTTGGCAAGTGATTCTTCGATGTCTCTTTTAAAATTGGGATCCGAATCAATGACAATGATGATGGGTCGTTTTTCGTATGGGTAGGGTTGAATTTTGGACATCATTCTAGTGCTATTTTCCATTTCGTTTTTTGAGGGTACCACTCACACTATGCAAAAAGTATGCCAAGAAATTTCTTGCAATTTTGAGCTCAGAGTTTATTTTGAATTGTCGAAAAAGACTTACTTTCGACATCAAATGACGATATATCGACACATTTTTAGAGTTAGTGTATAGTTGAACATCTATCCAATAAAAATAGCTAATTAACAGTAGAGTTTCTGGAAATATATTAAGGAGAAGTTTGATCAAATCAATCGACACTGCAGATAACCATATGCCTTTTATAGGGCATGCCTATGCTCTTAAAAAAGATGTTTTGGGTTTCTTGGGTTCTCAAACAAGTAAGCATGGAGACCGCTTTGTATACTATGTAGGCATAGAGCCCCACTTATTTCTAAATGATCCTTTAGATGTCGAGTCAGTATTAACTAGTACTTGTTTCGCAAAAACGGGTGCAAGAGCCTATCGCAATTTAAAACTTGTGCTAGGTGAAGGAGTTGCAACCTCAGAGGGAGAAACTTGGAAGCTACAAAGAAAAACTCTTCAACCTGCATTTCATTATTCAAGTATTGAGGCTATGGTAGATCGGATAGTGCTTAAATCATCGCTTTTTTTGGCTAATATGCCTGAGTATGCCATTGATATAAAACAAAAAATGTTAGAGATTACGATGTCAATTATCTCTTCAGTTTTAATGAGTACAGATATTGACAACCACATTAAAAAAACAATTGAAGCATTATCGACTATTCAAATTTGCTTAACAAAACGTATTCTTTATCCCTTAGATATTCCTCTTTGGGTTCCAACACTAACCAATTTATCTTTAAAAAGGGCATTGAACACTTTTGATGAAATTATCCAAGTCATCCTTGCAAATAGGAACTTTTTAGAAGAAGCTCCAAAAGATATGCTGCAGCTACTCATTGAAACCTATGGAAATTCAAATAAATCCCTCATAAAAGATCAAATAATAACCATGTTTATTGCGGGTCATGAGACCACAGCTAATGCTCTTACTTGGGCTCTTTATACTCTGAGTAGAGATTTTGAATTGCAAGAGCAACTTTTCAATGAATACAATGAGTTTAGTCGAGAGTTTGAATATATCACTATAAAAAATATCTCTCGTCTTCCAATCTTAAAGTCTGTTTTTAATGAAACACTAAGACTTTATCCTCCTGTATGGATGATTATTAGATATTGTATACAAGATGTTGACATTAACGGACTAACCATACCAAAGGGAACAACTGTAACAATGTCTCCTTATACTCTTCAGCGAAATCCGAAGATATGGGAAAATCCTGATCAATTTTCATCTATAAGATTCAAAAATCCATTAAGTGATTTTCAAAAAAAATCTTATATTCCGTTTGGTCTTGGGCCTAGACAGTGTATTGGAAAAGATCTTGCACAAATCGAAAGCTTAATTGTATTGAGTAAATTATTGTCGAACTACGTTGTTTTTTCTGAAAACAACACATTGATAGAACCTGAACCAAAGGTTACCCTTCAACCCAAAAAAACAGTTTATCTAAATTTTAAAAGGAGAGCGTAAGGATGTTTAGCCAAAATATTATTTTTGATTTTGATGGAACTATTGCTGATTCGTTAAACAAAGCCGTGGAAGTTTTTAATAGATTAGCACCCCAATTTGGATACAGAACTGTTTCCCAGTCTGAAGTAAAAGCATACCAAGATTTGCCACCAAAAGAGATTATGAAACGTTTAAATATGTCAATGTTATCTCTACCTTTTTTTGCAATAAAAATGAGATCTTCTCTAAAACAAGAAATAAACAAAATTCCTTTGATTTTAGGTATAAAAGAAGCATTAAAAACTTTGTCTGAAAAAAACTGTCAGTTATACATTTTATCATCAAATTCTGAAGAAAATATCAAAGCCTTTTTAAAGCAACATGATATTTTGATGTTCAAAAAAATAGTTTCAGGTTCAAGCGCTTTTGGTAAACATAAGCTTATTAATTCGGTTTTAAAGAGTCAAAATATCCAAAAAAATAACGTGATTTATATTGGAGATGAAGTTCGGGACATTACTGCAGCTCGCAAAGCAGAAATAAAAATTGGGTCTGTCACTTGGGGGTTTAATAGCAAAAAAGTGTTATCTGAACATTCTCCTGATTTTTTATTCAGTTCACCTGAAGAATTATGCAAAAATTTGGCTAATTGAATCAGACAGGCACACCTAAATGCCCATTTACTTTAGTATCTTATTTTACAAATTATTGGTGTCCCTTACAGGAATCTATATTGGAGTCTTGGTACTTAAAAACCAGCCTAAAAATCATCTAAACCAACTTTTTTTTATTTTTTGTTGTATATGCTCAATATCAAATTTTTTTCAGGTGTTTTTTGAATGGTTTTTGATTATTACTGGGACTTTTTCAAAAACAGCAGTTTTTCTGCAACTGGCACTTGCATCCTTTGGAGCAACATTGGCAGTTCATGTTTCGATGGCATATCCGACTTATCCTAAATGGTGGAAAAAAAGATGGTTTGTTGTTATGTATTTACCCCCTCTTTTTTTTTCTTATCAAGCGTATCATCAAAAATACTTTACGAATATCAGAGTCGTAAGTGAAGGCATTCTCAAAGAACGTACACTGTTTTACCTTCTTTTTATTCTTTATGGGGCATTATGTGTCATATTATCTACGAGCATTCCACTTATTAAGTATCTCAAAACAAAAAATCTGCTTATAAAAAAACAGATAAAAACATTATTTATAGGCTCTTTTGTTGGAGGATCAATTATAGTTTTAGATTTAATATTAGCGTATAAAAATATTCTGGCACATCTTTCGATCCTAGGTTTTTTTGTTTTCTTATGTTTTTCAGCTTACTCAATAGGACGTTTTCGAGCTTTTGATATCAAAACCGCTTTCCACTACTCTTTTTTTTGGTTTATATCAAGAGTGATTATTTTATTGCCAATTATATTGTGTCCACTTTTAGTTCATTTTTTTATACCTAAAATAGAAACTCTATTTTTAGTTATACTATCGGTCTATGGATTTTTCAGTGCAATGTACGTGTTTTTCTTTAAACGAGCCTTTTTAACTAAAATGGATACATTATTCTTAAAAAGAAGATTTGCACTTGAAAAAGCCAATATTCAATTTTCAGAAGTGCTTTATAGAATTAGAAAAATTGATGAATTAGCTGATCTAATATTTAAAACAATAAAACAAAACCTTTTTTCAAAAGAAGTGTTTTTTCTTATTCCTGATACTAAAAAAGAACAAAACTGGTTTGATATGCTTTCGTCAGAAAACGTTGAGCATTCTTCAACTATTTGTATGAGGATAGATTTAATCAAAAACGGAATAGCTACTCTTGGTAGTAGTAAAACATTTATTTTTGATAAAAATAAACCTTCAACCCTTTTTGAAAATGAAGTAATCCCGGAGGAATTAAATTCTTTTGATATTAAGCTTATGCAAGTCATTACGTCAGAAACAGACGAAATTTTAGGCATTCTGTTTCTATCAGAAAAAAAGGACTTTAAACCTTATTTAGGGTATGAAATTGAATTCATTTCTGCCCTATCCAAAGCAACATCTATGGGATTAAGTGGTATTTATTTTCATCAAAAAAATCAAGAATTAACCCAAGCAAAAACGTTCTTAAAAGATGCTTTGGATGGTATTTCCCATGAACTAAAAACAGCCTTTTATTCTACTTCAGGAATAAAAGAACTTGTTTTAAAAGGAGGTATAAAGGGAGAAAATGATTTAAAACAACTTTATTTGGATACCGTAAGCTTTAGTGAATACATTTTTCATATGGTTAGAAATTATGGTTTATCTGAACAGATTGAAGTTGGAAATATATCTCTGTCCAAAACAGATTTTAAAATAGGTGATCCAGTTTTAATGGCCATCAAATTGAATGACTTTTACCAGAAAGATAAAAATATTCAGATTGTTACAGGAGGAGATCTGGATATCCAATTAAATGCTGACAAAGAAAAGCTCACCGTGGTTATTTCTAACCTTATAAATAATGCTATTAAATATTCCCCAAAAAATACTTGTGTAGAAGTTCTTTGGAATGTTCAAGATGAGAGTATTTTGATGAGTATTTTAGATCTAGGATATGGAATCCCTAAAGAAAGATTGAACGTAATCTTTGACAAACTAACCAACCAAAAAGTTGAAAGAGGGAATAATTACTTTTCCTTGGGGTTTGGGTTATCAGTGGCAAGATCTCTGATTAAATTACACGGTGGGGACATTTTTGTTGAAAGTGAGGTTGGAGCAGGTACAAAGGTTACTCTTAAAATTCCGTTATGAATGAAAAAAAAAGCATTTTGATTGTTGATGATCATCCTTTAGCTAGAAAACATCTCAAATTGGTTCTAAGTAAAGATTTTAATATTCTTGAGGCTGTAGATTCTAAAGAGTGCAAAGAGATTTTGAATAAAAATCGTGTAGACCTTGTGATATTAGATTTGTTTTTACCAGACGTAAACGAGTTTGAGCTTTTGGAATTTATCAAATCAGTTTATACCACTACACCCGTTGTTATGGTCACGTCATCAGATCGAGTTCAGCCTGCTGTACAAGCTCTAAGAATAGGTGCCTCAGATTATATTCTTAAAAGTGAGATATCTACTTCACCTGAAAGAATTTTGGTTTCGATACAACATCATTTACTAGTTCAAGATTTAAAAAAAACAAATCAAGCGTTGCTGGAAGAAAGAAAAAGTATTCATGCTCAATTTTTAATTCCCAAAGGGACGATTTATGAGCAGATATATGAAAAAGCATTAAAGGTGGTAAATGCTGGACTTTCATTGATGATACTGGGTGAAACTGGGATGGGAAAAGATATCTTATCAAAATATATTCATCAAAATCTTTTTCCAGAAAAACCGTTTATTCCCATTGATTGTGGAGCAATTTGCCATTCTATTTCTGAGGCCGAATTATTTGGTTATGAATCTGGAGCTTTCACAGATGCAAAACAAACTAAACAAGGAAAAATCGAGCTAGCAGACAAAGGGCTTCTTTTTTTAGATGAACTAGGAAATATGAGTATGGATATTCAGGCAAAGTTTCTTAGAGTTATTGAAGAAAAAACTGTTTTTAGACTTGGAGCTTCTAAATCTATTTCTGTTGCATTTAATGTGATTAGTGCTACCAATAAAGATTTAAAAACGGCTATAAAAAAGGGAGAGTTCCGCGAAGATTTGTACTACCGGTTAAACCAATTTGAAATAACTCTCCCACCCATCAGAGAATATCCAAATGCACTTGAGCAATGGATAGATCATTTTGTTTGTATCTATTCTCAAAAATACGGTGTAAATTGTTCTCTCCCTGATGATTTGATGACATACTGGATGGACTATTCTTGGCCTGGAAATTTAAGAGAACTTAAAAGCGAAGTTCAACGAACTATTTTTAGATATAGTATTGGCGAAGACCTAAGACCTATAGTATCCTTTCCTCAGCTTGTTTCCGAGGAAAAATACCCTGTCAACTTAAAAGAAGCAGAGAAACAAATTTTTATTGACAGGCTTACAGCAGCACTAGAAAAAACCCAATACAACGTATCCAAAGCCAGTAAACTACTGGGTATCCCAAGAACAACATTAATTAGCCGTATGGATAGATATGATATCAGCCTTCAGACTCTGATTAAATCTTCTGGCTAAAATATTATTTTGAGGGGAAGTTATCATGGGAATTTTGAAAAAAAGAATTGGAATAATCACTCTAGGCATTTTTTTTACATTATGTTCTATATCGTTTGCAACTGTAAAAACTTTGCAAAAAGGAGCCTGGATGTTTGGAACTAATTTAGAAACTGGAACTGTATCAAGAATAGGTGTGGAGACAATCAATTCAGATGGTTCAGGACAGGGAGATGCTCACTTTGTAAATATTTCAGATTTTACAGCTAAATATGTATCTTCTTTACAACCTTTAATTCAAGCAACATTGATAAATGGAAATACAAAAATTGCTGATTCAGCTTCTGACTTTTCTATAAATTATGATGTTGCTTATGGGATAACGGATCAACTATCAGTTTTGGTGGATATTCCTTACAGGTCCAGAAAATTATCTTACTCACAAGGATATATTAGTGCGATTACAACTATAAAAACTTTAGCAGGGTTAGGCAGTATACCAGGAAAGACCTCTAATGATTTTATTATTCCCCCTAAACAAGCTAGTGGTGAAGGAATCGGAGATATTACTGTAGCGTTCAAATACAGAATTAATGAAAACCTTGCGTTTGCAGGTGCATATCGTGGAGGATTTTTGAAAATTGGAAAAGATCCTTCAGAAGTTACTTCAAAATCAGATAATTTTGAAGAGCTTCCAACAGGTTCTGGAGCAGATAAGTACTCATTAAAGCTTTACTACGACTGCGTTCTACCTTTTTCCACCCTTCAATTTACGGGAAGTTATAACCTTTATTCAGAAAGGAAGGAAGGCTATTTAGATAATAATTTTCAAGTGAAGGATGGTGATGAAGCCTCTTTGGATGTTTACTCAGAGTACCCACTGTTGAAAGATGTATTAATAACCTTAGGCTTGAGTTATCGATTTGCTTTTGAGGATAAAAAATACAATTCTTCTACAGGTAAATGGGAAACTATTTCTTCATCAGGAGTTTCTGCGTTACTAGGAGAATCTGTATTTTCGTATAAACCAGATAAAGGGATAGAGTTTTGGGGATCTGTTCAATTTCCGATTACCAGTCAAGCCTCTTTAGGAGTTTATGATTTCCCTGGTCGTTTAGACACCTCAGGAATAATTCGTTTAGGAACAAAAATTTATTGGCTTTAGAACTCTCAAGGATAAGAAGGGCTTGTAATCATCACCATCAAACTTCTCATCAAATTCTTCAGAGCTTATCTTTTCCATAACAATACACCTCCTTTTTTCTGGACTATTTCACCACCCACAAACAATCCCACACCACCCTTTTTTCACTCGAGATTCCTTAACAACCAATCCCTCATCTAAAACTTTTTGCAGTACAGTTTTTTTCCATTGCCTGGCTATGCCACTTAAAATCAATACCCCATCCGGTTTTATATGTGTTTTTATGCGGGACAGACTCTGAAGCAATATCTCTGACTGAAGATTGGCGCACACCACATCCCAATGTTGTTTTGGAACATCAGCCATATCTTGTAAGACATCGCCCTGTGTAATCTTTATTTCAGCATCGTTTAAAGCCATATTTTGCCTTGATCGTTCTACTGACACTAAATCATTATCAACACCTAAAATCTCGTTTATGGCCAAATAAGAGGCGTATATGGATAAAATTCCGGAGCCTGTGCCAATGTCTAAAAACGATTTGGTTTTTGATGTGGTGTATTTTTTTAAAAACTCCGCGCAGAGTTGTGTGGTGGGATGAGCACCATCACCAAAAGCACCTCGGGGATCCAGGCGGATGACGAGGCCTTTTCTCTTCAACAGTTTTGTCGAATAAATCGATTGAATCCACACACCGGGGATCAGCTTATAAAAATCCATGGCCTGTTCGTGCTGATACTGCCAGGATGACTCTAAAAGCTTGTGAGGAGCCTCAGAAAATCCAACCGCTTTAAACCAGGATTTGGAGTCTGACAGGAGGCTTAAAACAGCCACACCTTCTTCATAGGAAACCGATACGGAAGACGCTCCCAGTTCTAAATAGAAATCGGAGAGTTCTTCGGCTTTTTTCGGTGATACAGATACAAATAAACGGTACATGGCTTTTGCCAGTATATAGAAAACTTTGTAGAATAGTCGAATGACAAATCAAAAAGATGAGCGCTTGAACATTTATACGGAACGGGTCATTTTTTGGCTGGATCAGCATCAGTATTCAAAACAGCATTGGGCAACCGTGGCTTCGGAGTACCTGGAGCAGGAAAACGGGAATATGGAACAGGCGGTATTACGCTTGTCTGAAGGGTTAAAAGGGTTTCACAAAACGTTTAGAGATGCGGTGATTAAACAGGATAACGTACTACACGACTTCATCAGCATGTGCCTGGAAGATGTGGATTGGTTAACTGTGGCTAAAACCCGGTTTCTAAATTTGAGCTTGGAGTAAGCTTATGCTTATTCGCCTTTTTCAAAGTAGAAGCGCTTATTAACACCTAAACCTTCTTTATAAAGTCTTAGGGCAATTCTGGTGGTTCCGGAATCAAGTCTGCAACAGGCAAGCTCGAAATTATTTAACTCTTCCAGATATTTTTCCAGTAACGCTTTATCAAACACATAGGTTGTGCGACGTTCGCGTTTTTTTGGTTTTTCCACAATAGGCTTACCCATGTAAGGGCCAATGTACAATTTATATTTTAAAATAGCTTTATGTTTAATGAGTTTTAAACGCAGTGTAACAGGATCTAAATTTAGATCTTTACAGGCTTTTGAAAAACTTTGTCGGGCATTAATTTTTTCCAGTAAAAAATCGAGTTCTTCTTTAGAAAAACCTTCTTTTTGTTTAACGTCTTCCATTGTCAGTAGTTTAGCCATGAAAAAGCCTCCAAAGAAAATAAAACTATAAAATAAATTGAGTTTTTTGTTAGATGTTTTGACCGAAAAGCCAGTCGATTTTTAGTTTAGACGGAATATAATGTTAACGCAAGCCTCTATTTTTTTGTTGAGAACAAAAATAGTGAAAATCCTGCCGCCAAAGCTGCAAAAAAAGCACCCCATAAAAAGGCCATGTGATAGCCATTATTTAAAGCATCCAGAACAGGAAGTCCAAAGTGTTGATGTTTAGACGTCACATAGGCTGAGATACTGGCTAAAAGCGCTAATCCAACCGAACCGCCAAACATAAACGCAGTATTTACAATGCCCGAGGCTACCCCGGCATCTTCTTGAGACACGTCTTTCATAGCCATTAACAATAGCGGATTAAAGGCAACACCTCCGCCGAAGCCAATCAACAACATGCTGGGTAAAATATGTAGCAAAAACTGTCCGTTTACAGGGGCGAGCGAAAACAAAAACAAGCCAAGACTTGCGCAAAATAATCCAAAAGCCAAAACCCGTGTTGAACCGTATTTCAAAACAAGTTTCGCCGAAATCCCAATGGAACACAATGACATGATAATGTTAGCCGGCAAAAACGCCATACCCACCTGAAACGGTGAATAATGCAAGATAAACTGCAAATACAACGCAGAGATAAAGAACCAGGCAAACATGGCCGCAGCCCACATCATGGCAACAAGATTTGCTACGGCTACATTGCGGATGGAAAACAAACGCAGCGGAACCAAAGGCGATTTTGCTTTGGATTCTACAAAGAGAAACGCAGCCATCAATACTGCAGATAATCCCGTTAACCCAAGAGTCTGAGCCGTCATCCAGCCCACAATATTTCCGTTAACAATGGCGTAAACCAAAACCATAATGGAAGAGGTTACAAGAATGGAGCCTAAAATATCCAAAGACACATGGTGTCCTTTTAAACGGTCTTTAGGCAGGTAAAAAAGGGTTAGTGCCACTACAAAAATCCCAACAGGAATATTGACAAGAAAAATCCAGTTCCAACTTAATAAGTTTGTGATTAATCCACCAAGGAAAACACCAACGGCTCCGCCACCGGCCGCTACAAAACCAAAGACACCCATGGCTTTTGCACGTTCAGTTTCATCATCAAACAACGTAATAATTAAGGATAAGGCTACAGCTGAAACAATCGCGCCTCCGATTCCCTGTAACGCTCGGGTAGCCACTAAAAGTTCCTGAGAACCTGAAAGTCCACAACCAAGAGACGCAAGGGTAAATAAAACGATACCGGTTAAAAACAATTTTCGATGGCCAAACAAATCACCTAAACGACCACCCAGTAGTAAAAAACCGCCAAAAGTAAGCATATAGGCATTGATCACCCATACCAGTCCGGTTTCAGTAAAATTCAGGCTGGCACGAATAGAAGGCAAGGCTACATTGACGATGGTTGTATCCAACACAATCATCAGATCGCCGAGACATAAAATAAGTAAGGCCAGCCATTTATTTTGTTTCAGCATTACACTTCTTCAAGACCCACACGGATAACGGTTTGGATTTTCTTAACAACAGGTAGGGATTTTAACTCTTCAAGGGCATCCTGCATGAAGGCTTCTTTTACTTTATGGGTAACGATGACGATTTCAGCATCAGAAGAGGTGCTGTCTTTTTGGATGATTTTTGAAAGACTTACTTCATTTTCACCTAGAACCGTTGTGATTTTTGACATGGTTCCGCAAGAATCGGTAACCATCATCCGGATATAAAACTGTGAGTAGGTGTCGCCGATGGAAATCAGGGAAATAGGCATAAGTTCGTCTTCAAGGTTGCGTTTGGTTACGTAAAGCTGATTATCTGCGCCGGTGATCACATTGTGTGCCTGGCCGTCTTTGTCTTTTTTAACGTCGAGGTGGGTATCAAAGGCGATGTCGATAATATCCGATACAACAGCCGATCCTGTCGGAGATCCCCCGGCACCACGTCCAGATAACATAGATTCACCCACAGCGTCGCCTACGATAAACACGGCATTCAACTCGTTGCGTACCGCCGCCAATGGATGTGTAGATGGAATCATGGTCGGATGAACTTTAAACGACATTTTGTTATCACCCACACAGTATCCAATAGCCAGAAGCTTGATCACATAGCCCAGTTCTTTTGCGTAAATAATGTCTTTCAGGGAAATATTTTCGATACCTTCGTAGTATAAATCGCCAATTTGAACATCGGCTTTAAAGGCTACTGCCGCCAGAATGGTGAGTTTGTAAGCCGTATCGAGTCCAGAAATATCCATGGCCGGATCAGCTTCGGCAAAACCCAGTTTTTGGGCTTCTTTTAAGGCATCGGAAAACTCTTTGCGCTGTTCATCAATTTGGGTAAGGATGTAGTTTGTGGTACCGTTTACAATCCCATATAAGGATTTAATTTTATTGGCTGCAAAACCCACTTTTAATGAGCGGATTAACGGAATGCCGCCGCCAACTGAGGCCTCAAAATAAATATCCACTTTATTCTTTTTAGCAAGATCAAAAAATTCTTTTTTATGCTTGGATACAACCTCTTTATTAGCGGTTACTACAAATTTACCGGATTTTAAGGCTTTTACAATGTAGTCGTAGGCAGGATATTCGCCACCCATCGCCTCTACAACAATCTGGATATCCGGATCGTTTAATACGTCATCAGGGTTAGTGGATAATTTGATTCCAGGCATTTTCAAACTGCGGTTTTTGGCAGAATCTTTTACAACAATGGTTTTAACCTGCAGCTTTTTTCCTGTACGTTTTTCAAGCATGGCCGCGTGATGAACCAGAATATTCAGAACACCTGTTCCAACATTTCCTAAACCTAATAATCCGATATGAACACTTTTCTTACTCATAATGATTCTCCTTAAACGACGTCTCTCGGTTTTTTCTCTCCAGATGAGGATGTAACAATACCTTTTTCCTGCAGCTCATCCATTAAACGGGCAGCCCGGTTGTAGCCAATTCTCAATTTACGCTGCAAATACGATGTGGACGCATACCTAGTATTTAACACAATCTCCTTAGCTTGTTCAAACAATTCGTCTTCCGAATCCGCCGATCCGCCTTTTTCTGATGTCGGTAACGGCTCTACACTCATGACTTCGTTTGAATAATTTGGCCCGCCCTGACTTTTAATAAAACTTACAACCTGTTTCACTTCTTTTTCGTTTACAAAAATACCTTGAACACGTTTAGGCTTAAAGGATCCTACCGGTGAATACAACATGTCCCCTTTTCCAAGCAGCTTTTCGGCACCTGGCATATCCAGAATGGTTCTGGAATCAATTTGAGATTGAAGGAAAAACGAAATTCTGGACGGTACATTTGCCTTGATTAGACCCGTAATAACATTAACACTTGGACGCTGAGTGGCAATTACCAAATGAATACCCGTCGCACGAGACATTTGCGCAAGTCGGCAAATCGTATTTTCAACATCCTGCGAGGCCACCATCATCAAATCGGCAAGCTCATCAATAATAACTACGATAAACGGAATCTTTTCTTCAACTTTCTGATTATAGCCGCTAATATCCTTCACCCCAATTTTTGAAAACTCCTCGTATCGACGTTCCATTTCAAGCAAGGCCCATTGTTTCAACGTAGCCGCCGCTTTATTCGGATTCGTCACCACCGGAGCAATTAAATGTGGAATACCTTCATATAAACTAAGTTCCACTTTTTTAGGATCAATCATTAAAAATTTCACTTCATCAGGAGTCGCACGTAATAGAATAGAGAGAATAATACTGTTCACACACACACTTTTTCCCGACCCTGTAGCCCCGGCAATCAGAACGTGAGGCATTTTCGCCAGATCCATAAAAATGGATTCACCCGTAATGGTAAGGCCCATGGAACATAATAATTTGGAAGGATGAGAGAAAAAATCACCCTGATCGATAAGATGGCGAATCACCACAGTTTGAATATCGGTATTGGGAACCTCGATGCCAATCAAGGCTTTTCCTGGAATAGGTGCTTCAATGCGAACATCCGGCACTGATAATTTTAAGGCGATATCTTTATTTAAGGCTGTAATTTTACTGATTTTTACGCCAACACCGGGTTGAAGTTCATATCGCGTTACCGATGGGCCAGGCGTAATATTTACAACAGTCGCCTCTACCTGAAAACTGGCAAGCGCTTCTTCCAGAATCTTGGCGTTTTCCTGACGTTTTTGACGTAAAGCTTTTGTATCCTGTGTCTGCAAAGGTTTAGGCGGTTCCAACAACTCCAAAGGTGGTAACACATAGGTTCCCGAAACCCTGTCTTCCATCGGTTTCGTCCACACCGGAGCTTCCGGAGCCTGAGGTGCAGGTTCATCAGGTTCATCATCCAACGCCTCATCAAGAGGTTCTTCTTCAGGCAATTTATCGTCGTCTTTTATAAAGGATTCTCTTGGCAGCTCATCCGCCACAAGCCATGAGGACAGGCCTTTATCCACTTTTTTGGGTTTCTCAACTCTCTGAACAGGAACAGTTTTATAAAACAACATGGTTTTAAGACGTTGAAATAAAGACTCTTTACGTTGTTTTGATTTTTGAGGAACCTTTTCATCGGCTTTATCAATAGATGAAAACAGCATAGAAAAAATAGATTTAATGGAAAAGCTAAACAGCAAAATCAAAGCCACCCAAAAGGTTCCTATCAAAATAATCCAGGCGCCTTTGTATCCAAATGCAGATTCCAGCAACCACCCTATCCCCTTACCAATCCAGCCGCCGCTTTTTTCGGACTCTTCCTTGTGTAATAAGTATAGGCCAACCAGTGTGGATACAAACGCAAACGAAGAGGCCGTCAACGCATGTTTAACACGAATAGAGGAAAAAAAGATGGATAAAGCTGCTGCACCAAAAAACAGAGGCAAAACAGCCACACCTTTACCAAAGGTAATGGCAAACAACACTTCAACAATCCAATGACCAAACCAGCCGGTTGAGTGTGGAAACTGCTGGGTAATCGCCACAAATACGGCTGCACATATTAAAGAAACGGCCCATATTTCACGTAAAATCCAAGACCAGTCTGCTGGTTTTCGTTTAAAGGCCGCCATGGTTACAGTTTTTCAGGTAAAAGGACTTTATCTCCGGGCTGAAACCCATATTTTTTTGCAAGCCCACCGTTAATTTCCAACACATATTTTGCAGGAGCTTTCGGATCTATAATACTTTTATCATGAGGCTGGGCCTCGGATTTAATATACACAATACGTTTATCTTCGCTGATCCAGATCATATCCAATGGAATATAGGTATCTTTCATCCAAAACAGATGGATTCCAGTAACCTCAAAAACAAACAACATGCCTTTGTTTTGATCCATACTCTGTTTGAACATGAGGCCACGTTCCTGCTCGGTTTTCGTTTTGGCCAGCTCTACATAAAAAGTAGAATTTCTTATTTTTACAGGCTTAGCTGGAGCCGCAATTTCCCGGCCGAACACATCCGTATTAAAAAGAAAAAATCCTCCCGTCAGAAACAGGAGGATTAAAAGAAAAGAACGTTTTAAATAAGGCTTAAACAAGACTTTTGTTAAGCGCTACTGCCAAACGAGATTTTTTTCTTGCAGCAGTTTTTTTGTGGATGATGCCTTTTCCAGATGTTTTATCGATAATTCTTAGTGCATCTGAAACAACCTGCTGTCTGTTTTCTGCTTTAGCTTCGATTGCTTCCAAAGCTTTACGTACAAAAGTTTTCATGCGAGATTTAAAATGCACGTTTCTTGTACGGTTTCTTAAGTTAATAAGAATATTTTTTTTAGCTGATTTGTTATTAGCCATTTTTGTAGAAATCCCTTCCAAACGCCGTCAATTAAAATTTGACACAATAAAACGTCCGATGTTAGTTTTACGTGTATTATCCTAAAGTGAGGTTAAACTGTCAATAAAATGTCTATACTGGACTGGTTTGCTCAAAAAGAAAAGAAAGAAAAAACACTTCCAGCCTCGGAAAGATTAAATATTCCAGGCAATGTGTGGAATAAATGTCCGAAATGTTCGGAGGTTTTATTCTTAAAAGATCTCGAAATTAATTTTAAAGTATGTCCGAAATGCCAACATCATTTCAGACTTAGCCCTTTGGAACGCATACAATATATATGTGATAAAGGCAGCTTTGTTGAAAGTCATGCCCTTGTTGAAGGAACAGACTTTTTAGAATTTGAAGACACAGAAAAATACGCAGAGCGTTTGAAAAAAGCCCAGAAAAAAACCAATCAAAAAGATGCGGTTATTACCGGAAAAGCCTGTATTAAAAAGCTTCCTGTAAACATCGGTATTATGGATTTTGGATTTTTAGGTGGCTCGATGGGCTCTGTTGTTGGCGAAAAGCTGACGCGTTTAATCGAAGATGGCTGTGCCAATAAATACCCGGTTATTATTTTTACCTCTTCTGGTGGTGCCAGAATGCAGGAAGGGATTATGAGTCTGATGCAGATGGCCAAAACAAGTGCGGCTTTGCAGAAACTTGAAGAAGTACATGTACCGTATATTTCTGTACTGTGCGACCCTACAACGGGTGGAACATCCGCAAGTTTTGCCATGCTGGGCGATTTAAATTTGGCCGAACCCGATGCCCTGATTTCCTTTGCCGGACCACGGGTTATCGAACAAACCATTCGTCAAAAACTGCCTAAAGGCTTTCAACGTTCAGAATTTTTACAGGATCACGGCATGGTGGATCTGGTTGTTCACCGGAAAGATCTTCGCCTGACCTTGTACGATTGTATCCGTATTTTGAATCCGAATGGGGAGGAGTCCTAATGAAGCGTTTAGATTTTGAAACCCCTCTTGTAGAGCTTTACGACAAAATTGACGAACTTAAAAAACTATCAGAAGCCGGCGATATTGATATTGAAGAAGAAATTACAAAAATAGAAAATAGAGCCGAGTCTCTTAAAAAAGAAATTTATTGCAACCTGGCCCCTAATCAAATTATTCAGATTTCCAGACATCCAAACCGTCCGGACAGTTTAAGTCTTGCCCAACTGATTTTAGATACTTTTATTGAAATTCATGGAGATAGAAACTTTGGAGACGACCCAGCTATTACGGCTGGAATCGGGATGCTAAAACAAACACGGGTTGCCGTTATCGGTCATCAAAAAGGTCACGATACAAAAGAAAATATCAAACGCAACTTTGGGATGCCAAACCCAGAAGGCTATAGAAAAGCACTTCGGGTTATGAAAATGGCAGATAAATTCAATATGCCAATTATCACGTTTATCGATACGCCTGGAGCTTACCCCGGTCTGGAAGCTGAGGAACGTGGACAGGCAGAAGCCATTGCCAGAAACCTGAAAGAAATGATGGGACTTCGTGTACCGGTTATTACCTTCGTTATCGGCGAAGGTGGTTCAGGCGGAGCGTTGGGCATTGGGGTATCTAACAAGATCTACATGCTTGAGTACGGAGTTTATTCGGTAATTTCTCCTGAGGGGTGTGCGTCTATCCTGTTTAGAGATGCCAAACATGCGCCTCGAGCAGCTGAGAGCTTAAAAATCACAGCCAAAGACATCGTTAATCTGGGTATTGCCAACGGCATTGTGAAAGAACCGCTTGGTGGCGCTCATCATAATTGGAAAGAAACTGCTGAAAGCATTAAAAAAGTCATCTGCAAAGATATTAATGCCTATAAAAAAACATCTGAAACCGACATCAAAAACGAGCGATATGAAAAATTCCGTAACATGGGATATTTTATTGAAAACAAGTAATACGATTGTGAATGTTAATTTCTTAGGATATGATAGGCTTTAATTATGTCAGTTAGATTAACGCCTTCTTCGCAAGACTGGGACAGCGCAAAAAAACAATCAGCCAAGGCGTCTGATTTAACATCGATTGTATTTGATATAGAGAAAAAACGGGTTGAAGTAAAACGTGGCCAGATCCAAAAAATTGCCATGGGACTTTCGGAAATAGCATACTCTATTGGTCAGACTAACGATCAGCAAAAAATGGCAGATCTTTTGGGCGAAGACATTTGGGAAGCCCTTAAAAAAGTAAAAAAACGTCAAGAAGACAAACGCAAAAAGAAACGCAACTCGTAAATGGCTGATGTACATTCGTTTGATATAGCCTCTAAAATTGATCTTCAAGAGCTTGATAACGCGATTAACCAAACGTTAAAAGAAGTGGGTACACGCTATGATCTTAAAGATTCCAACAGTGTGCTTGAATTCAAAAAAGCAGATCAATCGTTGTTTTTATCGGCGGCCGATGACTATAAATTAAAAGCCCTACTGGAAATTTTCAAACAAAAACTGGTTAAACGAAACATCTCTCCAAAAGCCTTAGACGAAGGTGACATTGAATCTGGCTCAGGTACAACCGCTAAACTGACCATTAAACTTCAGCAAGGCATCCCCTCAGATAAAGCCAAAGAGATTGTTAAAGATGTAAAGGCCTACAACAAAAACGTACAATCCCAAATTCAAGGGGATCAGGTACGGATGTCTTCCAAAAAAATCGATGAACTGCAAAGTGTCATAAGCTTTTTGAAAGAAAAAGACTATAACATCCACATGCAGTTTATTAACTTCAGATAACTCTTAAATTAAAACCTCTATAACAGTCGTGCGATGTTCAGTTAATGCCGTTTCAATAGTTTGTTTTAAAGCAGAAACGTGCGTTACGCTTGTGTAGTTTAGTTTAAACTGCTCGACAGCCTGTTTGAATGTATGCTGATGTTCCAATACAAAATAGGAGCCAAGTTCGGGCTGGGAAGACACAGGAAGCGTTGAAAAAATCTGGCCGCCTTTATTGTTCATCACAATCACAATCACTGGTTTTTTAAGCTCAGAAAACAAAGACAAGGCATTCAAATCATGTAAAAAGGCCATATCGCCGACAACAGCTACAACAGGCTCTTCATCGGTATAAGCAACACCGGCAACCGAGGATAAAATACCATCAATACCACTGGCTCCTCGATTTACAACGATTTGCAGAGTCGTTTCCTCCAAAACATCGTGCATGATTCGAACGGGTAAGCTATTTGAGAGAAATAAATAACCCGTTTGAGGCAAACAGCCAGATAAAACATGTAAAAAATGCCACTCTTTGCGTGATGGATCCAATATCCAGGTTTGTTTCAATGACTCAAAAGCATCGGCCCCGGCTTTATGACAAGAAGCATGAAGGTTGTTATCGGCCCATCGTTTGATGTAAAAATCATCTAAAACAGTGTCTCCAAAAAGTGTAAGGCCCGGTAGAAAAGACGGGTTATTCATCTCAAAAACAGTTTGAAAATGAATATAAGACCTTGAAACAGCATACCTTGAAACAGCCTGCTGCAGTATTTTTGAAACAAAGGGACCTCCAAAATGAAGGACAACATCGCAACTATCCAGATGGGTTGTGTTTAAGACAGAGGGATGAAGGTGATGCTTGCATCGAATTTGGGATGAAATATCTGAAAAAATCAGTAACGTTGGATACTGATTCAATAAACTTTTTAAGCTATCAGCCTCATTTTTAGACAATTGACCCAGAAAAATGACAGGATTTTTAAAGCTTTTCAAAAGATGATGGCACTCCTGAGACCAGGGCTGGTAATCGTGAAAAGGAGCTGCCGAACCGGTAATGGAAGAAATGGGATCGGTAGAAAACAAAGGCTCACGGAACGGAGCATTGATATGAACAGGACCACGGTTATATCGGGCAGAGGCTACAGCAAAATCGATAGAAGACAGCCAAAATTCGGAGGGGACAGTATCATCGGGACAGGGCCATTGGATAGATTCTACGGGATAGTGTGAAAAAATGTGTTGTTGCAGGATGGTTTGATTAGCACCGGTTTCCAGAAGTTCAGGAGGACGATCGGCCGTGAGAATCAGTAAAGGGATATGGGATTTTTTTGCTTCGATAACAGCTGGTAAAAGATTAGCCACAGCTGTGCCTGATGTTGTGATGATAACAACCGGAGTTGCTGTGGTTTTAGACAGATTTAAGGCAAAAAAACCAAGGCCTCTTTCATCAATATGAGTATGGCAGCGTAGTTGCTTTTGTCTCACAGCAGCCAACACAAGAGCAGTGGAACGGGATCCAGGCGCAATACACACGTCCTTTATCCCCAATCTAATACATTCCTGAAAAATCAGTGTTGCAACAAAAAGATTATCAGAACCCGTTTTCATAACCTAATAATGCAAAAAACGGATACAGTTTTGTTTCCAGTTCGTTCCATTCCGTTTCCCAGTGTGAATCCTGGGTTATGCCTGCTCCTGAAAAAAACGATACTGTATTTTTCTCACACAATGCCGAGCGGATGGCCACGGCAAAAGCCACGTTGTCTTTTTGGACACAGCCTACAATTCCAGAATACCAACCTCTATCAAACGGTTCTATAACAGAAATTACAGAGGTAGCCTCGTCTACAGGATAGCCTGAAACAGCAGGTGTAGGATAGAGTGCCTGCAATACCTGAACATCATCAACAGTGGATTTCAGTATGCCTTTTATTTCCCTGTACAAATGAGATAACGTTGGTAAATCCATGCGGTTTAAGGTGTCATCGTGTAATTCGGTACAGAGAGGTTTTAAGGCTTCTGAAATCATATGGGCAACCCAGTGATGTTCATCGAGATCTTTACTACTTTGTAAGAGGGACTCTTTTTCTTCAGCCGATTTTGTTCCAGCTACCGCCTCGGAAATCAGATCCCGATGGTCACGTTTATATAACCATTCCGGCGTCGATCCCACAAAACTTTGAGTGGGGCTGACCTGGAAAATAAATTGGCTTTGATTCGCCGAAAAGCCCTGTTTATCATAGTTCCATAATAATTGGGCAGGATCTATTATGCTGTCTAACTGTAACGTCGTTTTACGCGCAAGAACCACTTTTTTGTAGGCTTCGTTATGAATCGCCGAACGAACGGTTTCAATATGGCGGCGCCAATCCTCTTTGTGGGGAGAGTCGTCTCGGGTAATCGTGAACCCTGATACATCTGGAATAGGAAAACTTTCAAAACGCAGCTGCTCGAGCTGGCTAAAAATAAGGGTTTTAAACTGATCAAAAGACAAATGACTTTTTTGTACCAGATGACAGGAAAAATAGGTTTGTCCGTTTCTAAAACTCAATTCAAACAAGGGTAAAACAAACCGATAATAGCCAAACCGCTTCCAGTCATCAGAAGGTAAGCGATGACCTGGGAATCTAAATCCGCCGATATAAGCCGCATGCTCAACTGTCTCAAGACGTTTAACGATATCATGTAACGGCTCTTCATCCTGTGCAGGAAAACTACTGAACAGACAATCGGCAATACCAAGCCCGGCACGATACGTTGTAGATTGTTTGGGCTTCCACCATAACCGTTCCAACTGAGGATTGGCATATAACCAGCCTAACGGATCTTTATCAGGGATTGGAATTTCAATACGATGAATACCTGTAAAGGACGGATTTTCAGCAAAAAAAGACTGTAACGCAGACCCAAGCTGCTCTTTATACGTCATTATTTAAACCCATGATACAAAGTCGCTACTCCCAATGAAAAAACTGTCCATTTAATTTGTTTAAAGCCAGCATCATTCATTTGTGAGGCAAACTCTTCCCCAAAAGGAAATTCTTCCACCGTTCTGTTCAAATAAATATACGGTTGTTTGTCTCCGGATAAAACACCACCAATCCAAGGCAGAATATACCGAAAATAAATCAGATACGATTCTCTTATAATCGGATGATGCGGCATGGAAAACTCTAAAATAAACACCTGCCCGTCCACATCCAGCAATCTATAAATTTCTTTTAAGGTTTTACGATGATCCGGCACATTACGGATAGCAAAGGACATGGTAATCACATCCTGGCTGGCATCGGGTAGACCAGTATCCATGGCATCGGCGTGAAGCCATCGAATTTGAGGCCATTTTGCAGATTTGAATCTGGCTTTTTCAAGCATATTTTCGGCCATATCAAGCCCGCTAATCGTTGAAAACTGATGCAGACCCACCTGCTTAATCATTTCAATTAAAACATCCCCTGTTCCTGTGCCCAGGTCCAAATAGCGCAAAGGCTTATCCCGAGGGAAAAGCCTGGCAATCTGTCTGCGCCACACTTGGTCCTGACCAAAAGAAACAACCCGATTTACCAGGTCATAACGTTTAGCAATTCGGTTAAAAAAGGACCAGGATGACGCTTTATTAATCATCCGTTTTTTGGTTTGGATCAACCCCGACAATAATGGCATCTTCACGGGTTGTCGCAACAGAATGGTAGCCGGAATCCACGTGATGAGTTTCGCCGGTAACGCCTGTAGATAAATCGGAGCAGAAATATAATCCGGCATTTCCTACTTCTTCGATGGTCACGTTCCGTTTTAGCGGAGCTCTTGCCTGATTGATTTTCAACAACACATCAAAACCACTGATGCCTTTTGCAGCCAATGTTTTAATCGGCCCGGCAGAAATCGCATTTACACGAATATTAGACGGCCCAAATTCAGAAGCCAGATAACGCACGCTGGCTTCAAGGGCGGCTTTTGCAACACCCATTACATTATAATTAGGTACAGATCTCTCACCACCAAGATACGACAAGGTCACAATAGACCCGCCGTTAGTCATTAACGGTTTTGCATGTCTGGATACAGCCACCAGTGAATACGCACTTACACCTAACGCCACATCCCATCCTTCACGGCTGGTATCGGAAAATTTTCCTGAAAGATCTTCTTTATTGGCAAATGCTACAGCATGCACAACAAAATCCAGTGTTCCATAAATCTTTTTAAATTCAGTAAAAGTAGCCTGCAAATCCTGCTCGTTGGTTACATCACAAGGCATAATCAGCTTTGAACCCATTTCTTGAGCCAAAGGCGTTACCCTGTCTTTCATGATGTCGCCAGCATAAGTAAAGGCAATGTCTGCACCATGGCTATGCAACGCCTGCGCGATCCCATAAGCAATACCACGCTTGTTGCTTACCCCAAAAATAATTCCTTTTTTCCCAGACATTAACCCTGACATTTCAAGCTCCTCCAAGGTACGTATAATCGTTAAAAGCTGGATAGTAGCATAAATCTTCTTTAGTTTGAAGCCGTGGCTTAACATTCAGGTTAAATTTTAGAATTTGCCTAAGGAACACATGTAGATTAAAGTGATGTTTTAAATTCCATCTAGACGATCATTGTTTTAATCACTCCCCACAGAAGAGTTTTCTTTTTTTCAAAAAGACTACTCACGGAAAACTTTATGAATAAAAAAACACTGGCTATTGCAGACCTACCTATTATTGAAGTTATAGAAAGCAAGCGACAAAAACAAGGTTATGAACATGAAGAGCACTTTTACCCGGCTTTTCCAAATATTTTTATTGGACCACGTCATCTTTCACAAAAAGTAGAAGAAAACTCAGGATATGGATTTAATTTTGCGGACGGAACACCCCCCTACTATGGAAAAAAACCCGACAGCAGTGTTGATGGATTTTGCACGCCACCCGCTCCTCACGCGTTTCAAACATACCCGTTCAAAGATACGCTTCAAGATACACGCAATACGCACATAACGTTCATCTACCCCGCTGTAAAATCTGTTACGGATTATCTTCGTGGTAAAGATAGCAGGGCCCCGATTTACTTTGTTTGTCAGGCAGGTCGATCCCGGTCTGCAAGTGTGGCCGCTGCATTTATCATGCTTTGTGCTTTTGAAAAATATAAGTGGGTAGAAGAACACCCGTTACACCGTCTAAAGGAACTTTGGGATAACAATAAGGGACAGTATTTTGATCAGGCACAGACTTTAATTCAAGTTATGCAGCAAAATCAATCTAATGCCGGACGAGAAAAAGATAATGTTGTTAATCCAAATCCAGGATTTATATTTCAACTTGGCATCCTTCTTTGTTATTTAAGGAATATAAGCAACACGCCTTCCACCAATGATCCTTTACCCAAAAAAGAGTTTTTAAAGCTCTGCGACTCTTTTAGTACATTCTGCAATAAAAAAGGGGAACATGCGCTACTGGAAACAGGCTATGGCTTTCATGCTATTGAACCGTTTATAAAAGCCTGTAAAAAAAGTCATCAGGCTTTTGTCAATCAGCTTACCACTTTAGTAATTTAAGAATAAAAAAACTATTCGTCTGAACAAAAATCCGCTTCAAAATCTGAAAAATCCACAGGGTCTGGATTAACTCGGGGTGCAGCATCAGCGGCTACTATTACAGGATCTCCAAACTGGACCGTAAAAAAGAAAGACGATTTTCCAAGGGTGTCCCACGTAAAGGTAGTTCCTAAAGCTACGTCTTTTGAAAGCATTAGCATTCCCTTTACTTCTACAGGGATGGCAAACGCCTGGTAGCCGCCGGGTAAATTTGGGAATGAGGAAAACGATAATCCCGTTCCGATTGAGCTATGTAAATAAGAGAGCGTGAACGGGCGAACATAAAGAGTGGATATTTCATAAGTAGGCTCCGTTGCCGCTCCATACCGCCAGGCCCCCATGTATCGGACATGGATATAATCACGATCATTACACGGGAAACCAACACCCAAAGCACTAACCAGATAAAGATCGGATGGTGTTCTACTCATAATTCCCATATTTAGATTAGTCACAACATTTTTTAAAAAAGGGATATCTAAAGCGAGTTGTTTAGGCTTTTTGTAAACACCAAAAACAGGTGTAGAAATCACTACAAAACAGAGTACTGCCAGTGCAAGTCTATATTTAGATACTAACGATAAAATCATGGATTTCCTCCTGCCTTTATTACAGCTTCAGAACCCGATTTAGCTTTAAATCCTGGTAAAAGTCTTACCGTTGGAGCTTTCATCTTAACACTGGCACCTTCTTTTATAGTTACGTTGCCTGATGTTTTCAAAGAATTTTCGGCCTCAACAAGCCGTCCTTGCGTGACAATATCCTGAGAGATTTTTTTATTTTTCTCATTCACAATCCAGGTAAAAACAGCTGCATTATTGGCACGATAAGCCGGGTATCCATACCCACTCACCATAAAAACGTGTTTTCCGGGTGTGAGATTGGAAAAAGAAACGTTATCTAGTGTTGTATGATCGCTCATGGGTGCGCCATCAAGGGAATAGCTGTAACTTCCCCCATTGTTATCGTAGGTGTATTTAAAAGAGGCTGTAGTAGACGTTGTTTCTGATGGAGCTGTGGTTAAAAATCTAATCGTTGGGCCACCAGGATAATCTCCATACCCAGCGATTTTTGCCAATCTGAAGGTTTGAGCGTAAAGGCTACCGTTAACATCATAGATGTTGAGATAACAGGTATAAACTCCATTTGAAAGACCTAACTGAGCAATATCAAACGTAACAAGATGCTGAAGCGGATAAACAGGAGTTTGCAGAGAGGCAACAACATTTCCAAGCATATCGTAAACCAAAATATCTGCGCTGATGGCAGACCCGGAATTTATCCGGTATTGCAACGTAATTTTAGAATCAAAAGGGTTTGCAATGGCTACCTTATCTACAACCGCACCTTCATTTTTCTGATCTTGCATCATCCATCGCTTAATCACTTCTGAAACATAGGTTGATTCTGTCATACACATTGGATTAGGAAAAAAACCAGAGGCAATATCAACAATCATCCTGTTTAAAGTAAAATTTTCACTATTCATATGAGCCATATAGGCCACTCCGTTAAATACAGCGCCCTGAAGCTGAGCAGAATCTTCCTCAACCACCCCATCCCCAATCTGGATAATCTGCCAGGGGTTAAAATTACCTCTCAGGGTTGCATATTTCACATCATTTTTTTTACAAAATTCCTTCCAGTTTTCATTCAAAACCTCTGTATAGTTTTTGCCATTAAACCGTTTTTGTCCGCTAGCCATTTCCTCTTCTTCACCAGATTTTTGCCAATCCTGTACCTTAAAAAATTTTTCCAGTTTCAATCTTAAATCGTCTGGAATCCCATTGTTTGGCGTTCCAACTGTTAAAAGTTTATTTACCTTTTTCGCACCATCGGGAACCCATTTAATATAAGCTCTCGCTACCAGACCACCCATACTATGACAAACAAGATTCACCTTATCTTTTCCTGTTGCACGAAGCACATTGTCTATTACCTGGCCTAAACGCACAGCAAAAGAAACCTTGGGGTTATTATACTTATCCACGTAATACCAGTTACCATAATCTCCTGTATAAGGTTCTGGACAGCAGCCTATATAGCCGGAAACATCGCCAAAAGGTTTATCTGCAGAAGCTCGATAATAGCCAAACGAAAAAATTGTACGTGGAGATAGACTGTTTGTTTTTAAGTTTTTTGAAGAGTCAGAATGGAGAACATCGATCTTTCCGTCATGGTTGGGATCGTAAAAGGTGTATCCGGCAGAATTTGGAACCATGTTCTGTTCAATCAAAGATGCCCAGGTGTCTTCTATTGAGATTTCACCCCCGCCATGACCATGGATAAAAATGATGGGGTAAAAGTCGTTTTCGGCGGCGTAATGGGATTTAGATGTAAGAATCAAAAAAAGTCCTATCAAAATGAGGTGGATTTTTCTCATGATATGCTCCTTGTTTCCAAGAAGCAGTCGCTTAGATGTATGCTGCTTTTTTCAAAGTGTTGTGGATTTTCCCTTTACATAATTAAACCATAAATCATGCAAAAGCAAATATTAATATAAAATATACTTATTATCAAGAAAAGAAGCATCTCATTATGAGAAAAATAAATCTATAAAATAGTAAGCCACACGTTTATAATAGGGAGGATGTCCCCCTTTCTTATAACATCGGTTGCCTCAATCATTGCAGATTTTTGCCTTGGCGCTTTTTTACTGCTTCGGCCTAAGAAAAAGTTACTCAACTATATTTTTACAGGTTTCGTCTGGGCCTTATCCTTGTGGACATTTGGGGATATAGTCTTCCTTCTCCCAGCTTTTTCAAGTTCAAATCCAGACATTTATGTATCGCTATCAACCATTGGAGCCATTTTTACAGTCCCGTTTTTTGTTCATTTTATTTTCTTATTTAGTAAAACTCGATTCCCAATATGGCTCGCTATTTTTTTATATGGGATAGCCGGATTACTTAGCCTGGCAACCGTATTCACAACACTTTTTATTCAAAGCGTTTCATTCCAGGACACTCTAAAAATAGGATACGGGCCTCTCTACATTATCTTTCCAACCTTGATTATTGTTTTTTTAGTGGTGTGCTATTGGATTTTAATACGCACATTTATAAAAAGTACTAACCCATTAAAAGAACAAATCAAGTACGTTTTCCTTGCAACAATTATCATTGCCTTTGGAGTTATATCCTACTTTCCAGCTATCTATTTTGATATTAATCATGATTATCGTATTGATAATATTTTTCAGGCTATTTTCCCAACAATCATTGCCTATGCCATAACAAAACACGAGTTAATGGACATTAAAGTTATTTTAAATAAAACGGTATCTTTTATACTTGCACTGATTGTTTTTGCAACATGCTATTTCGTCCTTGTTTTTTGGCCATATTACACCTGGATTTCCCACTCAATTTCATTTGAATTCTTATTACTATCGATTATTGGATTTGGAGGTTTTGGATTCGGGTTATACTTTCATAAACTCCAACGATTTATTCAAACATCTGCCACAAAAAAGTTTCTCAAACTCGATTACAACCTTGATAAAGCCTTACAGGACGCTTCTTCAGCACTCGTTTATGCCGATACAGAAACGGATGTGCTTGATGTTATCTTTTCGCTTCAGATCAACCTTGATATCGGGGCTTCATTTGCCCTAATTCGTAATCCTAAATCCAATGTTTTTGACCTTTTCCACATTAACCATGTTGAATCCAAATCTGGTGAAGCCACCAGCATCTCAACAGAAATTTTATCCCTTAGCCTCAACCATCCTCTTATTAAAGCATTTCAAAACCACACCGCTTCCGTTACACTTTTCTCTCAACTTCCCGCTCAGCATAAAAACCTGTTTTCGTCTTTTTCCATTCATCCTAAAAGTATTATTCTGACCGTTCATTCCTTTAGACAACTTCAGGCTATCTTTATTATGGGGCACAAATTGTCGGAGGATAATTATACCAATCAGGATAAGGCACTGTTTGATGTGGTTGTGAATCAGGCTGTTATTATTTTTGAGAGAATTACAAGGACCAGGGAGTTAGCAGATAAACAAACACAGCTTCAGGATATTAATGTCAGACAAATGAAAACGCTAGATGATTTGAGGCAGGCTCAGTTGAAAATTACGGAATTTGGGCAGCGATATCAGAGGCTTGCAGAGCGGTATAAACCGTCTGAGAAAGAGTGATTGTAGCCATGTGGCAGTACTTTATTTCTCACGTAGAAATTTTTAATCTAAGACTTTTAATATCGTTTTTAGGAGCATCTATTTGTCTTTACCTGGGTTTTCTTGCTTATAGAAAAAATCCACTCAAAAAAGAAAACCTGTACTTCTTTATTTTTAATGCGAGTATTTTTCTATGGAACAGTTCTGATTTTATTGGCCCATTTTTGGCATTCAAACCAGACGTTATGCTGAATTATTATCGATTCAGCTACCTGGGTGGATTAATGCTGATACTGGCTTTCTTCAAAATGGTTTCTTACTCTTTTGAAAAAGAAGAAACGTTTTTCGAAAAATCAGTTTTCACTCTGGCTTTTTGCACTGCAGCAGGATTATGTTTACTACTTCCAACAGATTTATTTATAGAATCGATTATCTACAACGGGAGTTTTCAAGAATACCCTGGAACCTTATATAACATCTTTTCCATATGTTTTGCTCTAACATTTATTTACAACTTATATCGGCTATCCAAAAAGTTATCCTCACCAGAAACAATTGAAAAAATTAAAGCAAGATACTTTTTTGCAGCCTTATTTTTTGCATTGATCTGTGGCTGCTTTGCATTCTTTGCAATCCTAACAAACCTTGGATCCTATAGCTACATCGGGATTTACGCATTTGAAATAACCTATTCACTCATTCTTTTCTTCGGTATTACCAAGTACGAATTAATGAACATCAAAATCATCTTAAATAAAAGCTTTTCCTTCCTTATTACATTATCTATTTTTACGGGAAGCTACCTTATTTTTATTTTCTGGCCTTATTACATCTGGATTTCTTCCTCGATTTCATTTGAGTTTTTATTATTTTCTATTATTGGATTTTGCGGCCTTGCATTCGGATTATATTTCCATAAGCTTCAACGCTTTATTCAAACCTCATCCACAAAAAAATTTCTCAAACTCGACTACAACTTCGAACAAATTCTTCAAGAAGCCTCTTCAGCACTCGTCTATGCCGATACAGAAAAAGATGTTCTTGATGTTATTTTCTCACTTCAGGCCAACCTTGATATTGGAACTTCATTTGCCATTATCCGCAATTCAGAAACCTATTCTTTTGATTTTTTTCGTATTAATCATATTGAATCCCAAACAGGAGAAGCTACCAGCATCTTAACAGAAATTTTATCGTTTAAACTCGATTATCCTCTTATACAAGCATTTCAAAACCACACTGCTTCCGTTGCCCTTTTCTCTCAGCTCCCAACCAAATACAAAAACCTGTTTTCGTCTTTTGCTATTCATCCTAAAAGTATTATCCTTACGGTTCATTCATTTAAGCAGCTTCAAGCCATATTTATTATGGGACAGAAGCTGTCAGAAGATGATTATACCGATCAGGATAAAGCCTTGTTTGATGTGGTTGTGAATCAGGCGGTTATTATTTTTGAGAGGATTACCAGGACTAGGGAGCTAATAGATAAACAAACTCAAATTCAGGATAGCAATGTGAGGCAAATGAAGACTTTGGATGATTTGAGACAGGCTCAATTAAAAATTACGGAGTTTGGGCTGAGGTATCAGAGGCTTCTTGAGAAGTATAAAGAAGATTAGTACAAGACAAAATTCGCCTTTTCATTTTCTAAAGCTATAATATAGACATTCCATAACAATTTAGATTTCCGTAAACATTCAGCCTCACAGCTGAAAGGTTTTGCCTTTGCTTTGCGACTGTTTTACATGGAAATCGCCTTTAAAAGGAGGGAACGACTATGTCGTTAAAAAAAGGTTCTACATTGTCCATGTCAGTACAAGCTCGCCCAGATTCTCTGGCCACCCCGCTTGATCTCGATTCCAAACCTAAAGATTTTTCCACTATTAAAGAATTATTTGAGCCGCCTAAACCTGGGCAGGCTTTTCAAACTTATGATGCTACTGAGGTTGCTTTTCCGGGGTTGAAGGATAGGTGGGTGAAGAAAGCGGAGGGTATTGAAGAAAAGAATCAAAAAGATAAAGATAAAAAAACAGTATTTCAGTCCCTATTTTGGAAAAAATATGAAGTAAATAATGGGACTACTATCGTTATGAAAAATCAAGAAGTCATAATGATGGGCGCTGTAAATTATTTGGGAATGGCTCATCACCCAAAAGTTGTAAATGACTCTTTAGAAGCATTAAAAAAACATGGCGCAGGGGGTATTGGCTCAAGATATAGCAATGGGTATTTAGAATTACATGAAAAATTAGACTATAAAGTTGAAAATTTTTTAGAAAAAGAAGGAGCCGTATTTTTTAATTCAGGATTTATGGCAAATCTAGGGGTTTTTTCCGCTATAGAAAAAAATGCAGTTATTTTCTCTGATAAAGAGAATCATTTAAGCATCTATGACGGATGTCGACTATCAGGTTTAAAATATTTTAGGTTTAGACATAATGATCCAGAAGATCTTGATAATTTGCTACAAAAAGTTAACAACAACACCCCAAAATGGATAGTTTTAGTTGGAACATTTGGCGCAACTGGTGAAAATATAAAACTAAAAGAAATAGTCGCTGTTGCAAAAAAACATCAAGCAAAAATATATCTTGATGATGCTCATGCCATAGGAATTTACGGAAAAAAACATAAAGGTTTAAGCGAGTTTTATAATGTTTATAATGAAATAGATTTACTTATGACATCGTTCCAGATGGCATTTGGAAATATTGGTGCAGTAATATGTGGAAAAGATATCCTACTAGATAAAATAAGATTACATTCCAGACCCTATATGTTTTCATTCGCTATTCCAGCAAACAATGTGGCAGGTATTTTAGCAGCACTTGATATTATCCAGTCTAGTGAAGGAGATTTTCTCATTAAACAATTACATAAAAATTCCAGTGAATTAAGAAAAGGTTTAAAAGAATTAAATTTTCCTATAATATCCTCAGATAGCCAGATAGTTTCCATACGACTAGAAAATGAAAATGTTATTTGTGATTTTGCAAATAGATTACTAGAAAATGGAATTTGGACACAAAAATATGTCCATCCAGCAGTACCTCTTCAAAAAGCAAATATCAGATTTACATGTATGGCAACACATACAGAGGCACAAATCATTAAAACAATTGAGACTGTTAAAAAAATAGGTAAACAATGTGGCATTATTTAATATCCCATGCAGGAATTCTTAATCTAAGAGTTTTAATATCATTTTTTGGAGCATCAATTTGCTTATTTTTAGGTTTTCTTGCTTATAGAAAAAATCCAAATAAGAAAGAAAACCTATACTTCTTTATTTTTAATTTGAGTATCTTTCTTTGGAATAGCTCAGATTTTATCGGGCCATTTTTAGCATTTGAGCCTGAAACCATGCTCAATTATTACCGATTTAGCTACTTGGGAGGACTAACTCTAATACTTGCCTTCTTCAAAATGGTTTCTTATTCTTTTGAAAAAGAAGAAACAATGTTTGAAAAAATGTTTTTCAAATTGGCTTTCTGTACTGTGCTGGGGTTACTTCTGATACTCCCATCAAACCTATTTATAGAGTCTGTCGTTTATAACGGAAGTTTTCAAGAATACCCCGGAAACTTATACAATATATTTTCTGCATGTTTTGCGTTAACATTCGTTTACAACTTATATCGATTATCAAAAAAATTATTTTCAACAAATAAAGCAGAGAAAATCAAGGCAAAATACTTCTTTGTAGCCTTATTTTTTGCTTTACTCTGCGGTTGCTTTGCGTTCTTTGCAATACTAACCAATTTTAGTTCATACAGCTACATTGGAATCTATGGATTTGAGATAACATACTCCCTAATCCTCTTCTTCGGAATCACCAAACACGAACTAATGAGCATAAAAATCGTCCTAAACAAAAGTGGATCTTTTGTAATCACCCTTGCCATCTTCGCTTTCGGATACCTCACCCTCATTGTTTGGCCTTATTACCGGTGGATTTCACACGCTATCGACACCCCCTTCCTCCTCTTGTCTATCGCTTATGGCGGATTCATCGTCGGCCTCTACTTCCACAAACTTCAACGTTTCATCCAAACCTCTGCCGCCAAAAAATTCCTCAAGCTCGATTACAATTTCGAAAAAGCCTTGCAAGCCGCTTCTTCCGAGCTGGTCTATGCCGATTCAGAAAAAAACGTTATCGATGCCATCTTTTCTCTTCAAGCCAATCTCGAAATTGGCCTGTCTTTTGCGTTTATTCGTAACCCTGAAAGTAACACATTCAATTTTTATCATATCAACCATACCGAGTCTGAGACGGGAGAGACTTCCAATATTTCTACTGAGGTTTCGTCTTTAAGCATCAATCATCCGTTGATTGCTGCGTTTTTTAATCATACGTCTTCTGTGACACTGTTTTCTAAGCTATCTTCTCACCTTCAGGAATTACTGGCAGCTTTTTCTATCCATCCTAAAAGTATTGTGTTGACTGTGCATTCCTTTAAGCAGCTTCAGGCCGTGTTTATTATGGGCCAAAAACTGGCAGAGGATGACTACACCGATCAAGATCAGGCCCTTTTTGACGTCGTTGTAAATCAAGCCATCATCATTTTTGAGAGGATTACCAGAACTCGGGAATTGTTGGATAAACAGATGCAGCTTCAGGACATTAACGTGAGGCAGATGAAAACCTTGGATGATTTGAGGCAGGCGCAGTTGAAGATTTCAGAGTTTGGACAACGCTACCAACGGCTTGCGGAACGGTATCGGCATCATTCCGAAATGGCGCTTTATAAGGCGAAGGAGTTGTCTCATAGGGCCGCTTTGGCGGAATTGACCATGGGGGTTTCTCATGAAATTCGCAATCCTCTTACCGTTATTAATGCCGGGGCTGAGGATTTGTTGGACATGCTGAAGGGTCACGATGGCGTGGATGAAAATCCGTGGCTGTTTACTATCGAAATTGAGGAATTAAAGAAGATCACTGGGGATCACAAGGCGGCAACAGACATTTGGAACTGGCTTTTAGAGCAGCGCTATATTGATTCAGAATCTAATCCCAATATCAACGATTACAATCCGTTTTTAAGTACAATCGCATTCAACTGGCCGGAACCCTGGAATGTATTTGAGGAAGCCATCACACATTATTTTAGTGATACTGCCAAAAAATGTTTGATTTTAGAATACCTGGCCGACACCAAAACCTGTTGTGACAGAGTTATCCGTATTACCTCGTCCATGATGCAATATGGGGCTAATCATGCCATTAATAAAGATCATTTTTTAAACATCCCAGGCGTTAATCTTGAGCTGGCCGAACAGATTTTTGAAGACCTCATGAAGAATGAATTTTTAGATCCTTACGGCGGGACCTTAAAACAATTTAAACCTCAGGATCCCTCTTTCATGCTCAGACTTAGGCCCGAGCTTCAGGCTTTTGAGCCTGCGGTTATTGATATCATCAAACAATCCAAAAGCATTCCTAAAACGCCATTGGATATTAACGGGCCTCTGTTTGATGCCCTGAAGGTCGTGAAAAACAAATTTACCTACGAAACTCGGCTTCACCATTCGTATAAAATTTTGGCGGATCAGGTTCGGATTTTTCAGGTTTTCTCTATCCTGTTTAATAATGCCATGGAGGCTATGGCGGATAATTCGAACGACAAACCTCAGAAAATTATTGTTCATACGAAAGACAGTGAAATCATATTGAAAACGGGTGAATCGAAAAAAGCGGTTTTGGTTTCCGTTCAGGATTTTGGATGTGGGATTAAGGAAGAAAATATTGAGAAATTGAGCAACCCGTTTTTCTCCACAAAAAATGTGACGGGAGGCAAAAATGCGGGGCTTGGGCTGTCTATTTTATTTGAGATTGTGGAGCGGCATGGCGGGACGGTGACGATTGATACAAAATTGAAGGAAGGAACGACGTTTAGGTTGTTGTTTCCGTGTTAACGCTGTCGGGAATGTTTTGCGGCATTATGGGTGATGTAAAGGCGGACGGCGTTTAATTCTTTTTCTGTTCTAATGATTCGATCGTGATATCGGGGCTGCCAGGCAAAGGGTAATGAATGATGGGTGGCATATTTTGTTACACCGATTTTAAACCCACGAACGATGGATGCCAAATTTCGGGATTGCGGCCCAAACCGATTGTGCGATGACCATCGCCCCGGCGGGATATTTTCACATACCCGCGATATTCCCCCACCCCAACGTAGAGACGCAAAATTTTGCGTCTCTACCCCGGCATCGGGATCGTCATTGGATTTTGGATGGGAAACGGCATTGGGATAATCACGGGGATTACCGGCATTGGGATCGTCATTGGATTTTGGATGGGTAACGGCATTGGGATAATCACGGGGATTACCGGCATTGGGATCGTCATTGGGTTTTGGATGGGAAACGGCATTGGGATAATCACGGGGATTACCGGCATTGGGATCGTCATTGGATTTTGGATGGGTAACGGCATTGGGATAATCACGGGGATTACCGG